>Ga0316203_1002018_pt1 | contig 11783 bp, 6 predicted proteins | sample 6monrhotite_MG_FD_204940 | JGI IMG/M metagenome (GOLD analysis project Ga0316203, IMG submission 204940) | Microbial mat bacterial communities from mineral coupon in-situ incubated in ocean water Damariscotta River, Maine, United States -... | ecosystem: Environmental > Aquatic > Marine > Coastal... | reverse complement strand
GACTTCCCAGTTGATCTGTGTATTCAAGCCAACTAGCGGGTCACCCATTTCTGTGAGCTTTGTCGCGCGGCTCTCTATATCAAAAAATCCCGGTTGATGGTAATTGTTCATGCCTGTTCTCTGTGTACTTACTCAGACGCGTATTATCTCAAACTGCTTCCACTATGTGTTCGTCGACCTGTTATTTGGCGGAATTATTAGAGATACCCTATAGTTTACGATTGCTAATAATAGGGAGATTAATAACGATATCTCTATTTTCAGCAACATTGTTTTTTTTCAACTACTGCAAGAGCAATCCTTCTGTACAATCATTCTATCTTCACTGAGCTAAGCTTTAAGATTGGGACTCTCCTAGCTTCAGTTAAGAAAGAATATTGTTTTAAGTTATGACATATTCTGAGAGGTAAATATTATTATAGAGAGCTAATTTATGAAATTTATTTTGCGTCAACTAATTGCTTTGATTGGCATCGGTATGTTTTTCTTTGTGTCGGAATTGCCAGCAGTTGCTGGAGAGCTGACCGGAAAACAGATAATAGATGAAGTTGCTAGACGCCATGATCGTCCTAATGAATTTGAAAAGCAGATCATGACTCTCATTGATCGCAAGGGGAACGAAGAGAAAAGGGAAGTGAGGATGTATTCGAGAGAGTTTGAGGGAGGACTTAGTCGTTACCTCATTACTTTTGATTCTCCCGCCGGTGTTCGTGGTGTGGCTTTATTAACTTGGCAAAATGAAGGTGCAAGCGATGATCAATGGACTTTCCTCCCCGCTCTTGGAAGGAAGCTAAAGCGGACAGCTGAAGGAAATAAACGTAACTATTTCATGGGAACTGATTTTGCCAACGAGGATTTGGTTTCTGAAGATCGTTCAAAATATGTATATGAACGTTTGGCAGATCAAAAGTTAGATGGTGTCGATCATTTTGTTGTTCGTACCTATCCTAATACTGAGGATCTAAAGAATGAGTCAGGCTACAAATTCCGCGATTTCTTTGTTCGCAAAGATATTTTCTTTATTATGCGCACCGATTATTTTGATAGAAGAGGTCGCTTCTTGAAGCGTCAGACAGTGACAAGTGAACCCTATAAAGCTTCAGGAGAAATGTATTTCGCAGACATCCGCTTGCTGGATAATAAGAAAGAAAAACACCAAACTAGAGTTGAGGTTATACACCGTGATCTGAGCCAGGCAGCCGTGCCTAAGGCTAATTTTAAAAAGCGATATTTGACCTCTAAACAGCACATGCGCTAGATGAAAAGTTAACTTTTTCATTAAAGATTAAGCTTACGTCGACAAGGTATTGCGCTGAAAGCCCAGCTTGTTAGAAATGAATTTCTGTATGCAATTGTTGCCACTTACCTGACATACTAAAAAATTAATGTTGAATTCATTTCTGTTATTTGGAGTAAAAAATCGCCTTCTTGTATTAATCCTTGTCGTTCTTGGAAGCATTGCTGCGGTTACTGGCATTCAAAAATTGGTTCTGGATACCAGCTCTAAAAACCTCATAGATAAAAATAATCCGAACAAGGTCATTTATGACAAAGTGGTTGAGGAGTTTGGTTCCGACAACACGACTATCATCTATATCCGAGATAAGAATCTCTGGGATCCCGCAAAACTTTCTTTCTTAGAAGACTTACATTACAGCTTAGAAGATCTTCCATTTGTAGAGCGAGTGGATAGTCTTTTTACGGCAACTTCCATCCGTGATGGAGAGGGGGGGATCTCATCAGGTGCTGTACTAAGTGAAGTTCCTGAAGACCCTGCGGAAATTGCAGAGGCTAAAAACAATGCTGTTTACAATCCTCTGATTTTAAAAACCTTTATTTCAGAAGATGCAATGGTAACTGCAATTAATGTTACCGTTAATTCTGATAATACTGATACTTTTAACCGAAGAGCCGCTGAAGCTTTCGAAAAACTTCTCACCCCTGCCCGTAAACATTTTGAAGAGGTGTTTCAGGTAGGGCCACCCAAAGTTCATTGGGAGATCCGTAAGGGTTTTCACACTGATATACGCTTCTTGGGGGGGCTGTCCTTAGGCATCATGATTGCCACTATTGTGCTGTTTTTGCGCAATGGCCTCGCGGGGATCATTCCACTGCTTACCTCATGCGTAAGCATTTTATGGACATTTGGCCTGATGGGATGGTTAGGGGTTCCCATGAATCTGTTAAGCGCTATGCTGCCTTCTTTAATCATTGCCATAGGCTCGACCGAAGACACCCATATTCTAGCCACCTACCTCCAGACTATTGCGACCGGAAACAACAGCGATAGCAAGCAAAAAAATACGATACGCCATCAGGCCACAATGGTCACCATGAAACACATGGGCATGCCAATCATTTTGACCACATTAACCACGGTTCTCGGACTCGGCTCAAACATTCTTTCGAGTGTTGATATGGTGATTGATTTTGGTATTTCTGGAATTATTGGCATGTCAATCAATGGCATACTTACTATTCTGTGCGTGCCGATGATTCTTAGTACCTTCGGCCCCATTAAAAGCAAGGTCGCAACGAAAGATAAAGGAATTTCAGGCCCTCAGGCTGCAATTCTAAGGTTTTTCAATTTCCTCGCAGACAAACATGGTAATCGGATACTCTGGATAGTGGGCGGAGCGTTCATCTTTTTTCTTTATCAAGCTTCCCACCTGTATGTTAACAACGATCCTATTTCTTTTTTCAAGTCAGATCATCCTCTGATTGCTCAAGCTGAAAAGATGCATAAAGACCTTTCTGGGATGCAGATTTTCTATATCAACCTTGATGGCATGGAAAAAAATGCTTTCAAAAAGCCTGAAAATATCGAACGTGTAGCAAAAATCAAAGCCTTCATTCAAAAACAGGGTGCTTTCGACCAAGTCATGGGAATTTCGGATCATCTCTCTTTGGTAAATCGAGAATGGAATGGTGGCAAGGCTGAAGATTTTGTTGTGCCGAAAAGTCCTGAGCTGGTTGAGCAGTACTTATTGTTTTTCAAGAGGCGGGATCTTGAACGCTTTGTAAGCCATGATTTCCAACGAGCAAACATGATCGTTCGGCACAATATAAAGGACTCCCATTATTTGAAGGAGAAACTTGCTGAACTGGATGTGGCAATCAATTCGATCTCAGAGGGGAAGCTTCAACACCATTTGGTGGGCGAAAACCTATTGTTAAATGATGCATCAGAAACGCTTCAGATATCCCAACTAAAGTCACTCATGCTATTGCTGTTGGTTATCTTTATTGTCATGTCGATTGTATTCACCTCTATTCGTGGCGGGCTGATCTCTTTGATTCCCAATGTACTCCCCATCGTACTGACATTTGGCTTGATGGGGCTTTGGGGGCTTTCTCTCAATCCTGGAACCATCATGATTGCCGTCATCTCCATTGGGCTTGCAATTGATGACACCATCCATCTGCTAACGCGTTATAACCAAGAAGCGCGACTGACCATGGATCAATCTTTAGCGGTACGCAAAACTTTTGAAGCCGAAGCCATTCCTGTAATCGCGACCAGTGTCTCACTCATGCTTGGTTTCTCAGTATTTTTATTTTCCAGTTTTTCCATCATTGCCGAATTTGGAATTCTTTCTGCACTGACGATTCTGTTCGCTCTCTTCGCAGATCTTCTGGTGACTCAGATCGTCATGAAAAAGGTTCGTTTAGTTGGATTATGGGAGATATTGAGTCTCAAGGTGGATCGCCAAGTGATTACGGCTAGCTGTCTTTTTGACGGCTTCTCAAGCTACCAAGTACGTAAAGCCATTCTCCTGTCTGAAATGAAAACATATGATGCAGGAGAGGTCATTATTGAACAAGATTCTGAAAGCCGTGAAATGTCTTTAGTATTGACGGGCTCGGTAGAGGTCCTTGCGCGAGAAGGTAAAAACGCTAGCCATCTTGCGACTATGCACGAAGGCGCTATTTTTGGGGAAATGGCATTTGTACAAGCAATAAAAAGGACGGCTGAGGTTAGAGCGCTTAAACCAGTCAGCTTGCTTGTTTTTGATGTCGAAAGAATGAAGCAGGGGATGCGTTTTTATCCACACATTTCAGCAAAGCTTAATTTGAACATTGCTCGACTTATTGGTGAGCGGTTTGCAGAACAGAGGCGCGAACAGCGTAATGAACTAAAAGCTTCCGTTAGCGAAGTCCGTAAACCGCTGGGCAACGGGCTTAACGAGGAGCAAGGCGAGTGAAAATATTACAATATTTTCTATTGCTGGGGCTATCCACGGCACTTCCAGTTTTGGCTGCGGAGAATGAAAGCAAGGTAAATCAAGCTGCCTCACCTCTCGCCGAATTCGCAGCAGGGCTGCTTAAGAATTCTCACTTTGAGGTGTCTTCGTATGTGACAAGCTTTTTGCAAAGCGCTCAGCAAAACACCGCAGGCAGTGTTGAAAGTGATAGTGTTGAGTGGTGGAGTCATGGAAACATTGAAACAAGCGCTGACTTGTCAGAATCACTGATCTTTAACTTATCGCTAGACGCTCTTTTTTCGACATACCAGAATGAGCACCAAGAGGTATTTACAGCGCTGGGGACAAATCAAAAGCAAGCTCACTATTTAGATATCAACACCCTAACAGTAGCCTATAGAGGTGATGTGTTTGATTTAACCATTGGCAAAGATAGCGTCGAGGTAGGAGTCGCTGAGATATATTCTGTTGCAGATGTTTATAATCACTCTAACCTTGCCAATATTCAGCACCCAGTAGATATTGGGGTCTGGCAAGCTCGTCTAGATTATTTTTTTGAAGATGAGGCCAGTCTATCTCTTTATGTTATGCCAATACATGAACTATCACCTTTTATGCCGGAAAATTCCCGCTGGAGAGGTAATGCGATGCTTGGTGTAGAAGGTCAAACCTACAATACGAATCCTGGGAATTGGGGGTTTTTAATGCTTTATTCAGGCATACTACCGGGCGCAGATTATTTTCTCAGTGCCTATCGGGGAGTATCTCCCTACGCTGTATTCAAAAATGATCTTCTCATTCCAACATTGAAAGCATATCCCATGGCTAGGATTTATTCTGCTGGGATAGCAAAGACTATTGATGAATGGAAGCTGTATACAGAGGTGTTATATCAAAACACAGAACAGCAAGCAGATCAGGACTATCTCAAGTATATGGTGGGAGCAAAATATAGAGAGACCAGTTTAGCGAATCGACTCGGTTTAGATGAGATTAGCCCAATCATCGAGTGGAACAAAGATGTCGTCAAGCGAGCACAGGACAACATTACTTATCGCACAAGTTCAGAGCAGTTCAGACCTAATCCCAGCAATATCATTGCTAAATTAGGCATTACGATTAATTCGAAATGGAAAGTAAACTATCAATACATTATAAATTTAACAGCCAAGGATCAGCTCAACTCTTTTGGCGTTAACTATCAGCACACAGACAGTCTGAGTTTTCGGCTTACGGGAATTGTTTACGAAGGTAATACAAGCACACATTTTGGCCGGGAGCGGCAAAACGATAATTTAGAGCTTGGCGTGGATTACAAGTTTTAATTGCTGTTCCTGACTTTCAACTTATGCTCATTGTTTCTTTGAAAACGAAGAAGCAAATGACTAATAATCGATTTATGTATTAGGTAAGCGCTGATTAAGTCTGTTTTGTCGTTCCCGCGAAGGCTGGAACTCAGTTAATTCAAGGCACTGGATTCTCGCTTTCGCGCACTACTGTCTGGGATGATTTTTTATGATCGCTTGAACGTGTTGCTGTGCAAGGTCGTATTGGATAAATACTTAGCGCCAACTTAACATCCAAGCCATGTAATATGTGCCATTCAAGCAAGATTCGCAGGTGGGTAAATGAGGCCCGCCACCGAAGTTTAGAAGAACGCTCATTCAACACCCCCGTCATCCCCGCGTAGGCGGGGATCCAGTAGTTATATAGGCTGCTGCATAGCAGACAGTATGTTTTGTCTCGCTACGCGAGGATGCTTAAATGACTGGATTCCCGCCTGCGCGGGAATGACGAATAAATTAGGGGTTCCTTAGAAATAACTATTATGAATGCACCCGAAAAACAGCTAAACAAGTACAAATTTTTACAGAATGTAAAAGTGGTTGTTGAAGAAAATAGCAAAATCGACAATCACTTGCACTACATCTCACCGCCGCCTCGCACCGAAAAAGTGGGCGAAAACGGCAAGCATTTCCGCGCTTATCGAGCTCGTCCGTTTACCCTCGCCGAGCGCAGTAGTACGACCATACTGTTCGGCGGTTTGCATTGGCGCACCGAGCGGCTGATCCAGGGATCGATGCAGAACTTGGGTTACAAAGTACAAATTTTGCCTACGCCGACGCGTGATGATATGTTGACCGGGCGCGAGGTCGCCGACATCGGACAATGTTGCCCGACCAGCTTTACGACCGGCAATCTCGCCAATTTTCTGCGCGAAGCCGTGCAGCGGGACGGCGCGGAGCAGGTGGCGAAAGATTATGTTTACATCACCGCAGGTTCTTGCGGCTCCTGCCGTTTCGGCCAGTACCACCAAAGCTACGAATTAGCGCTGCGCAATATCGGCATGGAATCGTTCCGTATATTCATGCTCGAACAGGATAATCTCGACCAGGGCAATAAAGACGGCGGTGGCCTGGAACTGAATATGCCCTTTTTGCTCGGTATCATTTGGGCGATAGTGCTGGGTGATGTCGTGCAGGATATGGAGTATCAAATCCGTCCGTACGAGGTCAACCCCGGCGAAACCGATCGGGTGACGCGCGAATGCGTCGAATACTTGCACGAAGTTTTTCTCCGGCGTCCGGTGCGCCGCAATAAATTTGGCGCGCTGTTGTGGCATGCCACAACAAGTTATTTCACCGATGCGATGCTCGAAGTGCGTAAGCGTTTCGACCGCATTGAAGTCGATCGTTTACGGGTGAAACCGCTGGTTAAAATCACGGGCGAGTTTTATCTGCAAACCGTGGAAGGCGATGCCAACTACAACATTCACCGCTGGCTGGAATCTGAGGGGGCCGAGGTCTATCCGGCGGCGGTCACCATCTGGTTCGATTATCTATTGCGCATGGCCGGACAAAATTTTGAGGATCATATCGGCATCGCGCCGTTTTCACGCTTAAAGCTGGGGCTCGTGCATAGTCTGCAATGGCTGCTCAAACGCACCTATAACCGCATGCGCCGCGCGACCAACAATTTTCCGCACGCGTTACCCGATCAGCGTGAGTTGCGCGATCTCGCAGCACCTTATTACCACTCCCGCCTTGATGGCGGTGAGGGCGATATGCTGATCGGCAAGGCGCTGTGGGCCTATCACGGGAAAAAAGCACATATGATCTGCGAGCTGTCGCCGTTTTCTTGTATGCCGAATACCATGAGCGTCGGCGCGATGGCGGCGGTGCAGGGGCGTTACCCCGATTTGCTGTACGCGCCGCTGGAAATTAAGGGCGATGCCGAAGTACACGCGCTGTCGCGCTGTCAGATGATCTTGACGGAGGCGAAAAAACGCGCTCAGATCGAATACGAGGAAGTGTTGGCGCGCACGGGTTTCAACGAAGCCAGCTTGCGCGAGGCCATCGCCTTGCGCCCGGAACTCAAACGCGCGACCTACCGCATTCCGCATTATGGCGTGGCTGGCACTGCGGCCAATCTAGTGCTGCATCTGGCTGCCAGTAGAACAGCATGAAAATAATCGGACTCGATATTGGCTCCACCACGGTAAAGGCGGTGGTGACGGAAAACGGCGCTGTGTTGTGGCAGGACTACCAGCGCCACAACACCAAACAGGCCGAGATGACACTCACCTTTATGGCGCGCATGGAAGCAGAATGTGGCATCAAAGCGGGTGTTGACCGGCTGTTTGTTACCGGCTCGGGCTCTGGGCTAATCGCGCCGCAGCTCGGCGGCAAGATGGTGCAGGAGGTGGTGGCGGTGGCTGCTGCGGTGGAAAAACTCCATCCCGAAGTGAACTTCGTTTCCGAGATCGGCGGCGAGGATATGAAGACCCTGTTCTTCACTCCGGGCGGCAAAGGGAAGAGCAAGCAGGTCTACATGCAATCGGCGTGCAGCGGCGGCACAGGCACCTTCATCGAAAAAACCGCGCGCAAGCTCAATATCTCCAGCGAGCGTCTCGCGCAAATGGGTTACAGCGGCTATGAGCTGCACAAAATTAGCGCTAAATGCGGCATTTTTGCCGAGACCGATGCCAACACCCTAGTTAAATCTGGTGTGCCGGTGGAAGAGATCATCGCCAGCTTGTTCGAGGCGGTGGTGTACCAAAATCTCGCCACGTTGACCAAGGGCAACACGCCGTTGCCGATGGTGCTGCTATTGGGCGGGCCGAATCTATTTTTCAAGGGCTTGCAGGAAGCCTGGCGCTACCACCTCAGCCATCTTTGGGCGGAGCGTCAACTCGCCTTGGCGGAAAATGCCACGCCAGAAACGCTGATCCTAGTTCCTGAGGATGCGCAATATTACGCGTGTCTAGGCTGCGTCGAAATCGGCAGCGGTGAAGCGGAATCGGTTGGCATCTACAGCGGCATGGAAAAACTCCAGTGGTGGATCAAAAAGGGGCAGTGGGAGCAAAAAGCCAAGGAAGGCGCGAAAGGGCTGGTGCGCGACGCTGCCGACCTTACCGCCTTTATGGAGGAGTATGCGCACAACAACGACCGCACCCACGCCGAATCCACCCCGAAAGAACGCGCCATGGCGGTGTCGCTGGGCTGCGACTTTGGCAGCACCACGGCAAAAGCGGTGGTGCTGTCCCCCGAAAACGAGGTGCTGACCAGTTTTTATGTGCCCTCGGACGGCAACCCGATCGAAGATGCGAAAGCCCTGTTCCGCAAGATTCGTGCGGCAGGTTATACCAACATCGGCGCGCTGGCGCTGACTGGCTACGGCAAAGATTTGCTCAAAAGCATCATTGGCGCGGATGTTGGCGTGGTCGAAACAGTGGCACATGCAACCGCCTCGCTACACTACTTCCCCGATGCGGACGTGATCTGCGACGTGGGTGGCTGCGATGTCAAGATTATGATCCTACGCCAGGGCACGGTGTCCGACTTCCGCCTCAACTCACAATGTTCCTCCGGCAACGGCGCGTTCTTACAGGGCGTCGCTGAACGCTACGAAGTGCCGCTGGCAGAATATGCCGAGCGTGCGTTTAAAGCGCGTTCAGTGCCTGCGTTGGCGATGGGCTGCGGGGTTTTTTTGCAGTCCGATATCGTCAACCAGCAGCGCAAAGGCTGGTCGCCGGAAGAAATCATGGCGTCCTTGGCGGCGGTGCTGCCGCTCAACGTTTGGGTCTATGCCGGGCAGTTGCAAAACCTCGCCGCCGCCGGGCGCAAATTTGTGTTGCAGGGCGGCACCCATCGCAACCTCGCCGTGGTTAAGGCGCAAGTCGATTTCATCAAGGAAAGGGTGGCGGATGCAGAAGTCGTCGTTCACCCTTATCCGGGCGAAGCGGGCGCTATCGGCGCGGCGCTGTGCGCGGCGGATTGGATGAAGCAGGGCTTGCCCAGCGACTTCCGTGGCTTCGACACCATCGAGTCGCTCGAATACAACAGTACCACCAACGATCTCACCACCTGTAACTGGTGTGCGGTAAACTGCCGTCGCACTTTCATCGACGTGCGCCTGCCAGATGGCAAGGGGCGCGGATGGAGTAAAGTGCCACTGGCCGAGGGGTGGGAGCGGGTCATTAGCGGCAATACCTGTCCCAAGGGTTTGCTGGAGGACGCCACCGAAATGCGTGTGGTGATGGATCAATTAGAAGAGGCCAAAATTGCCTATCCGAATGTTGCAGAACTGGTTAGAAAAGGTGCCTTTCGGCTCGCCAGGGCTGAAGTCTAGCCGAAAGAGTAAACAGCAGCCCGGCACTGATGCCCGCTTGTTGGGAAATGTTAACGTAGATGAAAAATCTCAAGCTGCGCTTGTCATGAGCAAGCCGCGCGCGCAACTGCGTGTCGGTATCCCGCGCGCGCTTAATATCTGGTCTACCCACCAGTTTTGGCTTGGGTTTTTCGAAGCGCTTGGCATCGAAAAAATCGACTTTTCCTCCGACACCTCGGAAGAGCAGACGCGCGAGTTCGGCAAGGGGCGCGGCACAGTCGATTGCTGTTATCCGGTGAAATGCATATCTGGGCATTATGGCGAACTGATAGCGCGCAAAGGACACCGCAAGATCGACATGCTGTTTTCGCCGATGATGTATTCCTTGCCCTCTTACTTGGACGGACACGTCACCGCATCGCTAGCCTGCCCACGGGTGATGGCAGCACCGGAAAACATCAAATCTGGCTTCCAGAAAGAAAGAGACCTGTTCGCTGAAAATAGCATTCTGTACGCGACCCCATTTGTATCGCTTGGCAATCGTCCGCTGCTGTCCAAGCAACTATTTGAGGGTTTGAGGCCTTTTCTATCCGGCCTGAGCAAAGCGGAAACCAAACAGGCGGTAACTGCCGGCTTCAAGGCCTTGGATGATTTTAACGCCGATATGCGCCAAAAGAGCCTTGCCATCATCGAGGGCTGCATCCGTGAAAACAAACCCTGCATCCTAGTGCTGGCGCGCCCCTACCATATGGACCCCGGCATCGGTCACGAGATCGAGGTTGATCTCCAGACTCATGGCTACCCAGTACTGTGGTCGCAGTATCTACCCACAGATCCGAAATTACTGGAATGGATGTTCGGCGAGGAGATTGTGGCGGGCGAGATCAAATCGGCGTTCGATCTATCAGACGTCTGGCCTTCCTCGTATAGCGCCAACACTAACGAAATCCTGTGGGGTGCAAAAGTCGCCGCAAGACTGCCGTGGATCGCTTGTGTGGTGCGTTTATCTAGCTACGAATGTGGCATGGATCAGCCTTCCTTTTCACCCGTGCAGCAAATAGTCGAACGCTCCGGCACTCTGTTCTTTTCCTTCCAGGACATAGACTCCACCAAATCCGGCGGCTCAGTAAAAATCCGCGTCGAAACCATCGCCCACTATTTGCAAAAATACTCCGGTGAAATCATAGACAAGAAATTAGCCGCGAATCCGAGAAACTTATCGCTTTGACCCTTTGGAGTCATTCAGCTTCGTAGAATGTGGTGAGCTTGTGAACCGCATCAATCGCGGATGATCTTGTGTTGAGCGAGTGCTGCTCGGCCTTTGCGGTCGGTGGTGATTTCCTGAAAAGGCGGTAGAAAACCTGAGGGAATGTCCGCTTTCAAGAATTTCGATGGGGTTCTACCGCCGAAGTTGCCGGCAAGCCAACTAAACAAGCGGACTATCGCAGCTTGCCTAATATTTTTAATACCATACAATCCCATACCTATCTCATTGCCAAATAAAGAAATCAAAAACAATCATGGCTAAAGCAGCAAAAGAAAACAAAGATGAACCGCTAGAAAAACAGTTGTGGAAAGCCGCCGACAAGCTGCGCAAGAACATCGACGCTGCTGAATACAAGCATGTGGTGATGGGGCTGATATTCCTGAAATACATCTCCGATTCTTTTGAGGAAATGTTTGCCAAACTGCAAGCGGGCGAGGGCGAATATGCCGGAGCCGATCCCGAGGATAAAGACGAATACAAGGCGGAGAACGTTTTCTTTGTACCATCCGAGTCGCGCTGGTCGCACCTCGTTGCCCGCGCCAAGTTGCCCGACATCGGCAGCACGGTCGATGAGGCGATGGATGCCATCGAGAAGGAAAATCCCTCGCTCAAGGGCGTGTTACCGAAAGTGTTCGCGCGGCAGAACCTCGACCCCGCCAGCCTCGGCGGATTAATTGATCTGGTGGGCAACATCGCGCTGG
>Ga0316203_1002017_pt1 | contig 11788 bp, 6 predicted proteins | sample 6monrhotite_MG_FD_204940 | JGI IMG/M metagenome (GOLD analysis project Ga0316203, IMG submission 204940) | Microbial mat bacterial communities from mineral coupon in-situ incubated in ocean water Damariscotta River, Maine, United States -... | ecosystem: Environmental > Aquatic > Marine > Coastal... | reverse complement strand
TACAGAAGGGAAATCTAACTATATAAAAAATATAGATTCTGAAGCATATTCATGGAAACACAGCTAACAATTGGCCCCAAGGGACTTGTCTAGACGTTATGTTTAAATAAAACACCAATCTCAATGAAAAGAGAGAGAGTTCGTGATGGATGGAATATCCGTCAATAAAAAATATAGAGGAAAAGGAATTGGAGGAATACTCCTCAAAAAAGTATAAAGAATACGCGCTTCAAAACAGATTTAGTCGTATCAGGCTAGATGTCACTGCAATAACGACAGGACAGCATGAATGGACGAAGTAGCAGAACAATTCAGCGCAGTAAAACGCTACCACGAGGCGACCAAGCACCATCTGCATCGCTATGCAGCAGGGCCGGAAGCGCTCGACTGGGACGTCCAGCCCGAGGCGTTCCGCTGGTATGAAGGCGCAGAGAAGATCGACCTACCACTGCTGGAGAGCAATTCTCCCGGCAATGCAGATCAATCTTATGCAGCACTCCACCCCCCTGCTACGATAGTGCCGCAACCGTTAAGCGTTGCCAATCTAGCCTCTCTGTTTGAGCTCTCACTGGGGCTGAGCGCTTGGAAAGAGTATGGTGATGCCAGATGGGCACTGCGCTGCAATCCCTCCAGTGGCAATCTGCACGCCGAAGAGGGCTACGCGATTATTAACGATGTCGATCAGCTCACTGCTGGCATCTATCACTATCTCAGCCGCGACCATCAACTGGAACAGCGCTGCCATTTCGCTGCACCGGCACTGCCCGACAACCACTTTCTGATAGGACTCTCCTCCATCCACTGGCGCGAGGCATGGAAATATGGCGAACGCGCTTTCCGCTACTGCCAGCTCGATATCGGCCACGCCATCGCCGCGGTCCGTTATGCCGCTGCAACACTCGGCTGGCGTGTCACTGTCGTTGAACAGGCGAGCGACAGTGACATTGCGACACTGCTCGGCACCAATCGTGAGCAGGATTATCAGCAGGGTGAAAAAGAACACGCCGATCTGCTGTTATCGATCACCACCAACACCGCACCGTGGGAGATCATCGACGACGTCACAGAGGCGTGTGAAAAACCAGCGACAGCTGTGGAACGACAAACCCCTTTCGATTTTCCGGAACCGCTACCGAGCGAATGCACGCTCTCTGCCGCAACACTGATACGTCAGCGCCGCAGCGCCCAGGCTTTCGATGATAAAACCCATATCACGGCCGACGCCTTTTATCGCATGCTCGACATGACCTTGCCGCGTAGAGGTACACCACCGTGGGATAGTATCAGTGCCGCGAGTGACATCAACCTGGTGATCTTCGTCCACCGCATCGAGGGACTCAACCCAGGCATGTATGCCCTGCTGCGAAACCCCGCCATGTTCGAGACCTTCAAAATCGCAACCGGACGGGAAGCGCTACAGTGGCAACCAGTGATAGGTGCGCCATCACATCTGCCGCTCTACATACTGGTCAACGCCAACAGCCAGAAGGTCGCAGCCACTCTCTCCTGCCATCAGGGCATCGCTGCACAGAGCTGCTTTAGCCTGGGAATGATCGCCGACTGTCAATCCATAAAACAACACCCTTGGCACTATCGCAGGCTCTACTGGGAGGCAGGGATGATCGGACAGGTGCTCTACCTGGAAGCGGAAGCGGCAGGCGTGCGCGGCACCGGTATCGGCTGTTATTTCGATGATGCCGTGCATGAGCTGCTCGGCATTACCGATCAGCGTTTTCAAAGCCTCTATCACTTTACCGTCGGCGGGCCGCTTGTGGATGAACGGATAGCGACCATTCCGCCATATGCGCATCTGAAGAGGTAACGCGCATAATCCTGAAAATGCTTGTCGGATTACGCGAACAACGCTAATCCAACCTACATATCATTGTATGGTTAAATTTCATTTGTAATAATTTATTATATATACCCGTGGCGTTTGAAATTTAGGTTTTATTGCACGCCCTCTTCATTCCATGGCGGTGTTGAAATTCCTCGCAATAGTCCGGCTATTACTCGTCATTTCGCCTTGCCATGAAATGAATATGACGCACACTAAAAGCCTAAATCTCAAACGCCACGGGTATAGTTTTTGCCTTTTCGGCAGAATCAATAAGTAGATCCATCATTAATGACGATGCACCAAGATGAGATGCGATACTGATTATCGTGTCAGGATAATTAACTTTACAGTCATTCACAATGTTGGGGATATCTTCAACTATGTGTCTTCCTGAGTTGAGAAAATAGGGTAAAACAATAATTGATGATGCACCTTCATCAACACATTGTTTTATCCCATTTGATATGAGTACTTCTGCTAATTCTAGAAATGCTGCATTAACAATATTATATTGCTGAGAACAATTATTTCTAAGTTTATCAACTAGTAAAACGACCTCATCATTCGACTGTTTTCTTCGACTGCCGTGTGCTACAAGAAGCAATGCTTTCATTTTTAATCTCTAATTTTATGTGTTTCTTGTAAATCTAACTCTTATTAAAAATGACAATGCAAACGCATTCGGCACGGCAATTATAGATCTCGTCAAGGAAAAACAAATGAGAAGCGAAATGTCAGGGAATGCGATTGGCCACTTTCAAAAACACTTTTCATCTACCTCCATGGTTAAATAGTTTCAATAACTCTACCATTCCATATAAGCAAGCGGCCAGTTATGCCTGCGTTGGCACCATCCACTTAATACGTCGGCGTAGTAAGTATCCTGCCAAGGTAATAATAATGACTAAAAATACCCAAGGATATGCAACAGCATAAACGACAGGTGTCAGCGCTCCCCGAGTAGCGGCACGCAGCCATTCATGCTTACGAATATAATCGGCAATAGGTGGAGAGTATTCATAATATAGATTTACAAACTGGCTCCCCAGATAGTTGGTAAGCAGATGGTTATCTCTAAACTCACGTAGCAGGGTCACTTCATCATCAAACTTTGAACCATAGGCTGCAGTAGCAATAAAGCAGCCACTGCCACCACCGTCTCCCGCCGCCTTGCTTTCAACTGGTTTTTCCGCATACGTAAAGGTTTGTATATGTAGTGCCCCAAGGATAGCACCACCCGTTGGCGAGCTCAGTGTAATAGTGACGGTATCACCAACTTTTGCAGACTCCTTTATTTTATCAAGATCAACTGATGAGAGCACGGCATTAAGATCAATATAGTTTTCGCCACTCACCCCTTCCGACCAGCTTAAACTGCCATTTATCGTTGCAACATCTGCAATAGTAGTGGTTATCTCATAGCTAACGGTAACAGCCCCACTACTGCCGCCCGAGCGGTAAACCATGGATGGTGAGAGGTCTGCTCCTAAATAAACCAATTGGGATGAGCTTGAAAACTGCAGACTTCCTGCGAGACCAGAGTCAAGCGTTGATAAAGTGCGCTTAATAATTTGCTTGTTACCGGCCAAATCATAAGCAACAGCCTTTACCAATAGTGGTGCTGCTTCAGAAACAACCGCAGCATCAATATCTATGGTACGTAATCCCACATGGTCAGGCCCAAACGCCATATCGGTAAAGGGCACAGTGATCATTGTGCCGCCATGGGGGGTCACTTCAACCCATGAGTTGTCCACATCAATACCGGACTCAATATCCAAAGCGCCAACACGCAGTTCTCCCTTATTGCCAGTAGCATGCTGCATGGCTAGGGTTAAAACAGGCAACAAGCCATCATCTGTATATTTGACCTTTGGACGATCTAGGTCAATCGGTGCCCCTAGATCAATCCAACGCGTAATCAGACCCTTTTCATCATTGGTCAACGTCGTGGATGCCGGACAGCTCCCAGATACATAGTCGAGATCCTCATAGCTGGCTCCCAGACTACCAGGCAACTCCTCATTAGTGCGTCCATCCAGCCGCTGATCGTAGATTTTCCAGGCAAGGTAGCTGGCTCTTGACTGCAGCACCCGGATGTAGCGACCGCTCTGGATAGAGAGGTACTCACTCTTGCCTGCCGGAATGGCTAGCCCGTGAGTGTATTGCTGGCTGCGGTCACCCGCCAATGAGCGGAAGGTACGTACCTCACTTTCAAAACCACTCATAGCAGTATCAAACATGGCTAGCGCAGCGCCACCGTCAGGATCGGCATTATCGGCAGAGGAGTGGCAAGAGGCACATTTATTCTGCAGGATAGGCAGGATGTCCCTACGAAACTCAACCCCCCAAAGCCCCGTCTCAACCCTGTCAGTCACATAGGGAAGCGATGAGCCATCCAGCTTGAGCATAGGTGTCCGATTAACCAAGTCCCAAGGCTCGTAGCTTTCACTATCTGCCCATTTGCCTGTAAACAATTCACCCTCTTTTGCATGGGCATGGCAACCACCACAATTGGCAAAGGTTTTACCAGGTGCAATATGCCGCCACGTCAGCTCCGATGAGAGCGTCATTCCTCTGGCATCAATCGATTGAATAAGGTGCGGGGTATTTGCCGGAATCTTGGCCAGCCAGGAGGTATCCATCTCACCATCACCATCCACTAGGCCCGCGGGGTTTCTTACCGGAAACTCACCAAGAATCTTCCAGTTCTCGCTTGTCTGACTTTTATAGCCTTTTACATGCGCATCCATTCGTCTATCCGGCAACAATCCGTTATTCCGTTCAATTGCAGTGCTACCCCACGGAGTATGGTATCGATCAGGCGTCATCACCAGTATCCGCACACCCCAAAGGTCACTATTTGAAACAATGCCCGCATCCGCTCCCTGAATAACCCATCCGGTATCGCGCCCACCATCTTTACCATGGCCGCTATTGAAGCGATCCCTGCCCAACACCGCCGATTCACGATTTTGCATCGAGCTAGTGCCCGTGATACCGATGGGGATACCCGCTGTTAACCCCCGATTACGTGGTGTTGTTTCATACTCTCCAACTGGGGGAATCAACGCAGGCGCAGCCGCTGGTGGGTGAATCCGGCTATAGGGCACCACTGCTCGTGGCCACATTTCGTTATAATCAGGGCTATCTTTAAAGCCTACTAATTCAGTAGTAGGGTCATTAATCGTTGCGCTACCCGCGTTGCGAATAAAATAGATTCCAGCATCCAGACGAGGAAATTCTTCGGCAAAAGCCCCCGGAGGGTCAAAGGAGACTGGCCCGCGGCTATAACTGACCAAGAGATGATCGTCAGGTGCCGCAGAGGGCGTACTGTAGCGACCACTAAGATCATCAGGCCCAGAGTGGGCGCCAGTGGTATGAGGGGTCATCTCCACGGTACCGACGCGGGAGAAGAAACGGTGCTCATCATTTGATGAGGTATTATGTGCTGCCACAAACTTTGGGTCATCGATATCGACCGGCATCCTCATCAAGGTACCAAAACCCCAAGAGGCCATTTTAGGGTAATAGTTGCTTACGACGACACTCCCCGAAGTGAGCTGTGTTGCGAAGTGCTCAACGCGTTTATTGGTATGATGAGGCTCCAAAAATTGTTCCATATGACCCGCACCGGGATGATCGATATACAAAGTCGCAGTGGCATACTCAGGGCGTACCCCCGCATCATCCCAATTGGTAAAAATAACACGCCCATCAACCAGCATGGTAGGGTGCTGTACCGTGTGAAGATTACTGTGGCCAACCAGATGAAGGTTCTTATTGGGCTGACTGCCATCATGATCATCCATTATATACATCTGGGAAGCTATAGAGCCTGACACCGCATTAAGACTCCCAGTGACGCCTTGTCTAAACGCCACTACCGCATCTCTATTGGAGGTCAACAGCAGACGACCATCAGGCAAGGGGGTAGCACCTAAATCACGAATACCAAAATCCATAATCTCATCTACACTACTATTCCCAGAAAGCTTTTCAATGGCAAAACCATTACCCAAACCACCGCCAAGGCCTGTCAGCTGAATCTCACTACGCGCTGATGGGGGAACATTTAAAGCCATTTTGAAAAGGAAGCTATTAGCAGTCAGCCTAATCCACGCCCTTCGCAGATCACTGAGAGATATAACCCCCATATCGACATATTTACTGTAGTAAACCCAATTCCCATCGTAAGATATAACCGGGTCTTGGACAGAGCAATTGGCCTCTCCACCTACAATATCTTCCTGCCCCTCAATACGACAATCCACCAAAATTTCTTCAGAGCCATCTGGGTGCAACAGCATCAAGTCCGCACCTGGCTCTATCGCATAAGGGTTCTCACCATCAGGAAGCACTACTACAGAAGAATCGCCTCTGCGAGGATAGCGTACATAGACAATATCATAATCCACACCCGCTGCCGCAGGTGTAGACATTGGTACTACGGCTGACAATACAGGTACAGGTAACAGCCCCAAGAGCACGATCAACGCGACAATGGTCAATAACGAGCTAAATACCCTGTCGGCATAGCAATGCATCTTCTCTGAATTACGCGCTCTTAGCATAACAGACACCTTCGAAACCTTGGTTAAGATAAACCATGCGACGCTCACTTATCCTAAGGTGTGCATTGCCACAAAAATCAATTACCACGATGGCTTTTCAAACAGACCAATCGAGATGCACCAACATAACCCACCCCACAACCCGATGAGCAAACAAGTCCAATACCACTATACCCGCATTGGTGCCATCCATTTAATACGACGACGCAATAGAAACATCATCAGGACAAAAATGATCGACAAAAATATCCAAGGGTACGCAACAGCATAAACAACCGGTGTCAATCCTGCCCGAGTGACCGCCCTTAACCATTCATGCTCACGAATATAACCGGCAATAGGTGGAGAGTACTCATAATATAAATTTACAAACTGGTTACCCAGATAGTTGGTAAGCAGATAGTTATCTCTAAACTCACGTAGCAGGGTCACTTCATCATCAAACGTTGAACCATAGGCGGCGGTAGCAATAAAGCAACCACTGCCACCACCACTGTCTCCCACTGCCTCGCTTTCAATCGGTTTGCTTTCAACCGGCTTTTCCGCATACGTAAAGGTTTGTATAGGTAGTGCCCCAAGGAGAGCACCACCCGTTGGCGAGTTCAGTGTAATAGTGATGGTATCACCAACGTTTGCAGACGCCTTTATTTTAGCAAGCTCAACGGCTGAGAACGCTGCATTAAGATCAATATAGCTTTCGCCACTCACCCCTTCCGGCCAGCTTAGGTTGCCATTTATCGTTGCAATATCTGCAATAGTAGTGGTTATCTCATAGCTAACGGTAACAGCCCCACCACTTCCGCCCGAGCGGTAAACCATGGATGGTGAGGGATCTGCTCCTAAATAAACCAATTGGGATGAGCTTGAAAACTGCAGACTCCCTGCGAGGCTTGAGTCGAGCGCTGACAAGGTTCGCGTAATAATCTGCTTGTTACCCGCCATATCCTGAGCAACCACCTTAACCGCCAATGGTGCCTCATCAGTTACTCCAGCAGCATCAATATTAATAGTACGCAACCCAACGTCGTCAGGACCAAATACCAAATCGGTAAAGGGAACCCTAAAGGGGGCCAGGCCATCAGGTGTCACCTCCACCCAAGATTTATCAACATCGATACCCGACTCAATATCCAACGCGCCCACACGCAATTCACCCTTGTTACCAGAGGTATGCTGCACTGCCAGGGTTAAAACCGGAACCATTGAGTCATCGGTATAACGCATACGAGGACGATCCAAATCAATAGGAGCCCCCAAGTCAATCCAGCGGGTTATCATGCCCTTTTCATCATTGTTCAACACAGATGAAGCTGGACAGCTACCAGAGACGTAGTCCAAATCCTCATGACTGGCACCCAGGCTCCCTGGACGATCTTCATTAAGTCTGCCATCCAATCGGGCATCATAAATCTTCCATGAAAGATAGCTATCACGTGATTGTAAAGCACGCACATAACGACTTTTCTGTGGCGAGTAGTACCTGCTTACACCGTCGCGAAATGATACGCCATGTGTAAACTCGTGCGTGTTGTCTCTGGCAATGGCCTGATATGTCCGTACCTCAGCCTCAAAGCCAGACAGTGCGGTGTCAAACATCGACAATGCCGCACCGCTGGTCGGAGCGACATCCCCCTCAGATGAGTGGCAGCTAGCACATTTATCCTGCAATACGGGCAAAATATCTCTTCTAAACTCAACACCCCATAACCCTGTACGCGCCCTATCCACAACTTGTGGCTCTGAGGACGCATTCAGCTCCAGCATCGGTGTTTTGTTAATCAAATCCCACGGTTCATAACTACTGCTATCCGCCCACTTACCTTCGAACGAAACCCCTTCTTTAGAATGGGCGTGGCAGCCACCACAACCGGCAAAGGTATCCCCCGCGCGGAGATGTCGCCACGTCTGCTCTGTGGAGAGCGTCATGCCATAACGGTCAATAGACTGAATCAAATGCGGGGTATCGGCCGGTATTTTGGCCAGCCATGAAGTATCAAGCTCACCATCAGGATCAGCCAACCCGCCACCATTTCGCACTGGAAATTCACCCAAAATCTTCCAATTCTCAGACATGTGGGCATAGTAGCCCTTAACGTGCATACGCTGACGACCATCCTTCAAAAGCCCACCATCCTTTTCGATAGCGCTTGAAGACCAGGGTTTGTGGTAACGATCAGGGCTCATGACTAAAATCCGCACCCCCCACAAATCATCATTCAGCACCAAACCCGCATCTGCGCCCTGCACAGCCCAGCCGGTGTCCCGGCCACTATCCTTACCATGTTTACTATTAAAACGATCCCCTCCCAATGGAGCAGACTCTCGGTTCTGCATTGAGCTGGTACCGGTAATCCCGACAGGGCTCCCTGCGGCAAGCCCTCTCGTACGCGGAGTCGGCTCATACTCACCATCAGCTATCACCAGTGCTGGCGCCGGAACGCCATGTATACGCTGATATGGCACCACTGCCCGTGGCCACATTTCATTATGATTAGGGTCATCTTTTAGTACTGACAACTGAACCGCTGGGTCATAAATCTCTACTGTGCCCGCATTAGCAATCAGGTACAGCCCCGCATCTAACGTCGGAGTATCCACGCAACCACCACATGGCGGGCTATGCACTATCGGGCCATCACCGTAGCTGACCAGCAGTGAATCCCCCGGAGCAGCAGAGGGTGTGCTATAGCGCCCGCTTAAGTCTTTAGATGGCGAGTGACCGCCAGTACTGTGTGATGTGAGTTTTTCGGTTCCCTTTCGCGAAAAAAAACGAAACTCATCATCAAATAATGTGTTCATCTCGGCAATAAACTTAGGCTCATCGGTGATGACCGAAGGTGTACGCAGCAAGCGCCCAAACCCCCATGTAGCCATCCGGGGATAATAGGTACTCACAACAACCTGTTCAGAGCTGAGTTCAGTCGCAAAGTGCTCGACCCTTTTGTTCATATGATGCGGTTCCAGAAACTGCTCCATGCGTCCACCGTCTGGATGATCAACATAAAGTGTCGCCGTCGCATACTCTGCTCTTAGACCGGCATCGTCCCAGTTAGTAAAAATAACACGTCCATCCTTAAGCATGGTGGGGTGCTGGACTTGGTGAAGATTACTGTGGCCAATCAAATGAAGGTTTTTATTGAGAGTAGTACCATCATGGTCATTCATTATGAAGATCTGCGATGCGGTAGAGGCAGACACCGCATCCACACTGGGTTTAACCCCTTGACGAAACGCGACAATTGCCTCTCTATTAGAGGTAAACAACAAACGGCCATCGGGCAAGAGAGTGGCCCCTAAATCACGAATGCCAAAGTCCGTAATCTCGTCTTCACTGGTATTTCCAGAAAGCTTTTCAATGGCAAAACCTTTACCCAGACCGCTCTCAGAACCTGTCAATTGAATCTCGCTACGTTCTAATAGCGGAACATTTAAAGCCATTTTAAAAAGGAAGCTATGGGCGTTCAATCGAATCCATGCAGATCTTAGTTTATCGGAAGGGATAAGCCCCATATCGACATACTTGCTGTAATAGACCCAGTTCCCATCAAAAGAGATAACGGGATCTTGCACAGAACAGTTGGCTTCTCCGCCGCTGATCTCTTCCTGCCCCTCAATCCTACAATCTACTAAGATCTCCTCGGATCCATCTGGATGAAGCAACATGAGATCAGCACCGGGCTCAATGCTATAGGGGTTTTCACCATCCGCTAATTCAACATGGACGGTGTCGCCCCTACGTGGATAACGGACGTAAACGATGTCATAATCAACACCAGCATCCTGCGGTGCTGCAACGGCTGAACTGGGAATCATCAACACGGTAGATGCCGAGAACAACACCAGAAGTGTGCTAAAGAATCCAAAACAAAAGAAGGACGACGCACCGCCGACTAAATTAAACCCATTAATCTTATTCATCACTCACTACCTATAAATTCAAAGTTACACATCAAACCACTCTAACCATAGGTAACATCCTACTATCAGGTGAGTCTAACACCAAATATAGAGTGTAAACGAGACACCCATCTCAAAGAAAAAACCGGCCAAATAAATTCATTGATGTTATCTACGTACCAGAAACAGCTTTTCTTGAGTTAAATATCGAAAATATGTTGGATAATTTGAGGAAAACTCCAACCATCAAAATAGACACTCATGCGTGATCCTCAGCCATACACTGATCGGCATTTCATCGTGATTAAGGGTAACGTTATCAGCTAGGAAAATACTGTTTACAGCTATTCATCCCCGGCATTTGTTCATAACCGAGTTTTTTGCAGGCTGCTTTGAGTTTGTTGACTGAGCCTACCATGCCTTTAAAGGGGCTCTCGAAGTGTTTGGTGAGATACAGCCAATGCCTTGTGTAGTAGTTCAGACACAATACTTATTTATTATCCCCATCACCCTTCGGACTCGGTTTTTTTTCAAATTTCTTTGCAAAAGACGCCCGGCTTTTTCGATAAAACGTTCACTGCCCAAAGGCCTGCCCGTTCGCCCATGCTGTTCAAATTCAATGCCTGAACTGCCTTGAGATTCTTGCAAGTAAATTCTCCAATCACCGGCCAGAGAAAGCAGTTTTTCCGGCAGGATAATTCCCCGGCTGTCTTCCCCTGCCAAATAAGCATGCACGCTACACTCCAGCGATAGTCTCAGGCTTTTTTCATCTTTCCCGCTTTCACCGGATTTAATTCAACATACGCTGCCGCTTTTAATAACCAGCCCTTATCCATCGGGTATGAGGCAAACCTCCCCTACCAGAGATAGCCTTTCCAGCTCTCCCGTAAATTGATCATCTGGGTGTATCGACGATGGGCTTCACCAATGGCTTTTCCCAGATTCGATTTCTTTTTAGGTTTGACGATGAGGTGGACATGATTCGTCACCAAACAATAGGCCCAAATTTCGATACCTTCATGCGCACACCATTCAACTAATAACTCAAGATAATGCTCATAATCACGATCAGTGAAAAACATACCCTGACGGCGGTTGCCGCGCTGGGTGATGTGGTGCGGATACCCGGGTAATACCACTCTTGCTAATCTGGCCATGGACGAAAGATAATATAATTGTGTCAACCCGGTTAGGCTACATCCAGCCATTAAGGGGTTTCGAATTATTAGACAGCGAATGGCCAAACGCTTTCGTTCATTGTTTGGGGTAAATTGCCGCCCACAACGTATCTACGCAGTACGTAGTCAACTTAACTCATGATTAGACTGTTCCCGCGCTCACGCGCGTAGCTGCCTCACGGACAAATCTCTTAGCATTTTCCCCTCAATAAGTTCACGATATTTAAGGATCGCGTTAGCCATAAAACTAATGAATTTACGTATGCGAGCGGTATTGCGCATGTCCTCGTGAGTTAACA
>Ga0316203_1002005_pt1 | contig 11842 bp, 10 predicted proteins | sample 6monrhotite_MG_FD_204940 | JGI IMG/M metagenome (GOLD analysis project Ga0316203, IMG submission 204940) | Microbial mat bacterial communities from mineral coupon in-situ incubated in ocean water Damariscotta River, Maine, United States -... | ecosystem: Environmental > Aquatic > Marine >... | reverse complement strand
CGAGTGTGAATATCGGCATTGCGTCAGCCACCGATAACGTTGATGGCATGGTAGCGGTCACCAACAATGCGCCTGCTACATTCCCGATTGGTGTAACGACAGTGACCTACACCTCAACTGACCTTGCCGGCAACACAGCCACGGCGACTCAGAATGTTTATGTGAGTTATTCATCTACTGTGGGTGGTGGCACGGGAGGTGGTTCTGGTGGTACGACCACACCGCCTCCAGCAGGGGGAGGAGCAACAGTCTCCTCAGAGGCCGTTTACTGGCATCACAATGATCATCTTGGTACGCCTCAGGCACTGACAGACATCAACGGCACCAAGGTGTGGGAGATGAGCCAAACACCATTTGGCATCGCTACAGTCAACGAAGACCCAGATGGTGATGGCCTGTTAGTAGTGAATAACTTCCGTTTCCCTGGCCAGTATTACGATGCGGAGATAGGGCTGAACTATAACTACTTCAGAACCTTTGACCCTACACTGGGTAGATATACTCAAAGCGATCCGATTGGCTTGAATGGTGGCATGAATACGTTTGCATATGTTCTCAGTAATCCAATCAGCTTTATCGATCCGGTAGGTCTGTCAGGAATTGATGCGATGATATACGGGGGAATAAGTTCTACACAAGCACAAGGCTTGTCAGCAGCTCAGCAGGCTCCTATATTTAATGACATGTGGACTTCTTTTTCTCCTAGTGAAAGAAGTCGCTTTCAGGTTGAGTTTGGAAGCAATTTGGCGAACCAATCAGCAATGGCAGGATCGATGTGTCTCCTTGGTGGGCAACCTGTAGGTGCTGTTGTAGGTGCTGTGGGTTTTCTTGCCGGAAAAACAATTCAATATCAAGCCGAACCTCCTAACTTTTACCAGGCTCTATTTGATGTAGCATCGACATTATTTACAGCAGCGTTGCCGGTTAAAGCAGCAGTAATTGCGACACCTGTTTTAATATCTGTGGATGGGATGACGAAGAAATGACTACTTTGGTTCCAAAAACACTCTATGGGATGGCTATAGCGATCATTTTGTTGACAGCATATTTTGGTTGGCCGACAGAGGTTGATATTGTTGCTTTTGCATTGGGCATAGTGGGGTACCGGATTGAACACAAATGAAAATATAACTGGGATAATCGGAATGCTGCTAGTTGGGGTTGGATATGTATGGGGCGTTTATTCTGGAAGTCTTTTAACACTTGGCCTATCAATTGTTGTTTTGGTTTTCGGGGGATTCCTTGTTAGCAAATACGTAGGTAAATTGTTCAGGAGGGATCAGAAGCCTGGGTCCCATTAGCTTGAAGGGAGTTCCGGGGGCATATATCACGGTCACATGGACAGCCACCGATGCGAACGGTAACAGTGCTACGGCTAGGCAGCTTGTGACTGTGAATCTGGCAGTAGATATGGTACCACCGGTGATTACGGTGCCTGCGAATGTTTATACCTCGACATCCACTTCTCAGGCGAGTGTGAATATCGGTATTGCGTCAGCCACCGATAACGTTGATGGCATGGTAGCGGTCATCAACAATGCACCTGCTACATTCCCGATTGGTGTAACGACAGTTACCTACACTTCAACTGACCTTGCAGGCAACACAGCCACTGCGACTCAGAATGTTTATGTGAGTTATTCATCTACCGTAGGTGGTGGCACGGGAGATGGGTCTGGTGGTACGACCACACCGCCTCCAGCAGGGGGAGGAGCAACAGTCTCCTCAGAGGCTGTTTACTGGCATCATAATGATCATCTAGGCACACCTCAGGCATTGACCGACATCAACGGCACCAAGGTGTGGGAGATGAGCCAGACACCGTTTGGTATTGCCACCGTGAACGAAGATCCAGATGGAAATGGCATTACAGTGAGCAACAACTTCCGTTTTCCCGGCCAGTATTACGATACGGAGATAGGGCTGAACTATAACTATTTCCGTTCCTACGACCCGAAAAAAGGCGGCTATACCCAGCATGATCCGATTGGCTTGAATGGGGGAATGAATACGTATGCTTATGTTGGGGGGAATCCAGTTGGTTATGTTGATCCAGAAGGGTTACTAACGATACCGTTCACAGATATTTGGATTCCTGCTGGTGAATCATTTGGAGGAAACTCAGCACAGTACTATGCTAACATCACAGTCGATCCCAATGCTTCATACTTGGAGAAAGGTGCCGCATGGGTTGGCGGGGTTCTTTCTTCCCTCTGGACTCCCTGTACAAGTAATTCCACAGCTTATACCTTGGCTGGAGGAACGACGCTAGGGCGTGGCTATAGCCTTGGACGAGAAATATCTATTGGGAAAAACTTTAGACTCGCGCTGTTTGGGAATAGAACAGGGAATCGGAAGGCATAGGCCTTGGGAAAGTAAGAGTACAGATACTTCGATACGGAGCCGATTCTAATGAAACTACCAATTATTATTAATGAACATGGCGATATTTCATTTTATAGATCTCTTAAAAAGGCTTCAAGTGCTGTTGAAGCAGTAGATGTAAAAAACAACGAATACATTGCATATGATGGCGAAGGAAAGCTGCTTGAATTTGAACTTCAAACAAAAGAAAACCCCGGTGTTTTAGGAATTGGAAAAATAACAACTGAAATCGTAATGATAAAGGAACATCCTGATAAAAACGATTCTCAGGAAGAACTGGAGCAAAGCCTAATAAGTTTCTTTAGACGAGCGAGTAACATTCATGAAAAAGAGTTTACCAGCACTTCATTGGAACAGCTTATCAATAAAGCTATATTATTATATGGCTATGCTGATTGATTGCAAATCAATCAATGGGGTCAGTATGAAAAAGCATAAACTAAGCGACTTAAATATTGGAACTTTTCTGTTAGCTTTTGCGATTGTTGTGTTTGTTTTCTCACGTGGAAGTGGATCTGTGCTAATGATAGTGCTTTTCGTGGTACTCTCGTTATGTGGGCTTTACTTCATTACTCAATATGTAGTTCAACTTGTAGAGAAGAATAAAAGGTTTTGAACTGTTATATCATAAGGTATTGGTTGGCACTTCCATTTCTAAATATTGGTGAAATACTATTGCCTTTGCTTAAAGTTAAAAAAAATTGACTGGCGTATGTCGTGATGTTGGGTTAACTTCCGCGAAATTCTCATGAATGATTATTCGTCAGTAGAAAGTATTTAGCTGATGTGTGCTTTGTGAATGTGAAGGTGATGTGTTTTCTCCCTTGATGTTCAACAGTTGCTGATCGGGTCAGGCTCCGCACGGTGGATGCTTGTGAACCCCGTCAGGTCCGGAAGGAAGCAGCGGCAATAGGTTATGCGCGCGTTGTGGTTCTGTCTGGCTCGGTCAGCTCTTTTTCATTGTAGTCTCATACGCTCTGTTTGTCTGATAAGGACATGGATAAAATATCACAAAAAGGAAGCTCTGCTGGCATAAGTGTAGCTTGCCAGAAAGGTGAAGCGCATGAATGTACGGAATGACTTACAGTCGTAACTTCTGTCTTTTTATCTTGCTGCCAGAAAAAGAGTGCTAATCTGATAGCGATAATAATGTATTCATAGTTGGTGATGAAGCTTTTTCTTGGCGATATAGGTCTAGAAGCTTTAGTTTTCCGATATGGTATTGGATCGGTATATCTTCAAGCTGTGGTTTGGGCCTTTCATAGGCATGCTGCTCGTAGTAACGGGCGTGTTATTGCTTGGGCGGATTTTAAAATTATTGGGAATGTTTGCAGATAAAGGTGTGGAGTGGGGGATTATGCTCACCATGCTGACGGCAATTTTACCATACTTCTTGGTTCTCACAGTTCCGATGGCTTTCTTCTTTGCTATGCAGGCGATGATTTTGAAATTGTATGCAACCAGTGAGATGGATGCCTTGCGTGCGGCAGGACTCTCTTATATTCGAATCTTTAGATCATTATTTGTGGTGGTTGCAGTACTGTGGTTAGTTTTAACTTTTACAGCTATGCAGTGGATGCCGCAAGGGCAAAAGGCATTTCAAGGTTTACTGGTAGCGGTTCAAAAAATGAAGCCGGCACCAGGCTTTGAACCATTGCGTTTTTCAGAGGACTTGGAAAATTTTACTGTTTATGTCAGTGGTACGGATGATAAAAGTGTTTTTCAAGGATTTATGTTGGAAGATAGGCGTTCAGAAGTGCCCGTAGTGTACATGGCAGAGTCAGCAAAATTGGATCGTGTGGGTAGCGAATTACGCTTTACATTGTTTCAAGGCACACGTTTAGAGGGTGAGGCCGAGGATTTGCGCTCATTGTCTTTTGATCGTTATCAGATTGCTATGAATTTAAATGATCTGGGCCTGTTGAAGGTTCCAGTTTGGCGTAGCCGTGTGTTTGAGATGCAGGCTGAAGAGTTGTGGGACTTGGTTCAGACAACGCATCGCCCAGATGCCGTTGCAGAATGGCATCGACGCATCCTTATGCCGACATCCGTATTGGTACTCATGCTGTTTTGTTTGCCATTATCACATACGTCAAAACGTTCAGGAAAAACAGGCGCTTATATTGCAGGGGTAGGACTTATATTATTTATTTATAACCTTCAAATCATATTGCATCAACAAGTGCTTAATAATGCATCGTTATGGTGGGTGATGTGGGCAGGGCAGGTGGCACTATTGCTTTTGGCGACTTTCTTGTTTTATAAAGTAAGCAAGGGAAAAAAAGTATTCTGATCACTTAGAGAAGCCCTGAACAAATCATGCTGATGTACTTTTTACTTAGAAAATCCACAGCCATCATTGCATAACGTGTGCAGTAGGCATGCGATTTCATACGTTCTGCGCCTTGACTGTATGTTTTCTAAACTTCCAGCTGCTGCCTGCAGACTTATTTAGAGCTTGCTTAGTAGATATATGAAAAACCTTTGAAACAAAAGCGTTGTGTATGATTACGGCCCGACGAAATCATGCCCATGCCATTATTATCTTATTTAGGTTTTGTTTCATAGGTTCTGGAGGCTTCTTTCGCATCAGTAGTTCGCTGATACTGTATCTTTCTATAATGTTCACGGCTAGTCGCTTTATTTTCAAGTTCTTGTTTAGTCCATTTGCAAAATAATTCAATTTTCCAACGTTGTTTATATAGAGTCTGCGCAAAAATATTTTTTCCGTTATTTATTCTCCAGTAACTACCGGCATGGAAAAGTTCTCAAGCGCAACAAGGTAGACCAAGGTGGCCTTATGTATGACTCCACACACTGAAATACAACGTGAATCCCGGGTATTTGTCGTGCGGGCAGTATAAGCCTGAGCAAAGCCACTAGGTTCTCAGGCTTCGCCCTTGACTAAAGATACACGAATAATTTGACCTTTTAGCACCTCTTTACCCATAGGTTCAAGCTCTTCTACTACCTCAAATTGTGCATTAGATTTCATTCATCCAACAAAATAAATGTTCCGCTGACTCATACGATAGTACCACGTATAATTGTTGTAAGATCTATCAAAAGCATAGGTGAGCCATCTAAAAGCGGCATATTTTCAGCTGCCTTTTTATCATGTTTGCTTTCGTGATAGGAAAGAACGTCGGAATATTGGCTTTCGGATCATAGGCAGCATGAATCACCCCGATTGGTGTCGGATAACGCCGAACGCTTGGCCTCTGAAACACCAACGTGATAGTGCTTATGGGGGTGGCCTTCTCAAGTTAAACTCATAGCGTGGGAATTCAGACCTTTTTTAATGGCTGGTGTTTTTTTCGTCGGACCGTAGTGATTGTGTATAATTATTTTTGAGTGATGCAAGTCCAATAGAGAGAAAAATAGCTGTATATATGCTAGCATGATATTCTTCGATGGACTGCGATGTGAGCCCATGTACAGATAGAGCAATGCCTGACAAGGCAATGAGCAGAAAGTTGGGCTGTTGCCAATCAAGTTTCCAACCCTGACGAATCCAGAAACTTAAGAACAACAGTAATATAACAAGTCCGAGAGGCCCGCATCGAACCAACGCCATTAAGTAAATGTTATGGGGTACGGCAATATTTGTTTGACCATGAAGGTTTAAATTTGAGTGTTGCTTGGTAATAAAAGTATTGGAAACACTTGGAAAGCCACCTGTTCCAATGCCTGTAAGTGGTTTTGTTTTCCAGCTTTCCCAAGCTAGATACCAAATGGAGGCACGTTCTTCTGCATGTTCTAAGTCACCCTGTGAGAAAGCTTTAAGGCTATCTATCGTCGATAGTATACGTTCTTTAGCTGGCCCCATAGCAATTGCAGTAAATACAATGATAGAAATAAAAAGTGCATTGAAAATAAGGCGAATGTTTAAGTGTTGAATCCAGAGTTTCCACGTCATAGTGATGGCAAGCACCGTAATGACAATGTAGCCGCTTCTTCCCTGTACAATAAATACCCATACTGTTGCAAATGCGGCTAGAGCCCAGAGTGCATAACGTATGTTACCCTTCTTCAATATGCCAGTATGCAAGAGCCATGCTGCCCATATGCCATATACAAGACCAAAACTAATATGTCCAATAAGTCCAGCAGGGTCTTGCAGAGATGAGCCGCCTGGAGCTTTAACTGGCAGAGGAATGCCTTGTGATTGAGCTACACACAATAGTAGATGTAATAGTAAACCTATAGAGATACTAAATAATATGCGTTGGCGCCATTTTGGATCTTCACATATAGCAAGAAATATTGGAATGATAAGCCATGACCATTGCTTACTGATAACGACAAGGCCTCGTGGTATATCAGGGCTCCAAAGAAGGCCAGCAAGCATTAAAGCAATATAGGCAAACCACGTAATTGTCAGAGGCTTTGCTTGTTGCCAGAGAATGCTTGCACCATACCACCAACGCCCAGAAATCACTCCTATTAATAACGAACAGGCCAATAAAATATTCGCCAAGGCTACGGAGAAAGGTAATGATATAACTACTGCGCAGAGGAAGGCACCTATAGTGGGGGTATATTTGTGTGGTTGAAAAATTTGTTTGGTTGCTAACATCATATTTGATTTATGGTAGTGATGTAGGTTGTTTTTTATTCCACTTCTCTAGCACCTCAGCGGCTTTAGCGTAGCGGTAGAAAGTGCCCTCAAAATTGCCCAATGCGATAACAAAGCCAGCACGCCCATCAAGGATGCCAAGTTTTAAGATGTATTGTCTAAAAAAAGCCCATACACCATGGAGTAACCCTTTAATTATTCCTCCCCTCTGATTTTGACGCACAACTTTTTTAGCACCTAGTGTTGAGTAGCGTTGCATCTTATGTACCATTTGGGACATGTCTTTAAAAGGTATCTGGATAATATCCTCTTTTAAATATGCAAGCTTTCCTTGTATGGTATGAGCTTCATGTACTTCTTCATGGTTATCAAAGGTTAACGAGCCTTTTTTGAATAATTGTGGCTGGCGGTAATCGGGGTACCAACCAGAGTGTTTCACCCACTGACCGAGGAACCAATTGCGGCGAGGTATATAGTAGGCATCAGCTTGAGGGTTTTGAAGCGTTTTTATGATTTCTGCGTGAGAAGGTTCGGTGCAGCGTTCATCAGCATCCAAGCTGAAGATCCAGTCGTATTTGCAAGAGGCTATGGCGTCATTGCGAATTTGGCCAAAGGTTTTAAATGGAATTTGCACTACAGTGGCACCAAGCTTTTCGGCGATTTCAATGGTTCCATCAATACTGTTTGAGTCGGCAACAATAATTTCATCTGCCCATAGGACACTTTTAATAGCATCTTCAATTTTATCAGCTTCATTGTAAGTCATAATATATGCAGATATTTTATTCATTTTTTATAGAGGCTCTCTTGCTTTATTGTTTCATACTGTTTGGAAGGCGGTAAACTGCATATATACCTTTACGCCAGTGCTTAATGCTATCTCTAATTCGGGCTGCAAAAATGGCCAACCAACCTCTTTTTTGGCGATTACATGATGAATAATAGGCAATTTCTTCGATTTCTAAGTTGAAAAATTCGGCAATGGCTAGAAGATCTTCATAGCTGTATTCATGGTTATGGCGATCATAATATGGGATATGGTTGGCAATTTCAGGAACTTGCTCCAAATAGTGTTTTTTTAAATCCCAGTGTATGCTTTTGCCACGCAAAATCCGGGAGGCATTTCGGAAGCAAGAAATATTTGGGGCATCAATGATCATAATGCCGCCAGGGCGTAATATACGTACAATTTCTTTTAGTGGCTGTAGGGGTGAATATGTAAAGTGCTCAATAGTTTGCGACAGAATAACCGCATCGAAGCTGTTATCGGCAAAAGGTGCATTCTCTGCTTCTAAGTGCCAAGTATGATAAGGCACTTGCTCTGCATCAAATATAGCAAGACCTTTATGCAGATCTGATGCCTCGGCATGAAAATTACTATCTTTTAGTGCAATTGCTAGCACACCATGCCCTGCACCAGCATCTAAAACCTTAGCATTAGGTGGAAGATATTTTTTTGCTAAGTTTATAAGTAAAGAGAAGCGATAGGAGCTACCTTGAAAGTATTCATTAAGAGCATATAGTGATGACTTATCAGCTTGTTCCCAGGAATGAGAACGATTTGAGGAAGTGTTGTTGAGGAAGTGCCCCTCACACCTTCTCCAGACTGATTCCACAAGCTTTTCTGAAGCTTTCATATTCAAGGAACTCTCCTTTTTTTTAAAGGTCTTGAACACTATGGGATGCTATAGGTTAGGTCTAGTGTGAGAATCCCGAGCATTGTTTACAGTTTATTATGTATTGATAGTTTGATACACCTTATTGTATGCCAAAGCAACATCATACCAGCTTCGTTGATAATGGATGTGCTGATATAGATCTTCGTTTAGGCATGACTCTATTGCTTGTGCCCATGCGCTATCATTTTCATTAAGTGATAAAACACGGCCGCGTTGCGGTGTGACTTCACTTGCAGCACCGCATACATCTGATATTACGACTGGAACACCAGCACTAAGTGCTTCAGTAACTACCATACCATAAGGCTCATTTATGGCAGGGTGTAAAAGTACATCCATTTGAGGGTACAGTTCTTTGGTATTGACCTCGCCCAATAGCGTAACTTTAAAAGAGCTGGATTCAAAAAGAGAGTGAATATTTTTTTCTAATGGACCTGCAACAACAAATGATATGTTTCCTCTTGTTTCGGCTAATGTGGTAACGATTTGAATGGCTTTTTTTAGCCCTTTGCGTTTCCACTCTTTGCCAACAAACCCAATCACGCCAGCATCGGTTGCAATATGCCGCATTGGACGTTTCCCCCCGGCGCTAACACCTGGAGCCACGGGAGGCATGAGCTGCCTAGTAATCGCTGGATAATAGGCTGCAAGTTGCTGGCGGATATGAATCGAATTAGGTACAATCATTTGTACTTTCGGAGAGCAAAGCTCACGCTTTTCTAGCCATAAACTCATGTTAACACGTAAAGAAAAACGTTTCCAAATAGGTGCTTCACGAATTTGGGCAAAAGGAGGGCCATGAAATGTGGTGATATGGTGATCTCGGCAGCGTTCATGACTATGAATAATCATTTCATCAGTGCGGTGCTGCTCTAACCATGCGTGTACACGGCGAGAAAAGCGGATATGGGCGAGCCAACGTGGTTTAGGGCGAACAATGCCTAATTCATGGATTGTGAGTTCAGGTAAAGCTTCTTTGCAAAGGTTTGTTTCACATAGCACATGAACTTGATGACCTGCGTTAGCTAATTCGCGGCAAAGCTCCCAAACATAACGCTCCATGCCTCCAACTGGACCGAAACGGCGGCAAATTTGTGTAATGATTAATGCTTTAAACATGTTTCGTCGGATAATTCATGAATACCAATGATGGCTTGTTGCCGTTTTTTGTCCAAACAGACCTCTAACAAGGCATCATTGGTATTTAAGCACGCCCTTGAGTTTTCTTTGTGCCAGAGGTGAAGAACAGGTGTACCAAGCAAATTTTTACGTTGAACGTCGCTATGTAAAAGCCGTGCAACCAAATCAGAGTCTTCACGGCCCCAGCCTTCAAAACTTTCATCAAAGCCATTGATATACAGTAAGTCAGCAGTGTAACAGGCAAGGTGACAGCCATGAATGCCAGATAATTTATTCTTTTTAGGTGATAGACGAGGTGGCATAAGAAGGGGGAATATGCGATTGATCTTGCCGCTAAATCGATATTTCAAATAGTTCCAGATATTTTCATGTATTATTTCTTGATCGCTGCATAACTGCTTTGTCCATGCCGGCGATAATAAAATACGACTACCGCTTATTATGGTTTGAGGCTGTGCTAATTTACGATGTGTGGCAATCATATTTGGCAATGGAATGCAGTCGCCATCAGTTAGAATGATGTATGCTTCTTGGACAGCTTTCAGGGCAATATTATGCACACGTGCTTTGCGAAACCCCTTATCAGCATGCCAGATGTGATGAATGGGGACGGGAAATGTTTCTTTTATGTGTTCAATAAGTTCACGTGTTTCTTCTTTGGAACCATCATCAGCAATATAAATACTGAAGTGCTTGTCATCTTGTCGGGCATAGCCATTTAATACTAAGCGAAGAAAATCAGGGTTATTATATGTTGAAATAATCAGAGCTATGGAGTCAACCATAGCTATTAATGCATTGGTTTTTGCATAGTGACCAACATATCATGACCTTTATGTGTCCAGCGTGCGGGCAGAGCAAGAAGCTCTCGTGCAATTCTATTGAATTGATAAGCTATGTTACTAATATTTTTCTTTTCACCAAAGTTTACACGCTTGGTGCTAAGGTCTTTAATGTTTAATGAACAAAGTTGGGCGAGCTTATTCATGCTTTTGGGTGTAAAGAAGCTGATGTGTCCACCGTGCCCCGCAATATCAAAATATTCCCACTTTTCAACTTGTACTTTTACAGTCCAAGAGTCTGCATTGCCAGTTCCAATCAGTAGGATTCCACCTGGTTTTAAGATACGGGCAATTTCACTGACAAGCCCAACAGGGTCAGTGAGATGCTCAATGACTTCAAATAATGTAATGATATCAAAATGGTTGTCAGGGTATTTTGCATCATGAAGAAAGCCTTTAAATACATTGGCATTCGGAACTTTAGCTGCTGTATTGGCTGCTTGCTCAGCAGGTTCGGCCCCATGGGCAACAAAACCGCAGCGTATGGCAACCTCTAATAATGCCCCACTGGAACAGCCTACATCAAGAGATGTGATGCTATTTGTGTCGTAGAGCAAGTGGCTTTGTGCAGCTCTTAACATGCGAGACATACGCTGGTCATAACGTTTATCCATACTACCTTGAGGAACAGTGCCTTGGGCAACGTTAAATTCTTGCATAGATTCGTTATACCATTCTTGTCTACAGCTGCTTAATAGCTGTCCGCATGATGTGCATTGATAAAGCGCACCTTCGGGAAGAATAATATCAGTTTTTTCTAAAGAGGAGCAGCATTTTAGAGGGCAAGTTTCGAATAAAGAAAGAGTCATTGTATTATCCCGATTGTGTATTAAAAGCTTATAGCTGGTAGATATAAATAGCAATAAATAGGATCACTCCAGCCAGCATAGCGAGCGCATTTTTTTGTTCGCGATGTTTGGCAACCAAAGCCCAAGAAAATTTTCCTTGTGCAGGGTAGCTGGTCCACTTTGGCCAAAACATAGGCACAACGGAAGTCCATTTGGTAAATTCTTCGCCAAAGATGGGGGCAATAAACTCAGCTTCACTGCGCATGGTTGCGCGGTAAATAATGGTAAATGAGATGATTCCGAAGATGGCAGCCCAAGGGTTAAAAGCCATGATGCAAAAACCAACAAAGATCATGGCGTTGAAAAAATATAATGGGTTGCGGGTAAAGCGGTAAGGGCCAGCAGTAGCCAGCTTGGCATTTTTATCAA
>Ga0316203_1001998_pt1 | contig 11882 bp, 9 predicted proteins | sample 6monrhotite_MG_FD_204940 | JGI IMG/M metagenome (GOLD analysis project Ga0316203, IMG submission 204940) | Microbial mat bacterial communities from mineral coupon in-situ incubated in ocean water Damariscotta River, Maine, United States -... | ecosystem: Environmental > Aquatic > Marine > Coastal... | reverse complement strand
CGCTAATAGTAGAAAATCAAACTAATCCATAGTTTTATTAGACAGCGTTTTTTCCCAATCCAGCGAGGTTTTTACGATCACGTCCAGATCATCGTATTTGACCTCCCAGTCAAAAGCCGCGTGAATCGCCTCCACTTTGGCAATCAGCTGCGGTGGATCACCTGCTCGGCGAGGTTCTTCAACGATGTTGAGTGGTGCTCCATGCATCCGTTCGACGGAATTCAATACCTCACGCACACTGTAACCATGGCCGTAACCGCAGTTCAGTGTGGTGGAATCACCGCCGTTACGCAGGTACGCCAAGGCGGCAAGATGCGCGCTGGCAAGATCTTCCACATGGATGTAATCGCGAATACCGGTGCCGTCCGGGGTGGGATAATCCGTGCCAAAAATACATATCTTGTCGCGTTTGCCCAGTGCAGCCTCGCAGGCTACTTTGACGAGCAGGGTGGCTTCTTTGGTGGACTGACCAATGCGGCCCTCAGGGTCTGAGCCCGCAACGTTGAAATAACGCAGGGCAACGTGGCGCAGGTCAGTAGCAAAAGAAAGGTCTTTGAGCATTTGCTCGGTCATCAATTTTGAACTGCCGTAGGCGTTGATGGGAGCAGTGCGTGTGTTTTCGGTAACCTGCTCCACATCGGGGATACCGTATACGGCTGCGGTGGAGGAAAAAATGACATGTTCTACGCCAGCGGCCGAGCAGCATTCCAGCAGGTTGCGTGAATGACAGGTATTGTTTCCGTAATACTTCAATGGATTGGAAACAGATTCTGGAACAATAGTATGGGCAGCGAAGTGCATGACTGAGCCAATGTCGTGCTCCTTCAGTATCCGTGAAACCAGTTCCTGATCGCCGGTATCGCCAATCACCAATTCACCCGATAACACAGATTCTTTGAATCCTGTGGAGAGATTGTCCAGCACCACTACGGTTTCGCCTGCTTCACCAAGCTGGCGCACTACGTGACTACCAATATAACCGGCACCGCCGGTGACGAGAATCGCTTTTTTTCGGGACATGATAAAATTTCCAAATGGAGTGAATCGTACGCGGACTGTATTTTGCCGCGTAGTCTATATCCAAAGCAATCAGGATTCATCTGTGATTGTCCCGAATAACACGCCTAATAACATGGTGAACTCATACGAAATAGGGTAGTATCTCGCCCGCTCGCGAGGCTGGGCCTAGTAGCCGGCTCGTGACGCAACAATTTCCAGTTAACTTACTAGGTAGGAGACACACATGTCTTTAGATGCAACGCAGAAAGCAGAAATCGTTAAAAAATATGCCCGTGCTGATGCCGATACGGGTTCCCCAGAAGTACAGGTTGCGCTGTTGTCCGCGCAAATCGATGACCTTTCCGGTCATTTCAAAACACATATTCATGACCATCATTCACGCCAGGGTTTGTTACGCATGGTGAGTCGTCGTCGCAAGTTGTTGGATTATCTCAAGAATAAACACGTTGAGCGTTATCGCGAGCTGATTTCACAGCTTGGTTTGCGTCGTTAAGTCATCCCGTTGCCTGCTAAAACGTTGGCAGGCAATCGTTGAAAAATAACATCAGAACAACTCTTAACAGGAACTTTTCAAAAATGGCGATCAAAAAAGTCGTACAGTTTGGCGAGCACACACTCACGATAGAAACGGGTGAAATCGCCCGCCAAGCGGGTGGGGCGGTGATGGTGAGCATGGGCGACACCTCAGTGTTCGTGACCTGCGTTGCCCGCAAAGAAGCAGATCCAGGCCGGGACTTTTTTCCGCTGACGGTTAATTATCAGGAACGCACGTATGCGGCGGGTAAAATTCCGGGCGGTTTTTTTAAGCGCGAGGGACGCCCGAGCGAAAAAGAGACGCTGACGAGCCGCTTGATTGATCGTCCGTTACGCCCATTGTTCCCCAAAGGTTTTATCAACGAAGTGCAGGTCATTGCGACGGTAATGTCGCTGGACCCTGAAATTGACCCCGATGTGCCAGCGATGATCGGTGCCTCTGCTGCGGTGAGCTTATCCGGTGTACCGTTTGCCGGCCCTATCGGTTGTGCCCGCGTGGGTTATGTTGATGGCCAGTATTTGCTGAACCCCTCTGCTACCGTGTTGCAAAGCTCACAATTGGACTTGGTGGTTGCGGGTACTGATGATGCTGTATTAATGGTGGAGTCTGAAGCAGAGGAATTAGCCGAAGACGTGATGCTGGGTGCGGTGGCTTACGGTCACGAGCAAATGCAAACCGTGATTACCGCCATTCGTGAACTGATCGCTGAAGCAGGCACGGTTGCCTGGGAATGGGTTGCGCCGGAAAGCAATGAAGCATTGGTCAATGCCGTGACAGTGGCCGGTGAATCTGCGTTGAACACCGCGTATCAAATCAGCGACAAGCAGGAGCGTTACGCCAAGTTGAGTGATTTGCGTGCCGGCATCGTTGAGCAGCTTTGTCCTGCTGGTGATGAAAGTGCCCATACTATCGGCGATGTGAAAGACGCCATCGGCAAGCTGGAAAAGCGCGTGGTGCGTGGTCGTGTGTTGGCTGGCGAATTGCGTATTGATGGTCGCGATACCCGTACGGTTCGCCCGATTGCGGTGAAAACCGGCATATTGCCACGCACGCATGGTTCGGCTCTGTTCACCCGTGGTGAAACCCAGGCCATTGTGGTGACGACACTGGGTACTGCGCGTGACGCACAGTTGATCGACGCCATTGAAGGTGAGCGTCGTGAGCACTTTATGTTGCACTACAACTTCCCTCCCTATTGCGTCGGTGAAACCGGTTTTGTAGGTAGCCCCAAACGCCGCGAAATCGGCCATGGTCGCTTGGCGAAACGTGGTGTGGCGGCAGTAATGCCGAGTATTGATGACTTTCCGTACTCAATTCGTGTCGTGTCTGAAATTACTGAATCTAATGGTTCCAGTTCCATGGCATCTGTTTGTGGTTCGAGTCTGTCCATGATGGATGCCGGTGTACCTCTGAAGGCACCGGTTGCCGGTATCGCCATGGGATTGATTAAAGATGGTGATAAGTTTGCGGTGTTGAGTGACATCCTGGGTGATGAAGATCATCTGGGTGACATGGACTTTAAAGTGGCAGGTACTGCAAACGGCGTCACTGCATTGCAAATGGACATTAAGATTACAGGTATTACCAGCGAGATCATGGAACAGGCGCTGAGTCAGGCGGGTGATGGCCGTATGTTTATCCTGGGTGAGATGAACAAGGTTATCTCGGGAGCTCGTGAAGAAATGTCACAATTCGCACCCCGTTATCTCACCATCAAAATTCATCCGGACAAAATCCGTGATGTGATTGGTAAGGGTGGCGCAACCATCCGTTCCATCACTGAGCAAACTGGAGCCGGTGTCGATATTGAAGATGATGGTACGATCAAAATCTCTTCCGTTGACAGTGCTGCGGGTGAGCAGGCGCTGAAACTGATCGAACAGATTACCGCTGATGTTGAAGTCGGTGTGATTTATGAAGGCAAGGTTGCCAAGCTGATGGATTTTGGTGCTTTTGTGACCATCTTGCCGGGTAAGGACGGGCTGGTACATATTTCACAAATTTCCGAAGAGCGTGTTGAAAATGTGAGTGACAAACTTTCTGAAGGCGACATGATTAAAGTGAAAGTGCTGGAAATCGACAAGCAAGGCCGTATTCGTTTGAGCATGAAGGCGGTTGATGCAGAGTAAAAATATTGTGTCGCTATTTTGAGTTAAGAGAACAACAAAAAGGGGCCGCTGGCCCCTTTTTGTTGTTCTCTGTTAAACTATTTTCTATTCGTCAATAATATGCACATAAAGGAAGTTATTTCCCCCTTATGAACCAAAAAATTAAAACGGCTGTGTTTCCTGTCGCTGGTTTGGGTACTCGCTTCCTGCCAGCCACCAAAGCTAATCCCAAAGAAATGTTGCCAGTGGTGGATAAACCACTGATTCAGTATGCCGCAGAAGAAGCCATTGCCGCGGGCATTACTGAATTGGTATTTGTGACCAGCAGTAGCAAACGTGCTATCGAAGATCATTTTGACCGGAACTTTGAGTTAGAAAGTACATTGGAAGCGCGTGGCAAAAATGATCTTTTGGCGGATGTAAGAGGCATCCTGCCAAAGGGCGTGCATTGCGTTTATATACGTCAGCCTGAAGCACTGGGTCTTGGCCATGCGGTTTTGTGTGCAAAAAACGTCGTGGGCAATAATCCTTTTGCCGTCATTCTGGCTGATGACTTGATTGATGATAATCACTCAGGTTGTCTTTCACAGATGACGGCTCTGCATGAAAAACACCAATGCAGCCTGCTGGGTGTTGAGCGCATTGACATGAATGACACGGATAAATATGGCGTAGTGAAAACCTCGGCAACTGAGGCAGGTATTGGCAAAATCGAAAAAATTGTCGAAAAACCCAAACCGGATGTGGCACCATCAAACCTGGCAGTAGTGGGGCGTTATATTTTATCACCACGAATTTTTGAGATATTGGGAAGTACTGGCAAAGGTGCCGGTGGTGAAATTCAACTGACTGATGCTATTGCAGGACTGCTTGCTGAAGAGGATGTGCTGGCTTACGAATTTAAAGGGAAGCGTTACGACTGTGGCAGCAAGCTGGGTTATTTAACGGCCACGGTAGAATATGCGCTAAAACATCCAACACTGAGAAAAGATTTTCTGGAATACCTGAGTAGTTATTGTTTGCCAGAAAAATAACAGCTATTTGGCTAACTTTTGATTTGTATAATATACCCGTGGCGTTATGGATTTAGGTTTAAGTGTGCGTCATATTTTCTTCATGGCAAGGCGAAATGACGCGTAATAGTCGCTCTATTGCAAGGAATTTCAACGCAGCCATGGAGGAAATAGGGCGTACAATTGGACCTAAATCCATAACGCCACGGGTATAGATACGTCAACAGCATTTATTCTGGCGGTGACGGTACGTTTGAACACTTCCTGGGTTGATAATGACAAACATCAGGGGTTTTCGGTGGTAAGCAAACGTTCCATCTCCGTGATCATTTTTTGAAAGTTTTCGTTCATCGTGTCTTCATTTTCTTTAAGGCTTTCCCGGTATTGTAGCGTTAGCTGGTGTAATTCGGTGAAATCACAATATGCCATGCCACCCAGCAAGCGATGAGTTTCATTGAAAAGGAAGGGTTGGTCTGCCGAGTCATGAGCGGCTTGCAATTTTTGCTTGGCTTCAGGTAATTCACGCAATAACATTTCATTTAAGGTCATCGACAAGTCTTTGTCGATGCCGAGGTCGCCTGTGGTATTGTGGTCTGTTCGCCTATTATTTTTGGATGATTTACCTACCTGTGTCCAATAGGTTATCGCACTTAAAAGCGCATTAACAGCGATGGGTTTTTCCAGAATTTCATCGAAGTCCGGGTTTTGAGATAGCGGCCCATTTTTGTTTTGACTGGCGGCGGTTAATCCAATAATGCCTATGTGTGTCGAAGAAGATTCGGTTTTGCGTATTTCTCGTGCAGCATCCACGCCGTTCATTTCTGGCATATGAATATCCATGAGGATGACATCAAATTTATTTTTGTTGTTAAAGGCCGTTACTGCTTTTTTTCCATTATCGACAATATGGGGTATTGCTCCGGAACGATGTAGGATAGTTTCGATCAGTGTGGCGTTTATCTCATTGTCTTCTGCGATGAGGATATTAAGGCCAGCTAGTTGTGTAAAGGTTGTTGGTTGTTGATAGGTTTCTTTGGTTTTTGGGGCGTAGGAATTTTTTGGGCTGTGAAAAATAGTGCTTAATTTTTTCTCGAAATCGGTTTGGCGAAATGGTTTGCTCAGGCAAGCATCAGCGCCCCAGTCACGTAGCGTTTTTAATGTCAGTGGATCTGATTTGCTGACGATGACGAATATTTTTGAATGAGTATGATCCCGATATGTTTCCAGAAATTTCTGGGTTGTGATTTCGCTCGCTTCGTGACTATTGATGCTGAGCACGCAAATATCCGGCATGCTGGATGTTTCTGGTGGGGTACACAAATTTTCGATATCCAGACATTCCACTACCTCAAAACCCAAGCGTCGAAAGGCGTGAATTAATGAAATTCGAGTGAGTTCATTGGCGTCATATAATGTGATGGATTTATTGGCATAGGGTAAAGGTTCACTTTTGCTAATCAATTTGGGAGTATTTTGAGATTGGCATTGAAATGTAAACCAAAACGTTGAGCCTTCGTCTTCACCTTTTTCAACACCGATTTTACCATGCATGGTTTCAGTGAGTGATTTGGAGATGGCCAGACCCAATCCAGCACCATGATATTGCTGAGTATCACTGCCATCAATCGAGCTGAAAAAATTAGAAAGAATGTTCGTATCTTTTTCTGAAATACCAGACCCCTGGTCGGTAATACTGATTTTGATTTGCACCGTCTCATTTTTTTGTGATTCCAGCATGGTGCGCACCATTATCGTTCCCTGGTCAGAAAATTTAATGGCATTACCAATGAGATTAATGAGAACTTGACGTATACAGTTAATAGCACCGAATAACGCTTTAGGTGTGTCACTATAATACAGTGAAGAAATTTCAATGCCTTTTTCGTGTGTGAAAGGTGCGATAAGGATCAGTACATCTTCGATACATTCTTCCAGATTAAACTGAGTCTTGCCGATAAAGCGTTTTTTTGCCTCAATTCTGGAGGAGTCAAAAATATCATTGCTGATGCATAATAGATTTCTGGTCGATTGCTCAATAGCGTAAAGGTGATTGACTTGCTTTTGCGTCAGGTTAGTATTTTTTAATAGGGTTACAACGTCTAAAATTCCATTCGACGCGGTTTTTATTTTGTGGCTGATATGGGTTGGAAAAAATGTCGATTTTTTCTGATGTTCAGAAAATTCCTGTTGTTGGCTAATGGTAGGTTTAGGGTTTTTCTGTCCTAGTAATTTCAAAGGTTTCCGTAGTTTTTTTGTTTTGGTTTTGTTGGCGACATTACTTAGGGGTGAAATGGATTTTATGATATATCGACTGGTCCGCATGGCCAGGAAAATACTGCTAAGAAGAATGAGCAGGGTAATTGATAGCGTCTGAAGGATAGCATTCTGTTTGTTTTGTCGTGCCACTTCATTGGATATCTCAATGATTGTCCAACCAATCACTGGTGACATGTTGTTATTAGTGTTGTCAAAATCATTGATATCAACGGAGCGTTGAATAATCGGCTGGCTGAAAATACGCTTGTGTGTTTTTTTTAATGTGCTGGTGGCCGATGGCTTATCTTTGAATCTGGATTTTTGTATTAATGGGTTGCCTTGATTATTCGTAATGGTGATGGAAACGATGTCATTTTTTGTAAATGCAGTTTCAATCAAGGGTGAAAGAATCGTCATGTTTCCCGAAAACACGCCGTATTCGCTAGCAGATGCCAGATGAACGGCCAGAAAGTTTCCTTTATCAACAATCTTGGCTTCTATGTCATCAATTTGTTTTTTGACGAAGTAACTAAAAAAAATAATGGAAACGACGGTAGTGGGAAGCACTGCCAGTAATAAAATACGAAAATTAATGTTCGGAGGGATCATTTATACTCTATTATCAGTCTGGTCTTTTTCATATCATCGATTTGCATCAGCTTAATGCTACTTTCAGAGGCGTATCAACATAAGGTGTTTATCTATTAGCTCTGGGTTTATTCTATCAGGCCTGTTGCAGAGGCGGCAGTAGACCGTTGAAAAATTCACTTGTGGATGTGGAGGCGTTTGATAAAATGAGCCAAATCACTACACTAGATCTCCCGAATTATGACCCTTAAGGATACTGCGCAATGAGTTTCCTCACTATCGAATCTTTCGTTGGCAACACACCACTGGTGCGCTTGCAGCGCCTGCCTGGAGAGTCAAGCAATGCCTTATTGGTCAAACTGGAAGGTAATAACCCAGCAGGCTCAGTGAAAGACAGGCCAGCACTGAGCATGATCCAGCATGCCGAGCGACGAGGTGAAATCAATCCCGGTGATACATTGATTGAAGCCACCAGTGGTAATACCGGCATTGCCCTGGCCATGGCAGCAGCCATCAAAGGCTATCGCATGGTGTTGATTATGCCGGAAAACATGAGTGTGGAACGGCGTGGCGTAATGAAAGCCTTTGGTGCGGAAATTGTGCTGGTTACCAAAGAACAGGGCATGGAAGGTGCGCGCGATCTTGCTCAACAGATGCAGGATGAAGGCAAAGGCAGCGTGCTGGATCAGTTCGCCAACCCGGATAACCCACGGGCGCATTATGAAGGCACAGCCCCGGAAATTATGCGTGATACCGATAACCGTATTACCCATTTTGTCAGCGCCATGGGTACCACGGGTACTATAATGGGTTGCTCACGCTATTTTAAAGAAGTTAAACCAGAGATCGAAATTGTCGGCGTGCAACCCAGCGAAGGTGCATCTATTCCGGGTATTCGGCGCTGGCCCAAGGAATATTTACCCTCGATTTATGACGAAACCCGAGTCGATCGTATTATGGATATCTCGCAGGAAGACGCTGAAAATACCACCCGTGCCCTGGCGGCACAGGAAGGTATTTTTGCCGGCGTGTCCTCCGGCGGTGCCGTAGCTGCCGCCCTACAGTTATCGCAGCAAGTGGAAAATGCGGTGATTGTGGCGATTATCTGTGACCGGGGTGATCGCTACTTATCAACGGACGTGTTTCCTGCCTAATTGTTTTAAGCAAACTCTACCTCATAAACCTCCGTTGTTCCGGCTTGCGCCAGAACAACGGATAGTATTATCAACTGAATATTGTTCCGAGCCTCATATGTCCCGACGCCGCCGTAAAAAACTCCCGACGACACCCATCCGTGCCACCATCGAAAGTCTGTCTCATGACGGGCGTGGTATTGCCCATATTGACGGTAAAGTCACCTTCATTTCCCGCGCATTGCCGGGAGAAGAAGTCATGTTTCGCTATACCTCGAAACGTGGCACCTTTGACGAAGGTGATGCCATCGAGATACTGCAAGCCTCACCACAGCGTATCGAAGCACGTTGTCCACACTTTGGTGTTTGCGGTGGTTGCAGCCTGCAACACTTGAGCCCAACGGATCAGATTGCTGCAAAACAAGAACGCCTGCTGGAAAACCTGCAACACCTGGGCAAGGTCACCCCGACTGAAGTGCTGCCGCCATTGATTGCGGAGCCCTGGGGTTATCGTCGCAAGGCGCGCCTGGGAGTGAAATACATGCGTCGCGAGCAAGTTGTGCGCGTTGGCTTCCGGGAAAAACACAGCGCCTTTCTTACAGATGCCAAACAATGTGATGTGCTACATGACGTCATTGCCTCCCGGCTGACGGTATTTGGCGAACTGGTGAATCGTTTGTCGGTGCGTGACAAAATTCCGCAGATTGAAGTCGCCGTGGGTGATACACACACAGCACTGGTGTTCCGCCATCTGGAGCCGCTCAGTGAAGGCGATGAACAGCAACTCTATGCATTTGGTGAGCAGCATCAGTTCGGCATTTTTGTACAACCTAAAGGTCCAAAAACCATTCGCCGCCTATGGCCGGAAACAGACAGTGATTTCAAACTCCACTATGGATTGCCAGCATACGATGTCGATGTTCAATTTCAACCCACAGACTTTACCCAGGTCAACGCCGAATTGAATCGAAGTATGATTGATCAGGCCATGGCTCTGTTGGACGTGCAAGCAGAAGATCGCGTGCTGGACTTATTTTGTGGGCTGGGTAATTTTTCCCTGCCATTAGCGCGTAGAGCTGGTGCCGTGGTTGGCGTGGAAGGTGAAGCCAGCCTGGTAGAACGGGCGCGCGAAAATGCACAAGACAACGGCATGACGAATGTTGCGTTTTATGCGGCAGACCTCAATGGTGATCTTGACGCCGAGCCCTGGTACGGCGAAGGCTTTAATAAACTATTACTAGACCCACCACGTAGTGGTGCCTCCGTGGTGGTGGAAAAGCTTCCGCAGCCTTTGCCGCAACGCATTGTGTATGTTTCCTGTGACCCGGCCACGCTGGCTCGTGATGCGGGTGTATTGGTCAGCCAGCATGGTTATACATTGGTGAGCGCTGGTGTTATGGATATGTTTCCGCATACTGCTCATGTGGAATCCATTGCCCTTTTCGAGAAAAACTGATTTTTTCGTGTAGTTGCCCAGCCACCTTTTTATCTCGATAAACTCAGTGTTTTTCCTTGCCTTTGAACAAGTCAAAGGTAACCCTAAATTAATCAGTTGACCGCTATGAGGGGTGCTAAGTGAATAAAACCAAACAACATTTTACAAGGCATCTAGCTCACCTGTTTGGTGAGGGCGCTACGACCAATATAGCGGCCCTGACTGCCCATCTGGCTATGCAAAAAAAATCGCCAAGGAACCGGCCCTTACCTCATTTTTTTGCTACGCCAGAAGAACAGTCAGAACCACTCTATTGGCCGTCCAACTGATTAATCTAGGGTAACCCAAGCAGTTACTGTATATCTTAAAAAAACCAGCGGACGGGTTACTTTTTTGTTAATTTTACCATTCCCGTTTATTCCTGTTTTCCAGACAAGACAAACCAGAATTTGCTGCTATCTTGTAATGTAAATATGGTATGGCAACGATCATTCTGGTGTTTTTCTGAGGAAATAGCAGGAGGTACACATGGCCATTGGAATCATTCCGGTAGTGGGAAATTGGTATCAGAGCGCAGACCAATTGAAGTTTGAAGTGATAGCGTGGGACGAAGACGAAGGCGCTATTGAAATACAATATTTTGACGGCGAGCTGGATGAGGTAGAGTTCGATATCTGGTCACAAATGAGGGTGGAAAAAATTTCACCGCCCGGGGACTGGGCAGGTGTCTACGATGAACTTGAATGGGATGACCTGGACTATACCGACCTCAACCTTCGCCCGGAAACCTACACATTCTCCATCGAAGATTTTGAATAGGTCTGTCTGAACGGTCTTGGGCATACGTCGCACTTGATACTGCACTTATCGTTGCATTAGTGCGGACTGCTCGAACTGGATGCCACTCCAACCCTGCCGCATGAACGTGCGAATATTTTCGTGGTCGTTACCCTCAGGGTTTTGCTGTACATCTTCCCGATAATATTTGCCAAAGCAGTTCAGGGTTTCTTCCTCAGTCAGCCCCTCTGTTGTGGCAAAGGCAAAAATTTTGCAGAAATCCTCGTTGCTGCCTGCCTGATTGACGACCTGATCATGACCACGACCATTGATAAAATGCGTCGGAGTGTAATCGAAATACTCATCGATACAATCGATCACATCCTGGAACTTCACGGTCTTCGGTTGCGATTTTATTTGTGCCACTAATTCATCAATCGTCATAGTCTGTTTGTCCGCTTTGTAAATATTGAAAATAACAAATTATTTTGTCAGCGAACGTAACGTGAAATCAAGTTTTTTCTGGCTGAACTCAGGAATATTACACATATTTTCACGCAATACCTTACTGCTGCCGGGCGAACCCAAAAATACGCCAATCACATTTTCATAAGCTGGCAGACTCAATTGAAAAGTGGACTTAAAATGCCGAGCGATACTGGGCTCCGCAATACAGGCACTTTTTTTCACTGCCTTGCTGCCGATAAAATTCATCACCAAGGTGCCATGTTTATTGAGATTGCGTAACAAGGTTTTGCACCATGCCTTGTCCGCTGGCACCGCTCGCTCGACATCATCGTCGCTTCCAAATAAATCATCAATGATAAAATCAAAAGGTGGGCCATCGTAATTCTGCAACCACGTCACTGCATCCGCATGATGCAGCGTCGCCATGTTTTTTTTGATACCAAAAAACTTCCGGGCAATGTGCAAATGCGTTTTGCTCAACTCAACACCGATAATCTCGACGGGTTGCACAAATTGTTGTAGCAAGTGAATGGCTGAACCGCCTCCGAC
>Ga0316203_1001995_pt1 | contig 11902 bp, 12 predicted proteins | sample 6monrhotite_MG_FD_204940 | JGI IMG/M metagenome (GOLD analysis project Ga0316203, IMG submission 204940) | Microbial mat bacterial communities from mineral coupon in-situ incubated in ocean water Damariscotta River, Maine, United States -... | ecosystem: Environmental > Aquatic > Marine >... | reverse complement strand
TTACTACATTGAAACATTCTATAACCGTAGAAGAAGACACTCGTTTTTGGGCTATCTTAGTCCTGTCGAGTTTGAGGCACAAAGTGTCTCTTAATTAATATGCCCGTTAAATCGGGGGAAGCTCACACCTTTATACACACTTCTTTGGCCTGTCTTGCAATCGTTTTTCCAATACTATTAAAGGATAGCGTCCCTTTGTAATATAAATAACCCTAAAATCACATAAGCCTTTAGAGTAAGGCTAAAACAACAAGCTCAGTTGAGGAAGCAGCTGAGTTCAACCTCATAATCTGGAGGTCACAGTTTAAGCAACCTTTATTCTTTAATTTTCTCTAAGAAGGCTGCTATCCCCTCTTTAAAGTGTTCAATCATCTTAGCTTCTTTCGGGTGTGGATGATTACTTGTGATATCAATATCACCAGTTTGATAATCAACCTGCCCAATAACCCAGTTGCCTAGCTGAGCATTTACTTTAAGCTGGATAGACGTATCTCTTTTATATTTGTTAGATGTTAGATACAGGGCATAAAAATCTTCAGTAATATCATCTACTGTAAAACCAGCCATATAATCTTTTTTGTGTGTTTCTGGCATTTAGGGCTTCTCCATATTCATATGAATGTTTGATCAACATCATGAGTACAGCCTAACATAATACGTTTTTTATAAGTTGTATATTATGGTTCAAAGTAACCACCCCATTCTTACACATAAAGTAGCTTTTGATTCGTCAGGAGAATCCCACCAATCATTATAAATCAATTAAAGCGCCGCAGAGATGGTTAGTTTTACCCTACCTTGGGCTTTTTCGGTTTCTTTGGTTTTTTAGGTTTTATCGGACGTGCATCTAAAATGGATTCGGGCAGAATATGGGAAGGTTCGAAGCCTTTTATAACTTTTCGCGTAATCAGTTGCTGAATAACCCGCTCGACCGCAACCAGCTCGTCAAACTCGTCGGCGCAAACCAGCGACACCGCCTGACCACTGACACCGGCACGACCGGTACGTCCTATGCGATGAATGTAATCTTGCGCCACATGAGGTAAATTATAATTCACCACCTGTGGTAGCTGCGGTATATCTAGGCCTCTGGCAGCCAAATCGGTGGCGACTAAAACCTGAATCTGATTATTTTTAAATTCGCTTAATGCCCTAGTTCGTGCTCCCTGACTTTTGCCGCCGTGAATAGCAGCAGCACTGATAACTTGTTGCTCAAGGAAACGTACCAGCCTGTCAGCCGCCTGTTTTGTTTTGCAGAAAACCAATACCTGCTGCCAGTCATTGTCCTTGATTAACTTTTCAAGCAAATCATTTTTTTTGTTTTTATCAACTGAATACAACCAGTGCGCTATGGTTGTTGCCGTGGTGTTCGCCGGATTCACGCTGATTTCAACAGGATTGTTCACAATATTTTTTGCTAGCGCGCGAACTTCATCAGAAAAAGTCGCGGAAAACATCAGATTCTGACGTTTAGCCGGTAACAGCGCCAGAATCTTTTGCAGCTCATCCATAAAACCCATGTCCAGCATACGATCTGCTTCATCCAGAACCAGTATTTCAAGCTGATTAAACCTCACTGCATTTTGTTGATGTAAATCAAGCAAGCGCCCCGGTGTTGCCACCAGAATATCTGCACCTTTGCGCAGCTTCATCATCTGAGGATTTATTTTAACACCGCCAAAGACCACAGCAGAGCGTAGTGGTAGGCGCACGCCATAACGCGCCACACTATCACCAACCTGGGCGGCAAGTTCACGCGTTGGCACCAGAATAAGCGCGCGCACCTGATTCGACTTAACTCCTGATCCTTGTGCCAGAATATCCAGAATTGGCAGGGTAAAACCGGCGGTCTTACCCGTGCCTGTTTGTGCCGCAGCCATCACATCCCTACCCTTTAAAATTGCAGGAATGGATTCGAGCTGAATAGGTGTGGGTTTTGTGTAAGTCAGTTCCGCAATGGTTTCAAGGGTGGGTGCGGATAAACCCAGAGATGCGAAAGACATCAATGCACGTTCGGGGTTAGGTTTTGTTTGGCACATTTTGAATGTCTCATAGTCTCTTCTCAAGCTCTTCACAGTCGACTAGGTCACGCAGTCTGCCTGTCTATTTGTTTTGGTAAAGGCATCCACAGCATGCACAACATGTGCTGCTTTGCCAAGGCACTGGGATGCGTGTTATGGCATCATTGGTGGGTAGTCTGACGTCTTTAGCTGGAGAACATCATCAGTAGATTAAATATGTTAAACAGTAAAGCCTGCCCCAGACTCTAATTGTCAATAATTAAGTATTATGTCCCCGTAACCGGAATTACTACCCTTACCATAGATACAATGTAGAGAAAACCACCCTAATTGTCAGCAATTAAATATTATGTCCCTCGGAACTATGACAATGCAAAAGATGATGATGACCCATTTGCTTAATTATTATGAAAGTTGACATCCCACACGCCGTGAACGACAAGGCCTTACAGCACGGTAGATAAAAAATGCCCCCTCCCCGAACCAAAATGGACTGGGGAAGGGGTCTATTTCAAAATCTAATTTAATAGGTCTTAAATGTTTTTTTACCTGAAGCACTCAATAGGATTGTTTCTTTGTACGATACTAACTTAGATTTTTCTTTAGCAAACATCGCTGTGAATAGATTATGTTTTTTCACAAGCGCGTTCCACACATCAATTCTATGATGTAAAGTCCATGTGAAGTTCGCTCGTTTCACTACAATACCAGCATCATTTACTTTAACAGGCATTCCATACAAAGAGATTTGTAATGGTGCTGAATATAAATTTGAACTAAAATAATGCCAAGTATGGTCGATATGATAAGCACCATTCCTTTCAACTCGTTCATATGTTTTTGGTGCGATCATACCAACTACAACATCTTTGTTTGTTTTAGGTGGAAAATACTCACCATCAAAACCTAGTGTTTCTGGTTTATTTATTGCCGTTGTGCCAGAAGCATAATTGCCCGACACATGTGCATTGAAATTACGCACACCTTTGTCCTTGCCTTCAAATGTTATAACCATTCGTGTTTTTAAATCAGGTCGTAAAACATCATTCGTCGCATTTTTAATAGAAAACTTTGCCAACACCATCCCTTGCCTTAAAGCTGTCTGATAGCCTATTAATGTCCCCCTTCTTGTTGTATATGACACAGCATTTCTTGGTGCTAGTTTGTTTTTAAGATCAATAGGCGCGCGACTTAATGGGTGCAACGTAATGCTCACTGATCCATGTCTTTGTGTTTTCTTAGACATGATTTTCATTGAATGAAATTCCATCAATTTCGGTTCCCAATCTTTTTCAGAACCAGTTAACTCTCTAAATTTATCACTAACCGAATAGCCAATATCTTCTAGCTTGTTTCGCACGGCATCAATTCCATGTCGATGAGTACGGTTTGCCCTTTCAGCTTTAACAGCCGCCTTATCACGAGCCATGGCTTCTTTTTTAGATTGATCAGATGGCCTCTCATTATTAAGATAATCATGAATGGAAATTTCTTCACCCATATTTTGTTGCATTGCACATGATGCTAATAAGCCAGCGCTTATACCTAAAAATAAAATTGTCTTCATTCCTCACTCCTTGTCTTTATGTTTAAACGCTACCCGATGAGGTGACTTTAGTGCAACTTTGTATCAAGCATACATTAATTATATTTTGCCAAAGCTTCTTCATTTACACCTTCAGGCAGCTTTGCCCCTTTTAAACTAACTTTCAACAATGATACAAAAGGTCCAATCTTGGGTTCTGGGGATATGGGTTTCGAGGACATAGTACTTAATTATCCTCATTTCTCTTTGCCCCAGGTTTATTTCACCTAATTCGCGACGAGCAATCGATGACATCTCCATCATTGAAAAACGTCTCCATCCTTCGAACACCACAAAAAAGGGTAACGTCCCCTTTTTCTTACATAGTAATCATTAAAAGTTAACTACTTAGAATTCAACTCAGCTAGTTGCTGTTCTTGAGTTTTTAAAGGTGGATGAACATCTTTGGAAGCAATTACTTCCTTTACTTCAACTGGTCGCATCGGAACCTTAACATCAACAGGATATTCCTGGGCAGCTCCAGAGGCAGCATCGACAAGAAAGCCAATCCCCCCACCTAATATAATATTGCCCAAGCTTGCTTTAACAAAAGTTTCATCTGTTGAAACTGTGGCATTTTCATAGCCTTCTTTTTTACAGGTTATAATCATTGGGCCATCGCCCTTTTGAACTGTCGCTGAGGAAGGCGTGTTTAACCAATTAAATTGATGGCCTTTCTTATCAATTCCCACACAATCCGCACCAGCAACCTTACCTGTATCGATATTTATACTTTGAGTTGTCCCGCTAATAAGAGTTGCACAACCACTTGTCAGACTAGCCACGGCTATCATACCTATTATAAACTTACTTTTCATATTACTCCCCCCTTGTTTGCTTTGACTGGGGATCATAAAGCTAAATAAGAAATATATATAGCATAAAAATTCTAAAGTTCCGAGGATAGATTTCGGGGACACAGTACTTAATTAGCTCCATATTCCTCTCCACCTACATAACATTTAAAAATGTAGTTTATAAAGTAGTGAATCGCAAACGTTAGTCACATAATCAATAGGCTCAGGCAGACCTGATTCATTGACCTTTAATCGGTCAGCCTTATCGTTTCGTCATGGCTCGCAAATCAAGAATCCATCTTCCTGACGTGCAGGCACCTTTAATCATACAAAAAGTGAGTAAATAACCGCAACATGAAAAGAAATATTGAACTATTAGCCCCCGGTGGTGGTGTAGAAGCCATTAAAGCCGCGGTTATCGCTGGTGCCAATGCTGTTTACTGCGGCTTAGATAATTTTAACGCACGTAACCGCGCTGCCAACCTTTCTTTTGATGATTTAACAGGCGTCATACGCTTAGCGCATAAATACGATTGTGAAGTGTTTTTAACAGTGAATGTCGTGATTCTGGAACAAGAACTGCCTAGCTTAATCAAACTACTGAATAAATTGGTTAACTCAGGTATCGACGGCATCATTGTGCAAGATCTTGGTATTTTCAACCTCGTAAAAAAATATTTCCCATCACTCGATATACATGCTTCAACGCAGCTAACCACACACAATGAAGGTCAAATTAAATTCTTAGCGAAGATAGGCGCATCTCGCCTTAATTTATCACGTGAATTGAACATCCATGAAATAAAATCATTAACTGCCTTAGCCCATGAATATAATGTGCTCACCGAAGTCTTTGTGCATGGTGCACTATGCATCGCTTTCTCTGGGCAGTGTTATTCCAGCTCGGTAAGCGTAGGCAATTCGGGCAACCGCGGTAGCTGTAGCCAAGCGTGCCGTGACGAATATGAAATCACGGATGCAGGCAATCGCTTTCCGCTTAACCTGAAAGATAATTCAGCTTATTTTGATCTACCACAATTGGTCGATGCACAAGTTGATTCATTGAAAATAGAAGGCCGGATCAAAAACGCTCACTATGTTTATACCGTGACTGACACTTGGCGCAAATCTATCGATACCTTTGTCGAGTCGGGTAAATTAGCGTCGGATGACTCGAATTTACACCGTGTTTTTAACCGTGATTTTACCAATTCCTTTTTACAGGGCAATCTCACCAAGGATATGTTTATCGACAATCCTCGCGACCACAGCATTCAACACGCAGTTGATAAAAGCAGTGCCATATCTGTCATAGAAATTCGAGAAGCGAAGGACGATTTATTTGTTAAAAAGAATCAACTTGGCGAAGAACTGGCTGAAAAAATTCAATACCTCAGCATTGCCAAACAACCTCTGCGTTTGACGTTTTCTGGGCAGTTAAACCAGCCTTTGGTTCTGACCATGATCATTGGTGACATCAGTGATGAAAACAATAGCGAAATAGATCGTGTTAAAACAAACAAAGTACACAGCTTGCAGAGTAAATCACAGCTGCGCTCTACAAAGGATTTAGCCATCAATCAAACCGTCATTGAAAAGCGGTTTAAAAACTTCGCCAGCGATGGTTACACCCTCGAAAATTTTGATTGCAGTGAATTAGGTGATGATTTAAGTATTCCCTTTAAAGAACTCACAGTTTTGAAAAACCAAGCAGCATACCTGTTGAACAATGAAGTAGATATTGTTCCATTCGTAGATGTACCGCCTTTAAAGAAACACAAAAAGGAAAAAAACAATGCTACCGACAAGCATGGCATGTCTATACTTATCGCAGATGAAAAAGATGTATACTTGTGCGATCTCACAGACGCTGATGTGTATTTCAAATTACCTGAAAGCTGGAAAAAAGACAGCGACAAATATATTGATATTTTATCCAGAAACCCGCAACTTATCCCGTGGTTCCCAGCTGTTTTAATCGGCAAAGATTATGATGAATCTGTACGCCTACTAGAGCGTTTACGGCCCGCCCGCATCGTGAGTAACAATACGGGGATTGCATTTATTGCTTATGAAATGGGCATTGAATGGATTGCAGGCCCTTTCTTAAATACCACAAACTCTTATGCGTTATTAACACTACAAGAAGAGTTAAACTGTGCTGGTGCCTTTATTTCTAACGAAATAAACCGAATTCAAATCAAAAACATTGCACGTCCTGATAACTTTAAACTGCTTTATAGCATCTATCACCCCATATTATTGATGACCAGCCGCCAGTGTTTCTTCCAGCAAACTGTGGGCTGTAATAAACCCAGTATTGAAGATGGTTGTATGTTGAAATGTGAAAAGGCCACGACGATTACCAATGTAAAAGGCGTATCTTTTGCGGTGGATAAACAACGAGGTGGTTACCCAAGTATTTACAATCACGAGCAATTCTTAAACTTCGATATCGTTAACGATCTGGGCGATTTGTTTGATGAATTCTTTATTGATCTCACCAACATTGGCTCAGGCTCTAAACAAGAGCACGACAAAGCTCAATTGATTACACACTTTGAAAATTTGTTAAATGGAGGTAGTGCTAAGCAACAAGCACAACATCAGTTAAGTAAACTGGTTACCCTATCGACAAATGCGCAATACAGTCAGGGGCTATAACGGATTAGTCAATGTCATCTACATCGAAAGTATTAGTAACGACAGTACCAATACTTTACTCCTTACAAAACTGCCCATATGCCATGCGCGCAAGATTGGTGCTAATGCTCGCGCAACAAAAAGTACGGCTCCGAGCCGTTTCGTTAAAAGACAAGCCTGCCGAGATGTTGCTTGCATCCCCCAAAGGCACCGTGCCTATTTTAGTGATCAAAAACAGTCGAAATAGCAATTGTGAGCAAGTTGATCAAGCCAGCAAAGATCAAGTGATTGACGAAAGCTTAACTATCATGCTTTGGGCATTAGAGCAGAATGACCCAGAAAACTTACTTTATTCTCATGATGAAAATGCACTAGCAGAGATGCTAAAAGTCATTGCGGAAAACGACACTGAATTTAAACCCACCCTAGAAAAATACAAACGCGCCAAACGCTACCACGGCAATGATCTAGAAGCCTGTAGGCTTGCGTGCGAGCCCTTTATTCAAAAGCTAGAGCAACGCCTAGCACAGCATGAATTTTTCATGGGTTCGACACCCAGTTTACTTGACTATGCACTACTGCCTTTTATTCGACAATTCTCAAGAGTAAACAAACCCGTATTTTCGCATGATCAATACACAAACTTAAATCATTGGTTAAGTTATCATTTGCAAAGCAGATTATTTTCCAGAATGATGTTTAAATACCCATTATGGTTAGATAATCAAGAGGAATATATACTGGGTGAGTAGCATTTTGATCGTGATGCCGCACCGCAGTTCTAAAACTTGAGCAAAGAATCTCTAAAAATGGACTATGTTAGAGAGATATTGAAAACATGCAGAATGATATCAAGTTATGAAAGCCTTGTTTTTTTGCTTATTCTATTAAAAAGGCACGCAAAGAGAATTTTTGTTGAATGCCTTTTATTTCAAAACCCCGCATAAAATTCGGTTGAATAAAACGACTAAATATTACAATCAGCTTTAATAATAAGTGTCTTTTTAGGCACTTTTAAGAAAGTTAAATGAAAAAACATGCTAATATTCATACTTTATACGGAAAACATAGTATTTTAGCGATTAACCCTACAATAAAAACAAAGCAACAGATATTTAAGCATCATATGGATAATCGAAATTAGCCATCTCATTGTGTAAATGCTCATGCTCTGGAATATCTAGCAGGAATGCCAAGTCAGCTACAGGCACATGGGTATTACGTTCACTCATCCATTGCAACATTTCCAAATTATTACGTGCTTCACGGCTTAATGTTTCACAATTCAATTCCATATCACTCTCCTCTCCCGCATCTCCCGCGGTTTGAATGGAGCGCATAATGATTAAGATTTATGTCATCACTATGACAGCAATATGACTAAATATGACATTCAAGACCTCTACGTCATAGCCTCTTTTGGCTAGTCTGCATTAGAGATTATGCATCTCAATCTTCATTCACAAGCTGTGAACTTTGGTTTTCCCCTGCCCTATGCATTGGTCCGCTAGGAATGAACGGTGGTGTAAGGCCTCCTTCCTATTATTCAGCTAGAAGAATCTTTAACTCAGCGTCTGAGAAACCTGCCTGCTCGCGTGCAGCCAAATTTAAAACGCCACCCACACCCTTGGGGAAGTATTTTTCAATCAATGCAAAAAAGGTTTCCGTCGGTTTCACCTGCCGTTGTTTGCATTCATATCGAAACCATCGTGAGCCTATATCAACATGCCCAATCTCATCTTTGAAAATGATATCCAATAAGGTTGCTGCATGAACATCACCAACATTGATGAATTTTTTTTGAATCCCTGGCGTCACATCCAAACCGCGTGCCTCTAATACACGCGGAACAAGTGCCATTCGATCCAACACATCATGCGCCGTGGTCTCTGCCATCTCCCATAAACCATTATGAGCAGGATAGTCCCCATACTCACCACCCAGATGACGTAAGTGGGCTCGAACAAGCTCAAAATGATAGGCTTCTTCCGATGCCACGCGCATCCAGTCTGCATAAAATTCCAACGGCATATTAGCAAAGCGCTGCACCGCATCCAAGGCTAAATTAATGGCATTAAATTCAATATGCGCAATGGCATGCATCATGGTTTTCCTGCCTTCGAGCGTACCCATCGCACGCTTCGGCACTTGTCCAGCAAGCACTAACTCAGGCTTTGCAGGCCGACCAGGGGAATAAACATCAACAGGTATCCCAAAAGAATCTTTAATATGTTCTTTTTTAAAAGCATTAAGCTTGCCTATCGTTTGCCGTGTAAGGCTGACCTTTTGATCAGGGTCTGATGCCAACAATGCTGCCCGTACCATACCAAAGAAATCTATCATCAACTGCTCCTTTCCCAGCTCTTGAGTCTAAGCCTTCATATCGCCACAATGCGGCAATGTCAGCTACAGATCATGCCCATAACCGTATCATTGCACTCGCTGCCCTGATGCAAACCTCGAAACTTGTCGATGATATTGCTCGCAAAGGTATCTGCGATGGCGAAGATTTTCACGCCCTTCTTAATAGCCTGTTCACTAACACTGAAAAGGCTGAAGCTTTATTCGGCGGCTTCAGCCATTTACAAGCAGGACTGCTGCTTAGCAAACACCTACTTTCTGGCAAAAATGTTGAGCAAGCAAAATCTATCATGGCGTATACAGCTAGTATCATCGCCGTTGAAAAGAAACTAAACAAGAATACTGATATGTTACAAAGTATTGCTGCTGGCATGCAACGCGTTCAAAAACAAGCAGTTTACTTTGGTAGCCCTGACCATGAAAGTGTCATTGGTGGTATCGCAGATTTATATGGCCATACCATAAGCACCCTAAAACCACGTATTATTATCCGAGGCAAACCTGAGATTCTTCGCCAGCACAGCAATACCAATAAAGTACGAGCACTATTACTTTCGGGTATTCGTGCTGCACATTTGTGGAGGCAACACAAAGGTGGTCATTTCAGATTACTCTTTGGTCGCAAAAAACTATTGCATGATATTGATGCCATTCTAAAAAACATCTAAACAACGACTCAGGTTTCAGGAGGCTCTGAATAAGTCTGGATGAAGTAGATTTTTGGGTACAAGAAACAACTCATGACTTATTCAGACCTTCTTAACTTCACTCTCGTTATCGCTTACTTTCTCCTGTTCTACTTTGCGCTTGCGCCCTTGCTCTTCAATAAAATACGTTAAGTTAGCAATCATCAATGAATAAATACTAATACCAAAAACCATCGTAAACACACCCACAATGCGCCCACCATCTGTTATTGGTACAATGTCGCCATAACCCACTGTCGTCAGTGTAACAAAAGCCCACCATAAACCATCAGAAATACGACTAAACTGTGGGTTGCCACTATGCTCCAAAAGAAAGGCAGTCATACCAAAAACAAAAACAATACCAAAAATCATCGCCATCGCACCAGGAAAACTTTCCTGCGACATAATCACAAATTCCATGATTTTTTTACGATTGGCTCGTAAAAGTGCTCCCAGGCGTAAGGCTGGTAAAATTCGCAACACCCTTAATGCAGTAAATACACGTAACAATGGTGATGCCAGCAGAACAATCAAAGCCAAATCCAACCAGTTGTCCTTCAAATAGGCATGCCTATCCACAGAAATCAACCACCGCCAAACAAAAAACACAAAAAAACATACCAGTACCAAAGGGTCTGCCCACTCAGGTGCCTCCTCCCACAGAGCAAAGACAACAGCGGCAAGTGTTGTTACAAGAAGCAGTCCATCCAGTACCCGCCCTAGCCAGACATTGCCTTGGGCTGGCATATTTAGTGTTTCGCTCCAGATTTATGGCTAAAGTAACCTGCCAATGAGACCATCAAAATTCCTGCACCCATGTATAAAATATTCAAAGGGTCATCAAAGGTAACATGTAGAACATTCTTGAAAAATGCCACAATTAGAATCATTAAAATAACTTTTCCCAAGCGGTCTTTCAAATCATCAAGGTTATTAATCATTAAAATATTATTGGCATTTTCAGTACCATGCGCGATCTTAATTTTGGAAATGAACAGCTCATAAAGCCCCAAAGCAAAAATAAGTAGTACCGTTGCCAATAAAAAATCATCCACAGCTGTAATCACATGGCTAACCACCGTGATATGAAAATTCTCCTTTTCCACACCCATAAAGGCATATTCAATAAAATCCCATGCTAATTTTCCCATATCAGCAGCGGAGAGCAAAAATAATAGCAGCATGCCAACAATGGATGACCAAACGGCCAATAAAACTACATAACGCGAATTCCACAATATTTTCTCAAAAAAATCTTTCATCCCTTACTCCCCAATATCATTCGCCATCAAGTAGCAAACTCATACAGTCTTTATGAACACTAGCAATAATCCCGCCATTATGACATTTTTATTGCGCTAAATAGTATTTCCTCATCCACAACCTTGTTATCAACCTTACAGTACAATGCTGCCTCTTCAGCAATAACCAGCGCTTCAGTAACACCCTCTACCGCCAAAACTCTTGCTTCTAAATCACGTGCTTGCACTGCATCATTCACTTTGATTTTAAATGATCGCGATGCCAAGTAAGGAGGGTGTTGCATCGTTATCGCAATCAACAACCATACCCCCAACAGCGCTGCAATCACCCAAAAAACCATGGCATAATTTTGCACATCTGGATGGTACATAAAGCCACCCAAAACACCGCCAACAAAGGCTCCGAAAAACTGGCTTGTATTAAATACGCCAATAGCAGTGCCCTTAGCTCCTGCCGGGGCGTACTTGGCAACCAGTGATGGAAGACTTGCTTCTAATGTATTAAAGCCTGTAAAAAATACCAATAAAGCAATGCCAATCCAAA
>Ga0316203_1001986_pt1 | contig 11956 bp, 10 predicted proteins | sample 6monrhotite_MG_FD_204940 | JGI IMG/M metagenome (GOLD analysis project Ga0316203, IMG submission 204940) | Microbial mat bacterial communities from mineral coupon in-situ incubated in ocean water Damariscotta River, Maine, United States -... | ecosystem: Environmental > Aquatic > Marine >... | reverse complement strand
GAATACAACCATTGCCAACTTGGCAGGACGAGTGGCAACACCCTGAGCAATACAGCAACCTATATCTGATTAAAAATATTCAACAAGATGGAGTTGTCTTGTGATTACAGCCGACGAGTTAATGACAAAGGCTTGGCGGGCACTTACCACTGATCGTAGCCGATTTTGCAGAGCTTGCGGTTACAACCAAAACAACAGCGGATTGATTTCTGTATTCAGTCTTTACTTTGTCAAAACAGGAAAGTTGCTGACTGAACTGGGGCGATTACTGAATATATAAAGTTGAAGACATCCGATTGATGGCGGATTACCTAGGAAAAAAGGTTGATTTTGATATGGCAGACTGGTCGTTGCAACAAGCAGAGTTATTTGTAGAGACAATTGATAAAGTAATATTTTCTGGTGAGACAAAAAAGTAAGAATGAAAATGCATTCTTCCCGGCAGTTCGATAGAAACGTCCTGCAATTGTGTCAGGGATCGTCTATTTTTGCGACAGACCACGTCGTAACACGCCTGAAAGAAAAATGAACAAAGATGACAATTGCTCACATTCCAATGGATACATGAAAAGCGGAACGACAACATTTGCGGTAAACTACGAGAAAGGTGTCTCTGTTGTCAGACACGTTCTGACACTCGTTTGTGCGCAATGTGGAGAGGTATGGGTTGAGGAGGATTAATCGGCGAGGCTTGAAGTTCTTGTGCCGGAAGTGAAAAATCATGCACGTCAATTAGAAGTCAGTGATATGGTGGCCTAGGGGATTGTTTGAGCTTGACTCCATTGAAAAGTATTTGGGCGCTTGTATGGAAAAGGGTCGCGTTCCAATGTCATTAAGTTAAGCAATAAGCTATTGAATATGTTATAGTTTATGCTGGATTTAAACAACAAGAAGGGCGATAAAAATGAGCCAATCTTCCTATCATACGAAAGGGCAGGTGTTATCGCAGACAGAAAACAAAAATATTTAATGGTAACTGTAAAAGAGCAAAATAAATAAATCACTTGGCGCTTAACTTAATGACATTGGTAGCGCCCCCTTTTGCGCAAGGTAATTGTTTGGTAGGTATTAATAAAAAATGTGGTCATTATTATTGTCGATGTGCATACCGATGCAGGAACTTTGGTATATCTTGAGTCAAGTGCAGATAACGTACTCAAACTACATGACGATTAGACAGGTTATGCCATTTACACTAATCAGTCGAGTTTGAATCCATTAATTTTGGCTCATCAAAATCAATCACAAAGTGCCCTTTCCTTGATATTCTTTCGCTTCCCCCTTGTTCTTTGGGTATTCAATTATGAGTAAAAAAAGAGCAATAAAGGCAATATCACTTTTGTGGATCGGCTCATTATTAGGGGCTTTTTTCGCATTTTTGACTCAGGTGATTCTGGCGAGGCATTTAGGAGTAAATAACTTCGGGCTTTTTGCTTCAGCAATGGCTACTGTTACATTGGTTACGCCTTTAGCTGGATTTGGTGTGGCGCAGTATTGGCTCAAAGTATTTGGCTCAGAGGGGTGGCATGCTGCACGATGGGTAACACCATCTTTCCGATTCATCTTAGTAAGTACATTGTTGGCTATGTCGATTTTGATTATATGGGCTTTGTTTGGTCCTCATGAATCCGAGTATCGCTGGTTGATATTAATTCTTTCCTTTTATATTTTTGGGCAAGTGTCCATAGAGCTCGTGAGTTCTAAGCTGCAGTTAGAAGAACGATTCATCACTCTATCGACTTGGCAGTTGCTACCCCACCTAATCCGCTTTGTCATGATTGTTATTCTTTCATACGGATTTACTTCTTGGGTGAGTGTCGAAGCCATTGCACTTACCTATGCGGCAATAGCGGTTGTTTTTACGATGGTAGGCATCTTCCACCTTGGGAAGCTAAAAAAAGGACGGTTTGATCTTAAAGGGCATGATTTTAGTTCGTTGGGTAAAGTGAACGAAAATCAAAATGTCCTTGATGTTCTTTCGAACACTTGGCCATTTGGGTTGGCAGCTTTTTTCCAACTGATTTACTTTCAAAGCGATATTATATTGGTGAAATACTTCATTGGAGATGAGGCAGTTGGTTTGTACAATGTGGCATTTACTGTGATGGCGGCAGTTTATCTACTGCCAGGGGTTATATACCAAAAATATTTGTTGCCGAAAATGCACCGCTGGGCAAATTATGATAGGGCAAAATTTTATCAGGTTTACTTTCAGGGTAATGTGGCTATGTTGATAATAGGAACGTTAGCAATGATCAGTTTGTGGTTTATTTCTGGTTGGGCGATACCACTGTTATTTACTGACCAATATAAGGGCTCGGTGATTTTGCTTAATATGCTGGCATTTTCAGCGCCAATCATTTTTATAGCTTTTAACGCAGGCTCTACACTTGTTACGCAAGAACATATGAAGCGTAAAGTTAAATATATGGGGTATGTGGCACTAATTAATTTGGTACTAAATATTATAATGATCCCGCTGTATGGTGCGATGGGCGCAGCTTTTTCTACAGTGTTAAGTAATGGTATTTTACTATTATTTTATTATCTGGCAGCAAAAAGAGTTGTGTTTTTAAGAGAATACACTTCAATTAAGAATGCTGGAAATTGAAATTAATGTATCGGGTCGCTTTATGAAGAAAGTATGGTTACAAATGAGACCGTATGGAAGGTTGCTAAAAGCTTTATATGGTTTTTGGTATGATTTTATGCGGTACTACGCATTTTCAGGATGGCGATCAAATTTCTCAGGTGCGGAAGTGAGAAATTATCACGTTGTTAAAATTTACCATAGTCTAGAAAAAAGCATGAGTTTTAAAAAGAGGAACTCATCATCTGGGTGGAAAGATGCTGCTGCACTTTTAGAACTCATTAAGTGTGCAAAAAAATACGATAATATTAACTATCATGATCGAGCAGCAGTGCAAATGCTGAGAAAATTTATCGAACTTGATGGTAACAAAGAAAATCTACTAAGCGGACTTATATCAAAAGAGTTGTCGGGTCTTAAAGTAGAGTCACAAGAAGAACATGGTTCAAAAGTTCATACGCTTCATGATTTCCAGAAAGGTTGTCTAGAATTACCAGAAGATTTTTTTTTCTCTCGTTACAGTTTACGAGAGTTTCGAAATGAAAAAGTATGTGAAAATGTAATAAGAAGAGCTGTTTCTTTGGCTATGAAGACTCCATCGGTTTGTAATCGGCAAGCCTGGCATGTATATCATACGGCTAACAGTCATGTAATAGAGGCAGCGTTAAAATACCAGGCGGGTAATCGTGGTTTTGGTGAAAAAATTCCAAATTTATTTATTATAACTGCGGACTTAAAAGGCTTTATGGCTGGTGAAGAGCATTACCAACATTGGATTGATGGTGGATTATTTTCAATGTCTTTGATTTATGGGTTACATTCCTTGGGTGTGGCAACATGTTGTTTGAATTGGAGTCAAACACCCAGCAATGATAAAAGGCTGAGAAAGCTAATTGACATTCAAGCTAATCATACAGTGATTATGATGCTGGCTATTGGGTGGCCTGATGATGAAAATAAAGTGTGTGTGTCCGCAAGAAGACCACTCGATGAAGTGTATACATCTTTGACGCTTGCTGAATAGGATCAAGTTTATATATGAAAATAGCACTAATCACAATTCACTGGACGCCGAACTATGGTGCCGCTCTTCAGGCTTTCTCCACTGTTCAGGTGTTAAAAGAGTTTGGAGAAGTTTCGGTTATCGATTATAGAAGTAAACGTCTGTACAGGTCTATGGCGCTGTTAAGGTTTGGTGGTGAGTTCCGTGCTGTTTTGCGTGTTGGTAAAGATGTGTTTAGATTGTTTCCTCGTTATTGTGTGATTAAAAAGTTTAAAAGATTTGGTCATGAATACCTAAATATGACTAAAATTATTTCAACGGACCAGGACTTTAACGAATTAAGCAGGCAATTTGATATTTTTGTTTCAGGTAGCGACCAGATTTGGAATCCAAGAGTTTCCAATGAAAATGGTAAGATAGATGGACGATACTTCCTCGATTTTGCTGGTGGACAAAAGAAAATCTCCTATGCCTCTAGTATTGGGTCATATAATTACTCAGAAAAAGAGCTTTCAAGGGTTGTCAGCTTATTGGAACAATATGACCACCTTGCTGTACGTGAAAGCGATTCAGCCAAGTATTTAGAAGAGCTACTGAAAAGACCTGTTGAACATGTGCTTGATCCGACACTATTGCTAACGAAAGATCAATGGCTGCAGGCTTTTGAAATAGATGAGGATGATTGTGTCAATCCTTACATTCTGGTTTATGCGTTGAAAAAAGATAAGGCGTTAAAGCGGGCAGTGGAAACCGTAGCAAGTTATCTAAAAATTAGGGTTATTACTATTGATCAGGATCCATTCACTAACTTTAAAAATGAAAAGCATATTCGCGACGCAGGTCCAATTGACTTTGTTAAATTATTTTCCAAAGCAAGCTATGTGGTTACGAATTCGTTTCACGGGGTATGTTTTTCTTTGAACTTTAATATTCCATTTGTTGTGACAACACCGCCGGGAGGCATTAACCGGATTGATAGTCTGTTAGTTGCGGTTGGTGCACCAGACAGGATAGTAAAAGATAGCGCTAAATTATCCGCATTGGTAGAAGCTAAATTAGAATTTAGCGCCATGAATAATAGGCTTAATCGGTTGCGGAAAGAGTCTATGAAATACATAAAAAATTCAATTATTGAAAGTCCATAATAAATATATGCGAAAAACAGTATTTAACGAACTGTTAAAGTTCGACTGGAAGCTTGTCGCTTCATTTCTGGTCGTATCGCTTTTGCCTAGTCTTATGTTTGTTGTCTTCAGCTTATCATCTTTATGGGCTGGTCTATTAATTGCCTCATCCATAGTTATGATTTTTAACATTAAATCACTTATGGCATTTAGCTTTAAACCAATTAATGTCGTAGTATTTTTTGTTGGATTTTTTTCGCTATTTATTCTTTCCGCCTATTTGTATATTGTTTGGAATGATACAAAACCAATATTTTCTATGGCAATTGTGTTCTTGGTTTTGGCCGCAATGGGTTTAGCGAAAAGCATAGAACATATGAGATACGAAAAGTTATCAAGCTCATTTCTAGTTTTTGTTGTATTGCTTATTACTCTTGGTTGGTTTAAATTATTATTTACAATAAGCTGTTGTAATTATGATTTATATATTAAAGAAGTTTTTCCGTTTTCAGAAGAAAGCCACTACGCGTTAACATTGGGAATGTTTTCTGTCGCCTATTCTGTCGCTGGGAATAGGTTATGGGTGCTATTTATTAGCATAAATTTGTTTTTGTTAACTATTATTTTTCCTAGCCTCACCTTGTTACTATTTACATCACTTGTATTCTTAGTTTCATCATTCAGATTAAGGCCCTTATTATTTAAGAGTTTTATTGTTGTGGCTCCAATGCTTATTTTTCTATTATTAATTTATTTAGTATCAAGTTTAGAGTATTTCTCAAGTAGACTTACGTTTGAAGATACAGAAAATGTGACGACATTGGTTTTCCTTCAGGGCTGGCATCTGGCCTATATAAACCTGATTGAGACAAATGGTTTAGGGTTGGGTTTTCAGATGCTTGGTTCGGCTTCAACTCACTTAAGCCCGTATTCTGAAAAAATATATACTATTATGGGTGAAAAAAGAAACGTACCGGATGGTGGGTTTCTAGCCGCAAAGCTTATATCTGAGCTTGGGGTCGTAGGCGTTTTATTTTCAATTGGATATGTGGCTTTTCTTTTTAAGTTTGTTTTTTATGCAAATCAACTTTGGGTCTATCTTCGTCTGCATGGAAGCGTTGTGCGGCGTGATTTGTTGATGAAAAAGCTATTGATTTTGGGTGTTGTGTTTGCCTTTCTGGTGGAATACTTATTTAGAGGCCTTGGATATTTTTCACCAGGTGTATTTTTTATGGTATTTGCTTTGGCAATGATACCAACAATAAACAAACAGCTTAAATTGAGTTCTAAAAAAATTTTGCCATCGTAATGCATTTCGAATGCAAACACGATGATAAGTACTGGGGCGTTATTTCTAGTACTTAAAATATAGATTATATTGTAGTTTTAAAAGTGATTTTTGGCAGACAATTGGGAAGTATAAAATATTTTTGCTTTGTTGTGTAAAAAGAGCGGGTAACCAGTGAGAATCAGTAGGAAATCATTATAATTATTGCCGCCTTCTATGCGCGCTTATTTTACTATATTCGGAGAAAGAGTACTTAGATCATCATGAAAGTTCTTGTAACTGGTGGCTCTGGTTTTATTGGTACCAACATCGTAGAGGACTTTGCTTTGCGAGGTTACGATGTATTAAATTTTGATATTGTTCAACCACGAAATTCCGCGCATAAAAAGTATTGGCGAAAAGGAGATCTGCTTGATGCCGAGGATCTCTGTTTATGCGTAAAAGATTTTTCCCCCGATGTCGTACTACATATGGCAGCCCGTACTGACTTAGATGGTCGATCGATAGACGATTACGCCGCTAATACTGTAGGTGTTGAAAATCTCATTGCGGCTATTAAGGATCTAACTTCACTGCAACGTGTAATTTTTGCATCATCCCGACTGGTATGCCGTATTGGTTATATGCCTAAAGACGACACGGACTATTGCCCTACAACTCCTTACGGTGAGAGTAAGGTTATTGGAGAAAAACTTGTGCGTGACGCTGCCTCTCGTATGCCGTGCCCTTGGTTGATAGTACGTCCGACATCGATCTGGGGGCCATGGTTTGATGTGCCGTATAAAACCTTTTTTCTTACCGTTGCCCGTGGTCGTTATGTGCATCCTGGCTCGGCTAAAATTCTCAAATCGTTTGGTTTCGTTGGTAGTGCTATCCATGAATTGCAATGCTTGTTAAATGCGCCGGTTGATTCTGTTTCTGGTAAAACATTGTATTTGGCTGACTATCCACCCATCGATGTGGCAGTGATGGCCGATACGATTCAGCGTGCCCTGGGTGTTGCGCCAATCAAAAGGGTCAGTGTTGTCTTTCTTCGTCCTGCGGCATGGGTTGGTGATTGCCTGAAGGCGCTTGGCTGGAAAAACCCACCATTAACATCTTTTCGCCTCGATAACTTACTTACACAAATGGTGCATGATCTGGAACCACTTCAGGCTGTTGTGGGGGCGTTGCCGTATACTATGGAAGAAGGTGTGAAGATTACGGTTGACTGGTTGAGGGCTCAAGGAGAAATTTCTTGAACCGTCCAGACCGATTTCGTGTGGTGCATATTGCAGAAGACATGGCGGAAATAGCTGGAGGTGTTCCTGCGGTTATTCGTCAGCTTTCTTCACACCTGTCGAAAAAAGGTATCCCTGTTCAGATTGCTCATGCCACGGGTTCCCCGGGAGAGTTGGCTCCGGGTGTGGAGGTGTTTACCTATCCACCAATAGGGTTGGGACGGCTTTGGTCGTGGGGACATGGGTTGCGGGAAGGTGTAGCACGGTTGGCAACGATTTCAAATGGGAGTTCACCGGTATTTCATGTGCATGGGGCGTGGTCTGCGCCGCAGTATTTTGCTGCCCGCGTTGCGCACCAAGCCGGTGTGCCATTTGTGTTCACGGCCCACGGCATGCTGGTACCCTGGCTGTGGGATCAACAAGGCTGGAAAATTCGCGCTAAAAAACGTGCTTACTGGACAGCACTGGCCTATCCGGCGTTGAGCAAGGCGAGCGTGATTCATGCGATCACGCCACTTGAGCAAGAACACTTGGCGCGACTGTTTCCAAACAATCGCATTGAGGTAATTCCCAATGCAATTGATGTGAATGATTCTGAGGAATTCCCGCAGATTGAGCGCGAAAAGACCATTCTATTTCTTGGCAGAATAGAGCCCATAAAAGGGGTAGATGTGCTGTTGCGCGCATTTGCGAGCGCGAAAATCGGCAAGGATTGGTCGCTTGATGTGGTCGGCCCGTCCTGGTCGCAGGCTTATCTGACCGGGCTGAAAGCGATCGTCGATGAATCCGGATTAGGTCAACGGGTGCGGTTTCACGGGCCGCTGTTTGGTGAGGAAAAACGCAAACTGATCGATACGGCGTGGGTGCTGGCTACGCCATCGCATTCGGAAGTTGTTGGCCTCGTCAACCTGGAAGCGGCCGCGCGGTGCCTGCCGACAATTACGACCCATCAAACAGGCCTGCATGATTGGGAGCTGGGCGGTGGTCTGCTGGTTGAGCCGAACATTGATGCTTTCGCCCAGGCCTTGGAGGCGGTCTGTTCCTGGAGCGTTCAGGAACAGCATGATCGTGGCTTGGCCAGCCGCCGTTTGGTTCTACAGCGTTATAGTTGGCAGGCAGTGATGCCGATGTGGACCCAGCTTTATTCTTTCTTCTTATGAATCGGAGTACATGAACTTGATTGCCCGTACGCTACGTATTTTTGAATTAATTCAAACCCCGGGGGCTCTCTCGGCTTTCCTGAAGTGGCCGAAGTTTTCACTTGCTGCATTCCAGATTATCTCTCGGGCAAAGCTGGCGGGTGTTAAGCCTAAGACAGTGGTGGACGTCGGCGCGAATATAGGGCAATTTGCTGTGGCTTCGAGCCGCCTTTTTCAAGGTGCTGAGGTATTCCCGGTTGAGCCTGATCCGCGTGTGGCTGAGGAATTACGCAAGAACGTTGGTATGCCAGTTGCGGAAAACGTGCGTGTGACAGCGGTGGGTGACAGCATTGGCACCGCTACATTTCATGTGAACCGTGACCCGCAGGTGAGTTCGTTACTGCCGCTGGGAGTGGATCGTATTGAGTCCTTCCCTGATTCCAGGGTGGTGGAGGTAATAACTGTCCCGGTAACCACGCTGGGTGTCTTGTTTGACGGAGTGGAATTGGCAGAGCCCATCTTGCTGAAGATCGACGTGCAGGGCTTTGAGGATCGGGTTATCGCGGGAGCTGGCGTATTCTTAGAACGTGTGCGGTGGGTACTGATGGAGGTGTCGTTCTCAAAGCTATACGAGGGTGAGCGAGATTTTGAAACGATTGTTGATTTGTTAAAAAAACACGGATTCCGGTTTGTACGACCGATGAATTTTCATTTCTCGCCGAAAACTGGCGAGATTATTGAGATGGATGCGCTGTTTGAAGTAATGGAAACACAGGAATGACTGTAGTTACTTGCGAGTGCCCGTTGTTTGAACGCTATTCGGGCTGGAGTTTTTACCTTGGACAAAGTTTTTTCTCATTGAGTTTTTGAGGTGCCCACCAGTGAATAATCCAAAACCCCGTTATGCATCCTACACATATGAACATCCGAACTTTCTTGTAAGGTATCCTCATTGCAAAAGAAATAAGTTAGTTGCAGAGAAGATTATTGAGGCCTGTTCTGAAACTTGGCTGGATTATGGTGCGGGAGATGGTGCTCTTTTAGGTGAATTGCTTGGCCGGGATGCTTTGCCCCGAGAGTGTGTACTTTATGAGCCAGATTCTTTTATGCATTCACAATTGGCTAACAACGTAAATCAATTGGGGGTAACAGCGTCTGTAAAACTGACTAAAGAAATTCCCGAAGACGACTCTCAATTTGGTTTAGTTACGATTTTGGAGGTTTTAGAGCATCTTCCATTACCGGAGAGAATCAAATTCTATCGGTTCTTGGCTAATAGGCTTAATAGTGGGGGGAGGGTATTGATTGAGATTCCCATTGAATATGGGCCGGTTTTGTTACTGAAGGAATGGGGACGAAAATTTCTAAAAAAACGTGTTTCCGAGTATTCATTTCGAGAATTGATGAATGCCTCCATATTTTCAATAATATTTGATGCTCATTCGAGATATTTGGAAAATGATGAGCGGACATTCATATCTCCACATCGTGGATTTGATTTGAATAGGTTAATTCTGGAATTGAGTTCTATCGGCAGAGTGCAAGAAGTGGTGAGATCACCTTTTCCTTTCTGGCCACGAATGTTTAATCAAGTAGTTTTGTTTTCGTTTGAAATTGAAGAGCGAGATGCGTCGAAAATTGCGGATGCAGTGATTCAGTCTGGCCAATTAGGCAAATGAAGTTTTTGGTGTATGGGGTTAACTATTACCCCGAGTTGACTGGCATTGGGAAGTATAGTGGTGAAATGGCCGAGTGGCTGGCGGAGCGGGGACACGTGGTGCGTGTCGTGACGGCACCGCCGTATTATCCGCAGTGGCGGGTTCTGAAGGGATACAGACAGTTTTGCTATCAAAGGGAGTCTCTGGACGGCGTGGAAGTGTGGCGTTGCCCACTTTGGGTTCCTCGTAAGCCTTCAGGTTTAAAACGTATCTTGCATCTGGCAAGCTTCGCTCTTTCCAGTTTTCCCGTCATGATGTCTCAGGTGTTTTGGCGGCCGAATATTATATTGGTCGTTGAGCCCCCTTTGTTTTGCGCGCCGACCAGTTTATTTGTTTCGTGGCTTTGCAAGGCGCGCTCATGGCTGCACGTCCAGGATTTTGAGGTAGATGCCGCGTTTGATCTGGGCGTTTTGTCTTCTGCCCGATTGCGTCGAATTGTGCTGGTGGTGGAAAGCTGGTTGATGAGTAAGTTTGACAGGGTGTCAACAATATCTGACCAAATGATGCTACGACTTGGCACCAAGGGTGTTCAAACTGAAAGGCAAGTGTTGTTTCCAAACTGGGCGGATATCGATCATATCTATCCTCTTGAATCTCCAAGTACATATCGAGAGCAGTTAGGCGTATTGGCATCGGAAATTGTTTTTCTTTATTCCGGCAATATGGGTGAAAAGCAGGGGCTGGAAATTGTCGTTGAAGCAGCCCGGCGATTGGCTGATCGTAAAAATATGGTATTTGTAATGTGTGGGCAGGGTGGTGCCTACAGTCGTTTACGTAAGTTGGCTGATGAGCTTAGTAATATACATTGGTTGCCTTTGCAGCCACTGGATAAATTAAATGAATTATTGAATATGGCGGATGTTCATCTGTTGCCACAGAGAGGTGATGCCGCAGACTTGGTGATGCCTTCCAAGTTGACGGGGATGCTGGCGAGTGGACGACCGGTGTTGGCAACGGCTTTCGAAGGAACGCAGATTGCGGAGGTACTTGAATCGTTAGGTGTGATTGTTCCACCCGAAAATGCGGATCTTCTTGTTGAAGCTATGGTGAATTTGGCAGGTAATGCCGGACAACGCTGGCAATTAGGCAAAAAGGCCAGGGACTATGCGGTAGAATACCTTGGTCGTGATGCAGTTCTGGCGCGATTTGAAGAATCACTGCAAAAATGTGTATCTCATAAATATTGAACAGAGGTTATGGTTTGGCAAAGATTGCACTAATAACGGGTGTTACGGGGCAGGATGGCGCTTATCTGGCTGAGTTCTTGCTCGAAAAGGGGTATGAGGTGCATGGTATAAAGCGGCGTGCGTCATCCTTTAACACTGACCGTATTGATCATTTGTATCAAGACCCACATGAAACAGGCAGGAAGTTCATTCTGCATTATGGCGACTTGAGCGATTCCAGTAATTTGATCCGCATTGTTCAGGAAGTGCAACCCGATGAGATCTATAATCTGGGTGCTCAAAGCCATGTCGCTGTTTCTTTCGAGAGTCCGGAATATACTGCTGATACAGTGGGTTTGGGTGCTTTGCGTGTTCTTGAAGCTATTCGTGTTGCGGGACTGGAGAAGAAAACACGTTTTTATCAGGCATCAACCTCTGAATTATATGGAGAGGTCCAGGAGATCCCGCAAAAGGAAACAACGCCATTTTACCCCCGCTCACCCTATGCCGTTGCCAAGCTCTATGCTTACTGGATCACTGTGAACTATCGAGAGGCCTACGGGATGTATGCCTGTAATGGCATCCTGTTTAACCATGAATCACCTATTCGTGGTGAGACGTTTGTTACTCGCAAGATTACCCGTGCGATGGCGCGTATTCATCTGGGTCTTCAGGATACGCTCTACCTTGGTAATCTGGATGCCAAAC
>Ga0316203_1001984_pt1 | contig 11961 bp, 8 predicted proteins | sample 6monrhotite_MG_FD_204940 | JGI IMG/M metagenome (GOLD analysis project Ga0316203, IMG submission 204940) | Microbial mat bacterial communities from mineral coupon in-situ incubated in ocean water Damariscotta River, Maine, United States -... | ecosystem: Environmental > Aquatic > Marine > Coastal... | reverse complement strand
TCGTACCTGCCACAAAATGCTCCAATAGACGATCCTGCTTATGCTGACTTAAACGGCTCTTCCTCATGTAGGCCATGATAACACCTTTTATGCGTTATCTGGTACAGCCCCTAATCAAATTTCCAATAGATGTTTTTGTCGTTGTGTTCGAAGGCTCCGAAGTCGTGTTCGCCGTGGGGGTTGTTTTCGGGGGTGAAGGCATCAAAGGTTTTGATCTTTTCGACAATTGCCAAAATCTCCGGCGTATCGAGAATTCTAATGCCCGAACTAAACATGACACGACCGCCAACAAAGGTGGTTCTGAACGCGTCATTGAGGGTGCAGGTGCGGATTGTCTTTTCCGCCTCTGGGTACTCGGATGGGGTGTTTGAGGGGATGTTCATGGAAATAGGGGTTAGGAGAGCGAAGATTTTAAGGACGCTGTAAAATCGCAGAACAAAGGCTGGAAGTCATTCAGGTTTAGATAAATCTGGACAAGGCCTTGAAACCTTTTCCGCGTACGGCTTCGTTGATGTACACTCATCGAACCTTCAACGAATGACTGATGTAATGACTGACGCGGACAAAACCAAAGCCCTGCCCGAACAAACCGCCATCATGCGCGAGATGGCGTGCGATATGAGCGTGGCGCTGTATCGGCGTTATTCCGTGGCCGAAGCGACAAAAATCCTCAGCATATCCGAGGGCGAACTCGAAAGCCTACGCACGCAGGGGGAGATCGCTTATCTCCATATCAACGACAAACATATCGGCTTCTTCGGTTGCCAATTGCTCACGTATCTTTTGGAGTGCATCGTTCCCGTGGGCGCAAGCCCAAAACCAAGCCAACAACCCACCCCGCAAGCTGCCAAGCCCACGATCAGCCCCGAAGCTGAGCTGGTTTCTGTGAACGATACCCTGACCATTCTTGGCATTGGACGAACCAAGCTTTATGAATTATTGAAAGCAAATGAGATTGAAATTGTTAAAATTGGTAACCGGACAATGATCAAGCGTGCATCTCTTCGACGCTTTATCGATTTGTAACCCAGCCAGTTCGCCTCTGTTCGTGGCTGTATGGCCTAATTTAAAGTATGGGTTATTGTATGGGTTATGAATTTTAATAAATGCTATAATATCTATTTTTATAGTATATTCAGTTAGTTAATGCCTCCCTTCCTCTCCGCCATGTCTCCCTCTCTGTCCGCCAATACTGAGGCCCTGCAAGTGATTACAGGGTTCAATATGGAGCGAATGAAACGATGCCCCCAACGATCAGTATAGCTAAATGGACAGGAACCGTATTCGGCGTCACGGGGGCCGCCCTGATTGCCCTCAACCTGCCCGCATCAGGCTGGGGCTTCGTTCTGTTCTTGGTGTCGTCGGTATCCTGGACCATCGCAGGCGTAATGATGCGCGAACACAGCCTTATCCTGCTCAACGCTGTTTTCACCGTCATCAATGTCCTCGGCATATACCGCTGGCTTATTGTTTGAGTGTTTTGCTATGTCGACGAATGAGTAAACTTTAGTCAATACCGATACAGAGCAAGCTCAACTCGCCAACAGCGCCTCAGCGCGCTTAAATGAACTTAGGCCACGCTCGCCACATCAATCGATGTTGTATCGATCAATTGTGCAGAGACAATACCAAGAAGCGTAAGTTCATCGGCTGTTACATTGTTCACGGCGGTACCATTTTCGGTATAACTGTACAGAGCCGTATTGGCAGCCCCTTGCACAACAATCAAACCATCGTTTGACGTGACTGCTGTGACGCCCAGCGTATTGATTTTGGTCAAGACGTTACCAAACCCAACCGTGGTTAAGTCCGCATCCAAAAGGCCTTGTCCGGTCAGCAGCATGGCTTCATGTGTGGTGGTAAAGTTTGCCGCCGCGTTGGTGGCAAAGGCAAAGGTATTGTTGACCGTGATGTCGTCAAACAAGCTGCTTTGGAATCGTATAATATCGGTGCCATTGGTGAAACCAGAAATTGTATCCATACCCGTAACCGCATTGGCTGCAGCACCATCCGTTTTTGCGCCATAACGAACGATATCAACGCCGGCCCCACCCGTAATTGTATCGCCACCCGCCCCCCCCAACACGCTGCCGCCCGTACTGCCCAGCACGATGGTATCACTGGACGCCGAGCCTATGACGGACTCGATGCTGTTGAGTGTGTCACTGCCCATGCCGCCACCAATGGCTTGGGCTGTGGTCGTGGTGAGGTTGACGCTAACCGCCGCGTTGGCCGCACTGTAGTCAATGGTGTCCGTACCCGCACCACCATAAAGGAAATCATTTCCGGCACTTCCAGATAATGTCTCATTGGCTGATCCACCGACGAGTGTCTCGACACCGGCGGTCCCGGCAAAGCCCACGGCGGTGTCTTTAAGCGTTGCCACAAAACTGGTCGCGCTTTGGACAAGGGACAGCCCCCATCCTGCGGTGAGATTATTGACATAAGAAGAAAAACTACCCAAGAGCGATCCGGCGGTGGAGCTGAAAAGAGTGTGCGCGACATCGTTGACGAACGAGTATCCAGCGTCTTTGTCGACGGTTAACGTGCCGCCAAGAGTCAGATTGCTTTGCACGTGCATGGACCCAGCCGCACCAACGTTAAGGGTGGACGTATAAATCCCTGTACTGTTGATGCCATGTAGGCCTCGAATGCTGATGGTTCCGGCGTTGCTTGTATTTCCATAATCAGAATATGTTCCCGCGACCGAAATCGCGCCGCCAGCTTGGTTGATCAGATCACCGTATACAATCAGATTGTTTTCCAGAGTCACGGAACCGCTGTTGGTCATATTTGCATGGACCGAAGATGTACCGACATCCAAACCATTGCCCATGACCATCGTGCCATTGTTCACCAAGGCCCCATGAACATAAAACGAATTGTCCACAGAAATAATGGCCCCTGCATTGTTCGTCACCGTTCCGGTAAACGTAGAACTGTCGCCTGAGGTTAGAATGCCGCCTGAATTGTTGACGAGATTGATGCCGTGGACAATGTAATTTGCCCCAATGTTTCCAGAATTCGTCAGCGTACCAATAACATTAATGTCATCCGCACTGTTGATGTTGCCGCCCGTCAAATTGGTCAAAGTGCCGCCAATTTCCACATTGTTGGTGAACACCATATCGCCAGCATTGCTGACACTTCCAGAAGTTTGAAGAGAGAGCGTATTGGAATAAGAACCTGTGTAAAAAGTGCCGCTTCTGGTGCCGGCACCCTGAGCACTGATTACCCCGCCAACATGATTGGTCAAGGTGCTGACGTTTAAGATTGAGCCGCCCATATGAAATTCGCCCGAATTGACGATGGACGTTTGACCGCCATGACCGTTTGAAAAGTTATCCGCCGAGATAAAGCCGCCGACATCATTGGTGAGGCTGGTGCCGACAATCAACTTGTTTCGGGCGGTCAGTTCCGCCGTATTGGTCAAAGTCCCCGTAACGTCCATATTATAAGGAACCGTCAGGATGCCGTTGTTCACCACGTTACCCGCAACAACCAAATTAGAGGTGGACGGATTACCAATCATGAACGTGCCACCCGCATTATTGGTGAAGTTTGCGGAAGCCGTGACCGTGCCGAGCGTCTGCACCAAACCGTTATTTATAACGTCTGCGGAAACGCCCAAGGTGCCTTTGATGTAAACCGATCCACTGTTGGTCAGGCTGCCCAATGTCGTCGCGGCCCCAGCCGTTACGGTGCCCGTCGGTGTCGTGGTCAAAGCTCCATAAACATCAAGTGCGGCATCAGTGGTTAAACTTCCAGACCCAGAATAGCTACCTGTCGTGGTGTAGGCTTTAGTGGTAATGGCACCGTCATTGTTAAGGGCTCCCGCCAGGGTCAAGGTGCCGCCAACTTTCATCACGCCCGTCGAGGTGTTGTTGAGTGTGCCAGCCGACTGGATGGTGGCATTGCCTTCGCCAACCGTAAGGGTGCCGGAATTGTTCATGGTCCCGACCACATCCAAATTGCCAAACACCAAAGACATGGTCCCGGTATTTTCCAGGTACCCCGTTACCGTCGTCGCACCATCGGTAAGCGTCATCGTGCCATCGTTATAGGCTCGTGCGCCGACCGCTACACTTAAGTTTCCAGACCCCTTAACAACGCCAGAGGAGGTATTGTAAAAGACACTTTCGTTATTGACCAAAACCTGGCCTTTGCCGATATTGATGGTTCCAGAGTTGAGGGCGCTGGACGTGTTGTTTAAAGATAGGTCGTCTTCCCCAAGGGTGATGGTGCCAACATTATCCAATTGCCCCTGATTTCTTAAATAGAGGTTGTCATCTGTAACGATAATCTTACCCATATTCATCAAGGTGGCATCATTAATGATTTCAAGGTCATAATCGGTAACAACCATTTTTCCGTAGTTTTCCGAGGTTCCCGTGCTTTCGAATCGAAAATCATCACGAGACGCAACGACACCATAATTTTTAAGGCCACCACTGCCAATCACAGTTGAGTAATCCAACGTGATGATGTGACCAAAATTGTTGACCGTTGCAGCGGTCTGTGTGACCCCGGCCCAGCCTGCGGGATTTGAGATGAAATTCGACCACGGGACCGATACCAGGCCAAAGTTATTCAGCGTTGCCGTGCCATGTAAAATGAAATCATCGTCTGAAGCAAAAATGGCCCCATAGTTATTGACCGTGGACGTTCCGTAGATTTGAACATCATCTTCCCACCCCATGGCAAGGCCATGGTTGTTGAAGGTCGCAGAACCGTAAACATTCAAATCAGTATTAACGCCCAAAAAGCCATGGTTGGTGGTCACGCCACCACTGATGTTGATGTTCGCAGAGTCTTCGACGGCAACAACGCCCGTTAGACCGTTGGTGAAGGAACCGGAAATTGTGACGCTGCCATCTCCGCTTAACAAACCACCGTGGTTGGTGGCGGTCCCGCCAAGGGTTACCAAATCATCGACATAAATGGAGGATTTAACGCCCGTTTCATAGGTGTTGTTAGAAAGCGTCGTCACATTCCAATCATAAAGGACACTGCCGCTGGGTGCGGATAGGTTGCCAGTATAGCTTGCTGTGCCTCCGATGTTGACCGAATTTCCACTGGGCAAGGCCGCTGCTGACAGAGCAATGGTGGTCACGCCACCACGCCCATCGCTAAATTGTAAGTTCTCAATGCCCACCAAAGTATCTGCGTCGCCACCAGCCGTCAGTGCGACTGTGGCATCCCCCGCAACCTTTCCCAAAGTGATGGTGTATGCCGATTGCAAACCAGCGAAGACCGCCGTGTCCGTGCCTTTGCCGCCGATCAAAGTATCATTGCCCGCGCCGCCCGTAAGACTATCGTTTCCAGCGCCGCCGACCAACGTGTCGACACCCGTGCCACCGTCCAGGGTGTCGTTGCCCACGCCACCTTGCAAGGTATCGGAAGCGGTGCCGCCCGTGAGGCTGTCATTACCGCGACCACCGCTGAGCACATCGCCGCTATTGGTCGCGGTCAAAGTATCAATGCCCGATGTACCGATCGAAACCGTGTGGGACAATCCCGAAACCGCAATGGTTTGGTCTGAAAATTGCAAACTTTCAACGCCGTAAACGATGTCCGTAACACCAGCGCTGTCCTTGACCAAAACATGTGTTTTGCCAGCATCCACGGTCAGGGTGTAGGTGGAAAGGGCATTTGCGAAGACCGCTGTGTCCGTCGTCCCAACACGATCAATGATGACGTCTCGACCCGTGCCACCCGTCAACGTGTCGTTGCCGCTGCCGCCCAACAAAACATCGTTGCCGGCATCGCCCACCAGAGCATCGTTGCCAGCAGCTCCATCAATAACGTTCGCCCCGGTGTTGCCCGTCAGCGTATTTGCGACTGCGTTACCAATGGCAAAAAGATTAGAAACCCCCGTGAGGAGTACGTTTTCAAAATTGGCCGCCAAGGTGTGGCTCAGGCTGGATTGAACAGTGTCGGTGCCTCCGTTGGCGCTTTCTGAAATGACGTCACCCGTGTTGTCCACGACGTACGTGTCGTTGCCCGTACCGCCCGCCATGGTATCGGCACCTGTACCGCCATCTAAAATATTATTTCCAGAGTTGCCTGAAAGCGTATTGGCCCCACTGTTGCCCGTGGCATTAATGTTGCCAAATCCCGATAGCGACAGTGTTTCGACATTGGCAGCGATGGTGTAGGTCACGGACGATTGAATCGAATCCGTGCCACCGTTTATGGATTCTGTCACGACATCGCCAGCATTATCAACGATATAAATGTCGTCGCCTGCGCCGCCGATTAGGGTGTCTGCACTGGAAGCGACATCTAGGTTGCCTGTGCTGCCATCTAGGGTGTTGTTGCCAGCATTCCCCGTGATCGTATTTACGCTCGCGTTGCCGGTTCCGTTGATGTTTGCGGTTCCGGTGAGAATAAGGTTTTCAACGTTGGCGGCCAGCGTATGGTTGGCAAGGCTGCTTTTTACGGTATCTGTTCCTTGGGCAGAACTTTCGGTCACAGAAACCGTGCCCCTGTCTAAGATATAGGTATCATCGCCTGCACCGCCGACCAGGCTATCCGTTCCAGCCGTTCCGCCATCCAAAATATTGTTACCTGCATTGCCCGTAACAGTGTTGTTTAGAGCATTGCCAGTCCCATCAATGTTTCCGATCCCACCTAACGTGAGGCCCTCGACATTCAGGGCCAAAGTGTAACTGCTTAGCGTACTGGTGACACTGTCGGTGCCTTCGCTTGCATTTTCCGTGACGACGTCCGACGCGCTATCAACCACATAAGCATCATTACCTGCACCGCCGATCATCGTGTCGTTTCCGGTCCCGCCATCAAGGGTATTGTTGCCTGCGTTTCCGGTGAGCGTATTGTTCAGCGCATTGCCAGTACCATTTAAGTTAGAGACCCCGGTCAATTCCAAACGTTCAACATTGCTAGAGAGCACAATATTAACCGACGATTTCACGATGTCATTGCCTTCGGAGGCCGCCTCCGTCACAACGTCGTTGGCGTTGTCGACGATATACGTATCATCACCGGCCCCGCCGACCATCGTATCCGCACCCGCAGCACCGTCGAGCTGATTATTGCCCGCGTTGCCGGTTAGGGTGTTCGCCAGCGTGTTGCCCGTCGCATCAAAATTGCCCGTACCAAGCAGCTTAAGGTTCTCAAAATTTGCAGCAAGCGTAAAGGTCGCCCCGACATGAACGCCATCAGTGCCTTCGGCTGAATTTTCCGTCATCGTATCGGATGTATTGACAAGAATGTACGTGTCATTGCCCACACCCCCGTTCAAGGTGTTGGTGCCAGATCCGCCAATCAGGCGATCATTACCGACACCCCCGTTTAGAATGTCGTTACCCGTGCCGCCCAGCAAAACATCATTGCCATCGCCACCGCTGATGGTGTCGTTTCCGGCGCGCCCATCGATGACGTCATTGCCAGTGGTTCCCGTCAACGTATCATCGCCGGATCGGTAAGCGGCACCCGCACCCGTATCGCCAACGCTATCGGCGGCGGCGGTGACCTTGGTGGCTAGGTTCGTATTAAAGTCAGTATTCAAGGCGGTCAGAGCCGCTGAATTACCAAACGCAGCCTTAATGGATGTCGCCGCAGAACCTTGCGCCACGATCGACGTTTGCGCCAATCCCGTCAGCAAATCTCCGCCGCCACCCACAAGGTTTTTCACCTGAGTGTTGCTGGCTGAAATGACGTCTTTCACGGTGGTGATCGCGTTGGTTAGGTTTGCATCATTGGCAATGCCGTTGTTGGTTGCCGCCGACGTGATAATGGTGGATAGTTTTGCCGCATCGGTTAGAAAGGTTGAACCAGCCGTTTCCTGGCTCAGTTGTGCCGCCATTGCCGTAAAGATATTCGCCGTTGCATTCGCGTCCGACATGGTGCCATCAGCACCTTGTAAAACAGAGGCGGCTTGTACGATGGTATTTTGAATTTGAACGGCGGCTTTCATAATCGCCGCAGATGCCGTGGCCGTGGCGCTGGTTGTGGAAACCGAGCCCGCGACCGGATCAAAGGTCGCCAGATCAATCGTCGTGTCCAAGCCCAAAACATCGGCTAATTTTGCCTGAGCCGTGGCCGCCGTCAGCGTCGCATCATTATCCATCAACGATGCGATCATCGTCGTCAGGGGCGTGACCACGGTTGATCCAGAAACCGCACGCATGGTGCCAACAAAGGCCTGACCCGTCGAAATATCAGTTCCGCCCGTCATCACCAAAGCACCAAGGGCCGTGGTTTGTAACGAGAAATTACCGGATGCATCTGTTGTTGTGCTGACTTCGCCCGTATCTAGCGTTCCGTTGGAATTTGCATCAATAAAGACCGTCGCACCGCTGACGTAGCCATCAATCGATTTGCCTGAAACGGTCAGGTACGTGGTGGCGGCTACGGTGCTTACGGCCTGAGTGTTCGTCGTCGTTGTGGTTGTGGTCGTCGTTGCCGCCGCAACGGTATAAATTGTAGAGGTTGTATCCACAACAACCGAGGTCACGGGTGTCGTCGTCACCGTAGAGGTCGCGGCTTCAATAACGGCATTTGTTCCCGAAATAAAGGTTGTGGTCGTTGTGTCGGTTGTGGGCGTGGTCGCCACCGTTGCATCTGCGGGAACAACAGCCGTATCAACAGGGGCTGCGGCGGCGTCAACAGGGGCAGCCGCATCTGTGGTGGCGGCGGTGTTTTTTGTCGCCGCATCAACAGGGGCCGTGGTCGTTGCCGTTTGCGCCGTCGAGGCTGTGTCCGCTTTTGGTGCTGCAACGGGCAACAGGATGTAGTTGGTCGATTGTGTTTGTGCGGTTAACGCCGCTTTTGCCATGGAATTAAATTGCGCCGATGTATCCGCTTGAAGGATAGCATCTTGAGCCTGAATCCCAGCTTGTTGTGCCGCCTCTAATTTTGCTCGAGCATCGGCTTGGGCTTGAAGCGCATCGGCTTGAGCTTGCTGGGCTTGAACTTCAGCCTGAGCAGCAGCTTCAGCCTCGGCTTGAGCCACAGCTTCGGCTTTTAAAGCTTTTGCTTCGGCGGCGACAGCTTTGGCTTTCGCCTCGGCGCTCGCCACTTGTTCGGCTTGAATTTTAGCCGCTTCGGCTTCGGCCTGTGCAGCCTCGGCTTCCGCTTTCGCGAGGTCGGCCGCTTCTTGAGCCGCCTGCGCTTTCGCGGAAGTGGCTTGAGCTTCGTTTTCGGCTGTGCTCGCGTCTTCTTGAGCCGCACTCGCGTCTTCTTTCGCTGCATCGGCTTTTTGGGTGGCTTGTTCAGCGTGCTGGGCATTGCTAGACGCATCGGCCTCGGCTTTGCGGGCCACGGTTTTCACCAACGAGGTTAGCGATTCGCCATAGTTCTTCTGAATATCTGCATTGTTCCAAATGGCAACGGGGGTCGGCGAAGACTGTGTTCCAAAGACCGTGGTGGTGGCGCCAGCCTGATTTAGAACCAAGGTCCCCGCCGCATTGCTGACGATGATTTCGCCGATATTGCCGTCAACATCAGGAACCAAGGTAATCTTGTTTTCAGACCCCTCGGCTGCTGCTTGGCCCAACACGGTCGAACCGCGAATACCAATGGTCGCGCTGGGCGTATTGACGACCATGCCATCGGGAGACGTTTTGGCAACTTGGCCACTGACGAATGAAAAAGCGCCTTGCACAACGGTGGTGCTAAAGGAGCCAGATTGGGTGTCAGGATCATAGACCATTTCGTCCATAACCATGCGGCCTTCGCCACCCAATGAGAAAATGGTGTCATCGGCAAAAACAATGCCAACGGAGCCACCTGTCCCGGTCTCGATAATGTCGCCTTGGAAAACGGCATCGCCTTGGGAAAGTGTAACCTGTTGACCATTGACACGGGTCGCTTTTACGCCGCCATCAAGCTCCATGATCGTGCCAATGGATTGGCCCGCATCAACGGCATTTAAGGTATCTGTTGATTGGGCATAACCAAAAGCCTGAGGCCCGGCCAATTGCGCAACCAAGTGTCCTGTTAAAACACTGCCGCCATCAACGATCAAAGGAACCTGATCGGCGAGGCTAAAATAACCGGGAACAACAAAAGACGTGCCATCGGGTGTTTGGATCGTCAGATCTGGACCCGCATGTGTAAAATCCGCACGCAAAAAATCATATCCAGCGGGAAGCTTTACGTCCCCTCCCAGTTCTATGACATTCGTAACGGCTTCAGACTCAGACTTAACTTGATATCGAAGGTGATTTATTTGTTCATTCATAATTACACCCTAATGAACACAACTTTCCTACACTAATCATACAAATAAATAGATCACATTGTAATACGACATATGTCCTATCTATACGTGTGAAAATAACTGCGGAATAATCAATTCTGAATACGTCAATTTATGACAGCCCTTGGCTAGAGCCGGACAATTAATCAATGCCTTAGCATGACACAACGCCCCCTTGCAGGGTGCACAAACGGACAGTTCATCCTGTCGGTCAGGCACACTATAAACGTTCTTGCTGACAATCGAATGTAGGGGGGAGAGATTAGAACCACCGAGACGCGAATTTTCAACAGCCCTTCTGACACGCCGCCAATCTGAAAATCATTGAGCAGGCTTAACCCGAATTTTATGTCCGCTTACTTTGCTACCGTGTAATTTTTCAATAGCAGCCATCGCTTCTTCTTCGAGCGCCATTTCCACAAAGCCAAAACCTTTTGAAGCACCAGTCTTGTCATCAAAGACAAGGCTACAGGCATTTACTTTGCCATGAGCTTTAAAGAGCTCTTCAAGGTCTTGCTCGCTAAAACCCCGTGGCAGGCTCAGGACAATAAGTTTCATTTGGGTTCCTCTAAAAATGTCAGATCAACAATTGATTACTCAAACTAAAACTTCAGGAGTTTGAGTATTCCTGTAATGCCCAGGGCTTCTTTGGCGGCTTGAATATTGTTGTTTAAATCCATCAACTTCTGCTGAGCGACCGCTTCTTCCTGCTCATTCTCTTCACCGTTTTCTTCTCGTGCATATTTCAGATGGTCGATCTTCGATTTTGCGCGCCCTCGTTCGACCAGATCGTTCGTGAGGTTCCGTTGTGCTGTATCAAAGGCAATTTCTTCAATATTCAAACCAAGAGATTGAAGCTCTATCATATCAGGCAATTCATCACAGAAACCATAAACGATTTTGTTATGACGATATCCATATTTCTCAAGCGCGCACTTTTTCTTAATCTCACTGACTTCCAGGCGATAGTCGCTTTGAGGTTTGGGCGTGAGTTTGAAGGTTTGCATGATGTTTGCCTGTTTGAGCTGCGCATTCGTTTGAGAACGCAATAAAGAAACAAGGCCCCAACCGTTTCCAGCTAGAGCCTTGTAAATAATGGTGCCCGGAGGCGGATTTGAACCACCGACACGCGGATTTTCAATCCTGCAAGATATTGACAAGTCATTGATTTAACACTATAAATTATATTCGTCAAAATACAGGATTCCCTGTTTTCCGCCCTTTCACATTCTATTAAATGGCGGTTTTTGGGCAATTCTTTGGGCAAAACACTATTATTGGGCACTTTTTTGGGCAGTCGATAGGAACTATACATAATGCCAGCATTTCACCAAAAAATTAAAATCAATGCGAAAGAAAAGATAAACTTAAACGTTCATCAACGTACCGAAAATGGACCATGGACCTTTTACTTTAGATTGTCAAAGAAGCTTGCGAATACGTTTGAGCGTCCCGAAGAAGCAGGGAAAACGTTTACAAAATCATGTAACACTTACGATAAAAACGAAGCGATTGAGATCGCACTCACAGAAAGCAACAACATTCTTAATAAGCTTAAAAGAGACAAAAAGCTTAACAAGAATACGTTTGGCAAAGTAGCACTTGAACTGCTTTCACTTGGCAAGCCCCTAGTTCACTAGACACTTTTTAGCGTACCAATTACGCAACAGAAAGGTGTTTAAAAATGAGTGGCAAACGATACACAGACGAATTTAAGATTGAAGCGGTCCACCAAG
>Ga0316203_1001982_pt1 | contig 11966 bp, 10 predicted proteins | sample 6monrhotite_MG_FD_204940 | JGI IMG/M metagenome (GOLD analysis project Ga0316203, IMG submission 204940) | Microbial mat bacterial communities from mineral coupon in-situ incubated in ocean water Damariscotta River, Maine, United States -... | ecosystem: Environmental > Aquatic > Marine >... | reverse complement strand
GCAAATAAACGATAGGCCGGCGTCACCCTAAAGGGCGACCTACATAAGAACTTCAGGCCGACGCGGTAATAGCAAATAAACGATAGGCCGGCGTCACCCTAAAGGGCGACCTACATATAAGGTGAAAAATATTAATATGAAAGTTAGTATCCATAAAGAAGATTGGCAGCTAAAACAGCCTTTTAAGATTACCGGCCATGTCTGGACCACCGTTCCATGCATTGTTGTTGAGCTTTCAGAAAATGGTTTTAGCGGCAGTTCTGAGGCCCAGGGTGTTTTTTACCTCAATGAAACTGAACACAGTATGTTTACACAGGTTCAGGCAGTTATTCCTGAGATTGAGGGCGGCATTGATCATCAGAAACTACAAACCTTACTACCAGCAGGCGGTGCAAGAAATGCACTTGATTGCGCACTTTGGGATCTAAGGTGTAAGCAGAATCAGCAATCAATATGGCAACAAACCGGCATCACAGAAGGAGACGTACAAACCGTATTTACCATTGGTTTAGAGGATACTCCGCAAGCCATGGCAGATAAGGCCAAGTTAGCTGATACACCACTATTAAAAGTTAAGCTCAATGCCGATCAACCTATAGAACGTTTACATGCAATCCAAAATGCGAGACCAGACGCCACCTTGGTTGTTGATGCCAACCAAGGCTGGGATATAGCCCTACTCGAGCAGGTTATAAAGGCTTTTGAAAATTCCTCACTAGCCATGATAGAACAACCACTACCTCGTGGCGCTGATGCTGATTTGGTTGGTTTTAATAGCCCAATAACACTAGCAGCAGATGAATCCTGTTTGCATTGTGATGAATTCGAGCAAATCGCTGATCGATATCAGATGATTAATATTAAGCTGGATAAAACGGGGGGCCTAACTGAGGCTCTGAAATTAGTTCAACTCGCTAAAGCGAATGGAATGCAGTTGATGGTTGGCAATATGACTGGAACATCACTTGCCATGGCACCCGCATTTGTAATCGCTCAGCTGTGTGATTTTGTGGATATTGATGGTCCCTTACTCAACCTATATGACCGACCGAATGGATTGAAATACAACCAGGGTACAGTATCAGGATTAAAACAAAGTTTTTGGGGCTAACCCGAAACTAATCAGCAAATCGGTTAGTAAAATTGATCAATAACTAAAATACCGGCATCCACCTTGCTATCTAAAGTTATTAAGGCATCAATTGACTCAGTCAGGGTAATAGTACCCTGCAATAGCTTCTCCGGTGCCAACTGTCCAGACTGAATCATCTCAAACATCATTGCATATCGATGGGCTTGCATGCCATGACTACCGATAAATTCAATCTCTTTATAAATCATATCGCCGAGTGGTAACTGTGTTTGCGCATCATCACCTGCCATCAATCCAATTTGGATTTGTTTCCCACGACGTTTTAAACTGTTAATTCCTTGCTGACAGGTTATCTTTGAACCTAACGCATCGATACTTACATCACAGCCATATTCAGTCAGTTCGACTATATGCGTTACTACATCGGGTAACTCATTGGCATTGATTAGATGCTCTGCCCCTAACTCCTCTGCTTTACTCAGGGCTTTAGGGTTTATATCTACTGCAATGACACGAGCACCCAATGCTTTAGCAATCATGATTGCGGATAACCCGACCCCACCACAACCAAAAATAGAAACCCAATCTCCTGACTGTACCTTGCCCTGATCCACAACAGCGCGAAAGGCCGTAGCAAAACGGCAGCCTAAGCTAGCGGCAGTAACAAAGCTCATCGATTCGGGAATATCGACTAAATTCACATCCGCATGGTCAACCGCCACATATTCAGCAAATGAGCCCCAATGAGTAAAACCTGGTTGAGTTTGATTTAGACAAACTTGCTGGTTCCCTGTGTTGCATTCCGGACAGGCGCCACACCCAGAAATGAAGGGCGTTGTCACCCGTTGGCCTACAGTCCACTGCTCTACTTGCTCACCTACTGATGAAATAATACCCGCAAATTCATGCCCTGGCACATGGGGTGTAACGATATCACGGTCATGGCCCATCCAGCCATGCCAGTCACTACGACACACGCCAGAGGCTTTAACCTCAATAACCACACCATGCTCAGGAGCTGATGGTTTATCAACCTCTAACAGCTTAGGTGTACTTTTAAACTGATCGTAAACTACAGCTTTCATAAAGAACTCTCATTAGGATAGCAAGATTGTAGCACTCTAATCATATACAAAAGCTCGGACTAACTAATTATTTTGCCACCGAATTTGAATGGATAAGCGACCATCTTGTCCTGGGAAATATCGATAGCCAGAAAAGGAAGTGAAATCAGCTCGTTCAGCATAGGCTTCATTTAACATATTCAACCAGTGAATAGACAGCTGCCATTGCGCTTGTAATTGATAAGACCAACGCAAGTTCAATAACTGATGCCCGTCGTATTGATGCTGGTTTTCAATATCTAGGAAGTAATCGCCCTGATAAACGTATTCAAGCTCAACCTGATGTTGTTCATCGGACCAACCAAGATTCATAGAGCCAAATTGTTTCGGGGCAGTATCAACCTGATTTCCAATAATAGATACTGAATTGATTAAACCATTATTAGCATAGGTGTGGTCGGCGTAACTGCCTTGCAAACCTAGTCGCCATTGTTCTGTAAAGAGATAACCAAGTTGCCACTCAATACCTCGATGATCGGTTTGACCATTGCTGCGATTATAATAATCACTATCGCGATATATGACATTGTCTTTGGCCATATCAAAAAATATTAGTTCTGCATCCAGTTGCTTATTCGAATACCGGTAGCCTAATTCAAAACTTCGAAGCTCGACCTCATTAAGATCAGCTATCTGTTGTTCTCTTTGTAAGCGATATAATTCAGTGGCTTGAGGCGCACGATAGCCTTGAGCTAGCTTAGTAAACCAGTGATTCGATTCATTGATAGTATGATTTAATTCAATATGCCAGGAAGCTGAAGTAAATGTATCTATACGGTCAGCAGGTCTAGAGTAACGGCAGCCGCCGAATCCACATTCAGTGCCATCTTCACGACTGCGACCAGATAACATCTGATTATCATAGTCATACTCTAACCATTCAAGGCGATAACCCAAATTGAAATTGATTGCATCATTAATAGCCCATTGAGACTGAATAAATCCCGCCACATGCTGGGCATCCACCTGATAATCATACTGTCGACCTTGAGGCAGTGTTTCTGTTAAGAACACTGAACCCTGAAATGCCTCAGGTTGGTATTGAAATAAGCCCGCCTCTGTTAACTCAGCATCTATGCCATAACTTAATAACCAGTTGCTTTCCATATCATGATAAACAGCCGACTGGAAACCAAAGCTCGATTGATCATTTTCTTCTATGGGTTTCCCCGGAAGGAAATGCATCATAAAAGTCATTTCAGAGTTTCTAGCATAGGGGGTAAAGAGCAGTTGTTGGGTATCACTCAGTTGATAATCAAAGGCAGCCCATAGGCGGTAAGCATTAGCATCTCGATAGGCTTCAGGGTTTAAATTGGAAACTCTTAAAGCAGCATCTAAGTAGGCATTCTGCCCAATGATATAACCCGCTGTCTCTTGGCGTAGATTTGTTGCTGTTAAGCCAGTAGTCAGAGCCAAAGAATTAGTTACCGTTGTTTGATATTTTGTGGTTAATTTTTGCTCTTCTAAACCGCTATTTTCTCTAAACCCTGCATCATCCTTTACGGTTAATTTAAATACATAACCCGACTCTTGATTTGAATCTGAGCTACTTAAACGCCATTGATAATTATCCTGCTCAGATACTTTTAAACTCAAGCGATGTTCGGCCTGTTCCGCTATATCACCACTGTTAATATTAATCAGGCCATGTAAGGCATTAGAACCATAAAAGACCGTGCCCGGGCCAGCTTGAATATCAATTGAACTGGCCTGTTCAGTGTGTGCTTCGAATAATTGATTTATGTTACAAAATCCGGCTGGTCGAAGTGGGATATTATCCTCTGCAATCAAAAATGCGCCACAGGCACCCGCTCCAGTAAGTACCGGAGAACGTAAACTGGGGAGTGATTCCTGTCCACTTCCTCTTTGCCAATTAACGGCAGCGGTGCGGGTTAGGAGTTGTTGAATATGATCATGCTGAACCAGTTCAATCGCTTGCAGGGGAATTTGCTCAAGCCCTTCCTGAGTTTCTAATTTCTTTTCTCTAAGTAGCAGTGTGTTTTCCTGCTCTGAAGTCTCAAAGGCAGATAGATTTGTTGCTGCCAGGAGAATTATAATTACATTAATTAATCGATATTGCATTGGCTACCCTGATATAACAACTGTTTTGACCGGCCCACTATGAAAACGAAACGCTGTATCAGGCTGGGTAATTAAATCAGCCTCAATAGCACGAAAATAATTGATTCGCTCACTAATATCAAAATCAGCGTATTGTTCAGCCAATTTCAAATAATCTTCGAAGTGGCGTGATTCAGATTTCAATAATGAGATATAGAACTTCTGTAACTCTTGATCTAGATAAGGTGCTAATTTAGCAAAGCGTTCACATGAACGCGCTTCAATAAAGGCACCAACAATTAATTTGTCTATAAGCTTGTTCGGTTCTTGCTTTGAAATGTGTTTCCCCAAGCCTGACGCATAGCGTGATGCACTAAGTGTCTCGAACGCTATTTTACGTTTTTTCATGATCTGAAAAACTTGTTCAAAATGCCTTAACTCTTCACGTGCTAGTTTCGACATCTTCATCAGTAGCTCAGGCCTATTGGTGTAATGAAAAATTAAGCTCATTGCAGTACCTGCAGCTTTCTTCTCACAATTGGCGTGATCAGTTAGCAAGATAGGCAGTTCATTCTGAGCTTGCTCGATCCACTCATCCGGCGTTTGACAGGCAAGAAATTGATAAATTGGTTCGAGTAATTGTTGCGTATTTTCCATGGCGGCAAGGGTATCATAAAAGTGCTATTTTAGGTGTAAAATTGACTTTAGTAGGCACGCCATTGATAATCAAAAAGCAAAAAATATTAAAATAACAATAACATAACGATAAATAATCTCATTCCTTTGGGAGGAACTATGGAAATCGCAGATATAATCAATATTTTATCACGCTGGCTACACGTATTATTTGGCATCGCTTGGATTGGTCTTCTCTATTATTTTAATTTCATTCAAGGTGGCTACTTTAAAAATGCCTCAGCCGAAGGTTTAGCCGATGCAAAAGAGAAACTCGCACCCGATGCATTGTGGTGGTTTCGTTGGGCGGCTATGCTCACCTTTATAACCGGTTTAATATTACTTCATTTGGTAATGAAAAATCATCAACTTAATCCTTACATTACGTTAGGCGCCACCATGGGTACCCTAATGTTTTTAAATGTTTGGTTAATTATCTGGCCAAATCAAAAAATTGCCCTAGGTATGAAAGAAGGTGATGCCGCTGCTGCAGGTGCCAAGGCGTTACTCGCGTCACGTACCAATACCTTTCTATCAGCACCGATGTTATTCGCTATGCTAGCAGGCCCTCATTTCGCTAGTTCAGGTGCAGGATATGGCGCACCAGTAGTCAGTTCATCGCTATGGGTTGGACTGGGTATAATTGCGATAATAGAACTCAATGGTATTTTTGGAAAACTTGGACCAATAGCTTCTGTTAAAGGGGTAATATCAGGTTCCTTTATTCTCACCTTTGTGATGGGTGCAGTATTTAGCTTTATCTAAAAAGGTTTTGAAACGGTGCATTTGAGATGCCTAATGAATGTTAACCTTCGTGTTGATTTTCAAAAGGCTTCTCAGGTGCAAATAGTGATTAATCTTTGTCAGCGACAAACTCCATTGAGATAGAATTAACACAATGGCGAATATTCTTATCTGTTAGATGCTCACCTTCAAATACATGACCTAAATGACCATCACATTTAGCACACAGTATCTCTACTCGACGGCCATCGGCATCAACCTCGCGCTTAACCGCAGCTTCTATTTCATCATCAAAGCTTGGCCAACCACAGCCTGAATGAAATTTATCTTGAGAACGATATAATTCAGCACCACATTGTTTGCATACATAGGTGCCAGTCTCATCAAAGTCATCGTATTTACCGCTAAAAGGACGCTCAGTACCTTTGTGAATAATGACAAACTGTTCTTCTTTATTTAGTTCTTTCATTTTAAACGCTCGTATCTCTAATAAATTGTTGGTCGACTGCAGGTCGCCCTTTAGGGTGACGCTGTAATATCGTTCATCTGCCGTCATTGGCGTCGGCCTGAAGACCGACCTACAGGTCTTATGTAGGTCGCCCTTTAGGGTGACGCTGGACTATCATTCATTTGCCATCATTGGCGTCGGCCTGAAGACCGACCTACAGGAACAATGTATGGCCTGAAGACCGACCTACTGTGCTAGTAACTGTTTTATGAATGCCTCTTTCTGGCTTGGGTCTTTTAGATTCGATTCTTCTTCAAGTGGCAATTCTGGAAAGGATTGCTTACAAGCCAGAGCGAACAATCCATCACCTACACCGACCTGTTTGTTATTGTGAAAGTGTAGACAACTACCTACGCCACAACTCGGTGAACCAGATTTTAAAATAATTCCGTCGATTGGCAGCGCCTGTAGCCGCTTAATCTCTGATGCAATGGCAGGTTCTAAATCAGCACTTACATTAACAGCACTGTTTACTTCAACGACACTAAAGCCATTTCCATTTAAATCACGATTGACCTGTATGGTAGGTCTTGGGGTACCAAAGGCTAAATGCTCTGGGCAAACTGCCACAAAATCACAAAAGTTTGCCAATTCATCTAAGATAAACTGGTTGCTCTTAGACTGACCATCGTAACGTACCTTATTGCCCAATAAACAACTGGATACGGCCAATAATAATTTACCATTCATCGAATCGAAGCCCTATTCGTATTAAATGCAGCAAGCAGCTCAGAGCTACTGGTGTTTATTCTTGAATTAGGACCAGTAGATCATCCATCACTCTTGGGGCATCTTCAAAAGGAACTTTAAAAGACCAAGCATGGGGTTTATCTACAACCACGTTCCGAAGTTCTCCCTCTCCAGTAATATCCCAAGTACTGATATAAATTGCAACATCTTGCCAATTATTTAAGCCGTAATCAGAACCTCGGTAACCCAAGGTAATTGTCTTCGCGGCCTTGTTAACTGAAACAGTGCCAACTCGTGTTATTGACTCGCCCCAGTTATTGTTTTCTGAACCCTTGGATGCAAACATCTTATTGCCCCAACCATAAATAACATGAGCAACATTCCATTCATGATTGCTCGGCATGGTCGTGTGCAGTCCAGGCAATGCTTTGAGGCCCTGTTGCTCTGGAAAATCAAAAAATAGGTTGAGTACGACATGATCGAAACCATATATAGGCACCCATTGATCAGAAATATGATCCATGGTTAGTTCAATCTCGAGTATTTCACCGCTCGAACGGATCTCGGCTGAAAGAATATCCATCTGGCCTTGATAGCCCGCCTCAGCAGGTGCTTGATAACTATGATCAAAGCCATGATTGTCGGATTCCGGGTCACTAACGACCATTGAAATATCTAAATGTTCATTCACAGTAGTAAGGTGTTGAGCCTGACTTAAAATTCGAAGCTTTGGATCAAAGAGCTGAAGGCTGATTTCATCTTTACCTAGATTTTCTATCTGATAAAGATATTGCCAAAATCCTTTATCATTAGTTTTTAAAAGCTTAGCCTGTTCTAAATTTGAATTTATAATCAATAATATTTCTGTGTTTGGAATGTACTCGCCGTGAATATTGAAATCTTTGCGATAATCATGCTTATCTATAGTCAGGTTTAATTTGGTAGCAATACTGGGCTCTGAAAGTTCACTGTCGTTTATTCTTGCAACAATGATACTTTTTGCCGGTAAAGACATTAACAATGAACCTTTATATGATTTATGCCAATACTCCTCTGTTTGCTCTTGAAAAAGAATTTCTAGCTCAACATTTGAGTACTGAGAAATTTGTGCCAATACAGTATTGGCTGCGGTGTTCATCACGACTAACAGCTTCTCACCTTGGTAACTACGTTCGAAGGCAAGGACACCCGGACCACGGTTATCGCTTTGTAACTGCTTCATATCACCATGAGTAAGCGCTTTATGAGACTTTCGAGTTTGGGTGAGCTTTTGAATGTATTTAAACCACTTAGATTGGCGATCAAAGGAATCTGCATCTGAGTCATAGCCGCCTTTGAACATCGCCTTGCGTGTTTTGGTAAATCCTTGCTCATCACCCTGATAAATAACTGGCACACCAGGCACAGTAAAAATAGTGGCCATTGCTTGCTTCATTGCGGCGTCATCTCCTGAAGCTAAAAATCGATCGACATCATGATTATCCACAAAATTAGCCAGTGCGTAGGGATCTGGGTAAACAGACATCTGTTGCTCAAGGCGATAAGCCATCTCAGCAGTTGGACGTCCTTGGGCAAATACAGAATTAATACTGGCATATAGCGGAAAATTAATTAGTGCATTTAATAATGGTTTTTGTTTGCTTCCCAAATACTCAGTCATGCGTTTTTCAACGTGATTATCAAATGGTTTTGAGACTTCAAAGATTTCAGAAAAGTTTAGAAAACTTGTTTTGCCAAGCGCATTAGCCTTGGCCATGACTCCATCAGGATCGTGGTAGAAGCGCCTAAAGAACTCTTTATCTACATATCGAACGGTATCAACACGAAATGAATCAACCCCTACCTTCTCTATCCAGTCTGTGTAGATCGTCTTCATTTTATCAATCACTAATTCATTGGTGGTATTGAGATCTGCCAATGTAGCCAGTTGATAAGTGAGAATGGATGAATAGTCCTGGTAGTCTGTAATTGATGGCGTCCAATTATAGATGTCTTTTTCCACATGTTCTGGATCCAGTCTGTTGATATACTGGAATGGTTCCTGAGTAGGTGCAGGCTGGGTTGCAGAGTGGTCATTCAGTAAGACAAAATTCTCAGCAGTATTTTCAGGATTATACTTTCCATCATAATTAAAGAAGTTACCTGTATGGTTTACTACTATATCTTGAATTAAATACATGTCCCGTCTATGCAATGAGTCTGACAGTTGTTGATAATCTTTTAGCGTGCCTAAATGCGGATCGACCTGACTAAAGTCCACTGCCCAATAGCCATGATAACCAGTATAGTCTGAAACACTGTTGTGCCATTGGTTATAGAAAATTGGCGTGGTCCAAACCGCCGTTGCACCAAGTTCCTCAATATAATCTAGCTGATCGATAACCCCCTGAATATCACCGCCGTTAAAACGGCTACCATTGCCTTTTTCATATTCACCAGCACCCTGATCATTGTTGTTTGGGTTGCCGTCGTTAAAACGGTCGGTCATCAAGAAATATACAACCTGTTCACGCCAGTCTGGTGAAGGTACATGAAGTTTAAGTTCAGTTGGTTCAACGTTAGTCGGAAACGGTGTTGATTCTGGGTTATCACACGATAGTATAATGAAACTGCTAAGTAGCATTAAACTAAAAGTAAAAATTGAGCGCATTAATCATCCTTATATCATTTTTATGTGGGTCGCCCTTTAGGGTGACGCTGGTCTGTCGTTCGTTTGCCATAATCGCGTCGGCCTGAAGACCGACCTACAGAACCAATGTGGGTCGCCCTTTAGGGTGACGATGGTCTGTCGTTCGTTTGCCATGACCGCGTCGGCCTGAAGACCGACCTACATTACGACCTACATTATCTTACCTAAGAGTTGATGTTTAATCTTTATGAATTCGTTTGCATAAAGTATGATTCTGTTCGGAATGAATTCGGTAGTACAGTAGAGCGATGAGAGAGAAAATCAAAAAATCAGTATTTATTAGCCTTGGTGTGTTCTTTGTCGCGCTAGGGATTATTGGTGCATTTCTTCCGATCCTACCAACAACACCATTTCTGATATTGGCTTTATTTTTCTTTGCTGAAAGCTCACCAAAATTCCACAAAATGTTGCTAAATAACCGTTATTTTGGTGAAGACCTTCAACGTTGGGAACGAGATAAAACTATCCAGCGCACAACCAAGGTTAAAGCAACTACGTTAATCGTTATCTCTTTTGCATTATCAATTTTTCTAGTTCACCCAACAATACAGTTACAAATATTGTTAGTAGCTATTGCACTGATACTATTAGCCTTTCTTTGGTCTATTAAAGAAACCAATATCGAATCATAGATAACTAAATCGAGATCTGATTACTAAGGTGCGTTTTTTAGTAACAGTCCCGGACGCATACCTGTCGATTTTGAGGCACTAACTACAGCTACTCCGTTAATAAAAATATACTCCATACCTGTAGAATATTGATGCGGCTCTGCAAAGGTCGAGTGATCTTGAATCTTAGAAAAATCCCAGACAAGAATATCGGCTTTATTTCCAACGGCTATAACACCGCGATCCTTTAAACCCATGCGTGTAGCCGGCATAGCTGTCATTTTATTTATCGCCTGCTCTACCGTCAGGACCTTCTTATCTCTGACATAGGTTGCAATAGCTCTTGGGTAAGTACCATAGTTTCGAGGATGTGGACTGCCTTTTTGCCATTCAGTACTTCGGCCATCAGATGCTATGGATGTCTTTGGATGGCGCATTATCCGTTCTACGTCATCGTCTTTCATGGTGTGGTATATTCCACGACCTGAATTTAGGTACAGTTCAATTGCCAGTTCAGCCGCATTATCTAATGTCTGCTCTAATCCTCGCTGCTCGAGAATCTGTTGGAAATTTTTACCTTCAAGACTGGTGTCCTTTGCATATTCACTTATTTGAATACGCCAAAGCTCAGTACCTGCACGCTCTGTTTTGATTATATTGGCACTTTGCTTAATAATATTTGCTTTTGTTTCTGGGTCTTCAATTCTCTTTGCAAAGGCTTTCTTTCCTCCAGCCAATGACCAATTAGGTAGCAGTACACCCATATTTGTATTAGAAGCCGTGTAGGTATATTGATCCAAGCTAACATCCAAACCATTGGCAAGATGCTTGTCAATCAGGGCAAGGGTATTTTTACTTAATCCCCAAGCCATTGGACCTGAAGTCTTATGATGGGAAATATGGACAGGAATACCAGTTTCTATTCCTACCTGAATTGTTTCAGCGACAGACTCAACTACGTTTGAGCTTTCAGAACGCATATGTGATGCGTAAAAACCGTTATACTCATGCACCACTTTTGCGAGTTCTGCAATTTCTTCGGGCGGTGAAAAAGCACCGGGAATATACGAAAGTCCTGAAGACATACCGAAAGCACCAGCTTGCATCGCATTATCAACCAAAGCCTTCATCAACTCCATTTCAGTATCCGTTGCCAGTCGGTTATCTCGGTTCATAATCTTGCGTCTTACGCTATTATGGCCTACCAAAATTCCTACATTTAATGCAGTCCCTTGCTCTTTTACCTTAGTGAAATAGTCTTCAAGATCGATTGGACTACCACCACAGTTACCACCCAATATGGTTGTTACACCCTGACGAATATTATTTAGAGCATCTGGCCGACGTATTACATTTCGCTCATCATGAGAATGTAAATCAATAAAACCGGGAGAAACTATTTTTCCTGAGGCATTAACAATGGCGTCAGCACTGGCATTGCCAAGATTTCCAATAGCAACAATACTGTCGTCATTAATAGCAAGATCCGATTGATACGCTGCAGCTCCTGTACCATCAATGATACTGCCACCTTTAATGATAATATCGTAATGTATCGAAGGTTGGTGCGCACAGGAAGTCAGAAATAGTGCCGCAATAAAAATCAGAATACTTTGTTTCATAGTAATTCACTCTTGCCTTTAAATAGGAAAATCAAGGTCACAGTATGAAATTAGTATCACTGAGTCAATTTACTTATTACACGAATCACATAATGGTAGGTTATGACATTAAAAGTTAGCAGGCCATACAGTGGCTTCAATGAGAACAT
>Ga0316203_1001972_pt1 | contig 11997 bp, 14 predicted proteins | sample 6monrhotite_MG_FD_204940 | JGI IMG/M metagenome (GOLD analysis project Ga0316203, IMG submission 204940) | Microbial mat bacterial communities from mineral coupon in-situ incubated in ocean water Damariscotta River, Maine, United States -... | ecosystem: Environmental > Aquatic > Marine >... | reverse complement strand
CTACAAAAAGCAGGAAATTTGGCTTAAGTGAATGATGTTGGGATGTTTCGTGTTTAAGAGCGGCCCGTCAGAAAAACATGACCGCCGATGACGCGTGTCACTGAATGGGCTTCTGCCCAATAAGGCGCGGCCAAACGGGGAGCGTAGAAGTGTAAAGCACCTTTGGTCAGGTCCAGTGCCTTGCGGCTACGCGCAGATAATCTGCTGTATCCCAGGTAGGTCACCTGGGCAATTTTTCTGGCCAGTTCCCAGGCACGCATGTCGGTAGGACGGTCACTTTTGCCGTCGTGGGTCCAGCTGAATTGCCGTTTTTGCCACACTACACCACACACACTACTGGGATAGTGCCGGCTCTTCGTGCGATTCATGGTAACTAGGGCGACCGCAAATTGTCCTTCTGTCTTTTCACCTCGGGCCTCAAAATAGACATTCAGCGCTAGACAGCGTAATTCCTTTGCTGAGCGTTTTTGCTCGCTGGTCTGCCCGGCAAAAGCGGGAGTGCCGAGTAATGTGCTGCACATCAGCAGAAAAAAATACTGGCTGCGGCGAAAGTTAAACAGGGTAAGGTATTGAAGACTTTGTTTTATAGCGTATTTCATAAAATCGTGACTTGCTGGCAACCGGGTTGATATTGAGCCGCGCTGCACCCATCGGGGTATCAGATGGCGGATATATTAATAAATAATCAACTATGCATTGAATGCGTATTATTGATCATTTAGTGTGCAGAAGCAATATTCGGGCCAAAAAAAATATAATGAAATAAATCAATAAGGTAAAAAGTTCTGTCGTAAATAAACCCATAGTTGTGGAATTTGGCTGTAAAGAAAGCCGACGGTTTTGCTTAGTCTGATCTTGTGTCGACAGAGTGGTTTTTCATCATGATCCACAGTACAGGGAGGGTGCCGATGACCAGCATCAGTGCAGCGGGGGCGGCTAGTTCCAGCATTTCCTCACTAGCCTCGATCCAGATGCGTACCGGCAGGGTGTCGAAACCGGTGGGACGCAGGATCAGTGTTGCGGGCAGTTCTTTAAGGGTATCGATGAAGACCAGTACCCAGGCGGTGGCCATGCTGCCGCGAATCATGGGTAATACCACACGCCACAGTGTTTCTAGTGGTCCGGTACCGAGGCTGCGGCTGGCTTGTTCTACCGAAGGAGTAAGCTGGGCCAAGGCAGCATCTTGGGATTGTACTGCGAGCGGCAGAAAGCGAATAACCAGCGCAATGAGCAATGCCGTCAATCCACCGTAAAGAAGCGGCAATTGTGCGAGTAAAAAACTGAGGATACCTAACGCGATTACTGGGCCGGGCAGTACAAAGCCGACACTGGAAAATTGCAACAGGGTTTGACTGCCCACCGAGCGTTTACGCGCATTATAAAAAGCCACCGGGAAGGCTGCGATAACTGCCAGTGTTGCTGCAATCACAGCGACCATCAATGAGTTACCGGCGTAACCCCAGAATTCGGCATTGATGAGATTGCCAGCCCAGGCCTGCCAACTCCAGCTTAACATCCAGGCCAGAGGCAGACCGAAGGCCAGCAGGGTGATCAACCCCAGCCACAGCCAAATCAGGCTGGTTTCCAGTGGGGAGGCTCGGCGCAATGGTTGTCGGCGTGAGTGACGGGCGGAATAGTAGCGTTGACGGCTGCGAAAGAACCGCTCTAGCACCAGAAAGGTAAGGCTCAATATCACCAGGATCAGTGATAACCCGGCAGCGGCTTGATAATCAAAACGGCCGCTCATCTGCAGGTAAATGCTCAGAGTGAAAGTCTGAAAACGCAGCATACTCACTGCACCAAAATCAGATAATACATGCAGTACCACTACGGCCAACCCGGCAGCAATGGCAGGGCGCAACAGCGGTAGGTTTACCCGCCAAAAAACCTCCAGTGTTGAAGCGCCCTGAATGCGAGCGGCTTCTTCCAATGAGCGGGTGGGTTGTGACAATGCGGCGCGAGCCAGCAGAAATACGTAGGAAAAACCGGCCAGCGAGAGAATTAACGTTACACCCCAAATGTTGTATAGATCCGGCAGCGATGTGGTTTCACCGAACAGACTTAACCACAAGCGGCCCAGCCAGCCGTCTTCTTCCAGCAGGGTAGTGTAGATGTGCGCGAATACATAAGTGGGCACGGTGAGTGGCAGGATCATTAGCCATGTGGCGAGTTTGCGTCCGGGAAAATCACGACGGGCAATCCACCAAGCGCTGGAAACGCCTAACAATACGCAACCGATGGCCACCAATACTGCCAGTGACAGCGTATTCCACAGTAGCGCCGGTAGCCGCGCGCTCCACAGACCAAACCACTCATCGATGGATAATTGCAGGCTGTTGTAGATGACATACAGCAGTGGAATGGTGGCCAGTAGCACCACGGCGGAGGCAAGTCCGCCCAGAGAGGTAAAGTGTCGACCGGCTCGCAATGTACCGGTTAATGCCAGAAGTGGAGAGGTCAATCTAGCGGGTTCCAGGCGAATCGCTACTACGGCTCAAGGCATTCCTACTTCTTCAATCAGGTCCAGCGTCGCATCACGCTGCCTACCCAATGTGGACATAGGTACATTGGCAACCCGGTAGCTGCTTGCGGCGGGAATCACTGGGCTGGCGGTGACGCCAGTACGGGTAGGATATTCACGATTGACCTCGGCAAACTGTTTTTGCCCCGTTGCTGAAATCAAAAAAGCGACTAATTTTTCGGCCAATACGGTTTTAGTGGTGTGTTTGCTGATGGCGATGCCTGCTACGTTCCAGGCTACACCCATGCCATCTTTGCTCTGATCAGGCACTACGATTTTGATCGGTGCATCGGGGTATTTGTCGAGATGACGATAAATATAATAGTGATTTACCAGTCCCACCTGTAGTTTTCCGTTGGCCACGGCCTTGACGATCTGGCGGTGTTTATTGAATACCTTACCGTTCACATTGGCCTTCATACCCCGTAGCCATTGACGGGTTTTGTCTTTGCCAGCGGCGAGCATGTATACCGTTGTACCCGCGATGTAACTGCCATTGCTGCTGTTGGTGATGCCCAGTTTACCGTCGAGTGCAGGGTCGGCGAGATCGAATATCGAATCGAGCTTATCTGCCCACGGCCCCTGTGTATTGACCACCAGTACGCGTGCGCGTGCGGAGAGGCCTACCCAAGTATTGTCGGCGGCACGATAGCTTGTTTCGATGGGCGCGACCAGCGAGGGTGTCATGGCGTGAAACAGATTCCAGTCGCTGCCGTGTTGCAAATTACCTGCGTCGTTACTAAGAAACAGGTCGGCGTCGGTGCGTGCGCCTTCAATACGTAGCTTGTTGAGTAATGCTGCGGATTTGCCTGTGTGTAAAGTGACCTTGATGCCGGTTTGCCGGGTGAACTCGGCAATGACGGGTTTAACGAATTTGTCGCTACGACCGGAGTAGACAATCAGATTGTCGTCAGCGAAAGCGGTAAGAGAGGGGATGGGTAAAATAAGCGCAAGCAGGCAAGACAGCAGAATAGAGGGACTGTGTTTCATGTGAGGTTTTCCAATGTATATCTGGCTTATTGCAAATGATAATGATTATCATTAATAAAATCAAGCCTAAATTTTACTGGGAAATCAAAGTAGAGACAAAGGCGGTGATTTAGTGCGCATTCCATCTCACAAACAATGGTTGATTGTTGCGGCTTTGGGAGCACTGTTCATAAGTTTTCCGAAAATATTTCGACATTCATGATCGTGTTTGGACATAAATGACATTTACTTCTGGTTGTTCGTCGTCATCGTGACGTGTTTTATGGAGAAGGAAATCAGTGGACTGGGCAAATGAATTATTGAACCAAGAGTAAACAGAACCCAAATGATGTTTCATTTATCGATCTAACAAACAATAGTTGGTTTCATTCGATAAAACCAAAGTGGAAATATCTGCTGTGGTGAAACTTTAAAGATTGATACAAAGGCATCCGAAAATAATAATAGTGGTAGCAGAGTGCTACACTGTGCCAGTGTGAAATAACCTGTTTGAGGTAAAAAGCTCAAGCCAGGAATAAAAACGAATGGATATGATGAGAGTTAAAGTGTTGCTGGAAAAACTGAATAATCAGCTTTATCAATGGTTGCGCATGTCCTTATCCAGTGGCTTGTTACTACTTTTTTTACTGATGGCGCCACAATGGGTAACCGCGAAAACGCTGACAGAAATGTTGCACGAAGTACGTAGTACTGAGGTGAATGTGCTCGGGAAAGATGGCAAAAAGGTGCAATCAGCAAGCGTAGCAGAACGGGTATGGGCCGAAAAATTATTTCAGCGTGTATTTGCAGGAGAGAACAGTCCCGAACTGCGTCAGCAATGGGCAGGCTTAGGTTTTGAGTTGATGGAGAAATCTGGTGAAACCGGCTTGTTTCTAGTATTACGAGAACTCGATAGAGGTACAAAAAAATATGATGGAAAAGGTTTTTTTGTTTTTGCGATTGACCGAGAATCAACAACGGTATTACAAGCACCACATAGCTTTTATGATGCAGAAACTGAAATTATTGCATTGGAATTAATGGTTAAAAATAATTTCCGTGCGGCAGCCTGGAATACAGCACCGGCCGAACTACCTGTGCATTCACCGTTGTCACCCAACGTGCATGCGCCACCAGCAAGGGGCTACATGTTGGCCTTTACCCGTGCTCTGATGGCTATCGAAGCCGATAGCCATGTCGTGCAGTTACACAGCTTTGAAAAAAATAAAGTGTATACCTCCAATGCTTTGCATGCCGATATTATTCTCAGTGGCTATGGTGAACCGTCAAGTCATGCCATTGGCTGGTTAGGTCGTTGCCTGAAAAAAGAACTGGATTACAAAGTGCGCATCTTTCCTTTTGAAGTACAGGAAATGGGAGCGGGGGAAAATATACCTGGGGCAAATTACAATGCTGTTGGCGAACTGATGCAGGCAGAAAATAGCCAGGGTTTTGTATCTCTTGTTATGGGCAGTATGTTTCGTGAAGAATTGCGCAGTTATCCTCAGGTGCAGAAAAAATTGTTTGCTTGTTTGAGTAGGGAATAGGTTGTGTAAGCGCCTGCATTTCAAACTTGTGATTGTATGGCTGATCATTTTGCTGAAACCGAGAATTTTTGGTGATCTGTGGCTAAAAATCAGGCCGGAATAGAGTGGTGCAGTTACGTCCATTTTCTTTGGATTGATACAAGGCGAGGTCGGCTTCGGCAATGAGTTGTGCGTAGGCTGCTGTGTTTTCGTACAATTCACTGACGCCAAGGCTGATGTTGATAGTCAACGATTCACCTGCTGTTTCGATGGGCTCAGCTTGCACAATGTTACGCAGACGTTCAGCAAGCACTTGTGCTCCCTGGTTGTCAGTCTCTGGCAGAACCACCATAAACTCTTCACCACCATAACGGCCGAGAATGTCGGCGTCGCGCAGCCCGTTGACTAATCGTTGAGAAACTACGCGCAAGACCTCATCGCCCGCGAGATGGCCATGTACATCGTTCACCTTTTTGAAAAAATCGATATCGGTGAGTATTACTGAGAGTTTGTTGCCGTAACGGCGCGCGCGGCTGAATTCTTTCTCCAGTGCTTCTTCCACGTAACGGCGGTTAAAAATCTGGGTCAGACCATCACGGCTGCTTAAGTCACGTAATTTTTCCGTGGTTTCTTTCAGTTTTGATTGGTAGATGCTGGTATCAGTGGCGTCAAACAGCGTGAAGCATACGTACTGCACCTCGCCATTGTCGTCTTTAACTGGCATCAGCGTGCAGTCCTGACGCATGCAGTCCACACCGCCGGTAACCGGGCGATTGTGCGCGAATTTAAATAAATACGGGCGTTGTTCCCAGGAAGTGAAGGAAAAATTTTTGAGAATGAAGAGGTTTTCGATTTTCCGGTCCAGCCATTTTTGTGGCAGCTCGGGAAAGGCTTCAAACAGATTTTGGCCCACCACGGTATTGGCTTTGCGCTCGCTGTGGATTTCCATGAATTGGTTCCAAAGGAGGATTTCCCGTTTTTGATTGACCACAAAAATGCCCACATGGGCGCGGTCGACAATGAAGTTCAGCAGGTTGGCGGTGTCGTTGGAATCAGGCATGTGAAGAAAACGGCACCAGAGAGTTTAAATGCCGTCCATGAATTCGTCGAGGATGCCACGCAGAGTGTTGATGGCTTCTTCGGCCATGAACATCAGCAGGTGGCATTTGGCATCACGGCCTTCTATAGCGAAGTTGACTTCCATGAGCAGGGCATGTGACCACGACAATTGTTCCGGCACCAACACCTGATCCAGCGGAGTGCGTTCGGCCATCAGTGAGGGAGCAGAAAAACTGAGATCGGTCTCCAAAGTGTCCGAAATGCCGTTGATTATGGCACCCACTAACAGGTTGCCAACTTCCAGCAATAACTCCTGTTCTGCCGATGGGGCCAGATCGGTGTCATAACCCATGAGGTCGGCGAGATCATCGGCACCGGTCTGGGCAAATACCACAATGGCTTCGCCGCGCAGTGAATTGGAGAAGGCCTGGCGTATGGCTGAAATTTCAGTGTTGTTGTTCACCATGCTGGTGACTGTTTTGATGACGTCATCGACGTTAACCAGATGAATACGCGGTATGGAAAGTTCCACAAAGCGACCAAGAATTCGAGCCAGTGAATCACCTGCCTGGCCCATGGCGATATTGACCACCTCTTGCAGAGCGTCATTCTGGTCTTCTGTGTAGGGTTGAATACTCATGATGGCAGTTTTCTTATCAGACTTAGACGATGCCGTATTCGTGTAGTACATTTTCGATGTCCGAAGTTTTGACAGGTTTTTTGATAAAAGCCATGGCACCGAGTTTTTTCACTCGTGCTTGGGCCTCAGGCTGGATGTCGGCTGAGATCACCACCACAAAAGTATTGAGCTGTTCTTTTTGTAACCGTTCCAGCACCTGATAGCCATCCATTACCGGCATGGTCAGGTCGAGGAACATCACTTCCGCCTTGCCATCGCGATAGGCGGCCATAGCCTCTTCACCATTTTCGGCCTGAGTCAGTTCGATATTCCACTGTGGTGGCAGGGCACGAATGACCATTTTTCGTGAGATTTTGGAGTCATCGACGACGGTGACGGGGATGGCCATGGCGTGTTCTTTTCCTTATTAGCTCTAGGAGGTAAGACGGTTAGATACCTGCATCAACTATCGGCAGAGGCGATTCAGGCTTTAGGGGACTAATGGTATGTTGTTTTGCATTAATCCGTTGGAAGTAGGTTTGGGAGCCTTGGTAATGCCTGAATGCATGGAATGAGCGCTCATATAAAAATCCCCCCGGCTTGCTCTGCGAGATACGTTATAATCCACGGCCATTGATTTTGAAATACCGAGAATTGTGCAACACATGAATACATCAGCAGCAAATGAAGCCTTGGAGCTCATTAAACGCGGTGCGGAGGAAGTCCTCGTTGAGGAAGAGCTCAAAAGCAAATTGGCGCGAGGTAAACCGCTGCGCATCAAGGCGGGTTTTGATCCTACCGCACCGGATCTGCATCTGGGCCACACCGTGCTTATCAACAAACTGCGCCAGTTTCAGGATCTGGGTCACGAAATCCTATTTTTGATTGGTGACTTCACCGGCATGATCGGTGATCCCACTGGCAAAAGTGCTACCCGACCGCCACTGACTCCCGAACAGGTAGCTGAAAATGCCAAAAGCTACCAGGAGCAGATCTTCAAAATCCTTGACCCGGATAAAACTCAAGTAATGTTCAACTCGCAATGGATGAGCGAAATGGGCTCGGCCGGGCTGGTGCAACTGGCCGCCCGGCACACCGTAGCGCGCATGCTGGAGCGTGACGATTTCAGCAAACGCTATAAAGGTGGGCAACCCATTGCCATCCACGAATTTTTATACCCGCTGATTCAGGGGTATGACTCAGTGGCGATGAAAGCGGATGTGGAACTGGGTGGCACGGATCAGAAATTCAACCTGCTGGTAGGGCGTGAACTGCAAAAACAGTACGGTGAGGAACAACAAGTCGTGCTCACCATGCCGCTGCTGGAAGGGTTGGACGGCACGCAAAAAATGTCTAAATCGTTAGGTAACTATATCGGCATCGATGAACCGGCCGAAGAAATGTTCGGTAAGCTGATGTCGATATCGGATGAACTCATGTGGCGTTATTTTGAATTACTCAGCTTCCGGCCCATAAGTGAAATTACAAGCTTCAAGCAACAGATAGAAGAGGGTAGTAATCCACGGGATATCAAATTCCTGTTATGTGAAGAAATCATCACCCGTTTTCATAATCAGGCAGCCGCTGACAAAGCCAAAGCATCGTTCATTGCCCGTTTTCAGAAAGGCGCCATGCCGGATGAGATGCCGGAAATTGAACTGTCCGCCCCGGAGGGCAAACTCGCCATTGCCAATTTGCTGAAACAAGCCGATTTGGTGAAAAGCACTTCTGATGCCATGCGCATGATCAAGCAAGGTGCGGTGCGTATTGATGGTGAACGGGTTGCCGATAACAAGGTTACCATTGCAGCGGGTACGCAGCATGTTTATCAAGTAGGCAAACGTCGTTTTGCACGAGTCAGTATAGCTTGAGTATTGTATGCCTGTTTATGAAATAGCTCGGGCTTGAGCTATTTTCCTAGAGTATGCAAAGGTAAATATTTTCAATCTGGTAGGGTAGGCGCGCTCTTTGTGCTTATTCGGAAAATACCGTTAGGCATTAGTGACCGAATTGGTTTAAACATGCGTCCATTTGTAGCTTGGTTAGTTGTTTTTTTTGACTTTAGATTTTAATAATTTACGGGCCTCAAGTGCTTCCGTGATAAGTTTGCGGGTGGTCCATGCGATAGTTCTATCGTCCTTTTTGGCCAGAGAGCGAATAATGTCATTGGTCTCTGAATCTATCCTGACTGTGATGACAACTTCTTTTTTCATATTAATCAATATATTAGCTTGTGGTTGTAGTGACGCAGGACTTTTGGGATTCTAAAATTGGATACAATGAATACATTTTTCTTGACCCGCAATGAATACTTTGTAATCATTGAAATCAAAAAATGGGTTCAACGGTATGGAAAAGAACAAGGAAATTCACGAGTTACAACTTAGGGTTGTGAAGCTTTGCGATGAGTTCGCGCAGTTTTCTGATCAATGTGCTTTTCTATGCGACTCTTTTGCAGCCATTCCTGCGCAGCAAGAATTTATAGAAGCTGAAACCATTGGTGGAATGAGTTTTTACTCTCACTGGCTGAAAACTAGACTTCTGAAAATAAAAAATGAATTACGAAAAATACACGAGCAGTTGAGTGAATTTAAAGATCCATAACCACAAAATCCAGTGCTTCTCACCACTATGTGCCAAACAATTTGCAATGACACAGTCCATTCATGTCTCGGTGGCTACTGCAATTCCGGTATAGGCAATGGACACCAGGGCATCTTTAGTAAGAACAATCAGAACTTTGTTTGATTCATCATCAACAACACCGTAATCTTTCGCGGAAATTTTTCGACTAATCTGTCTATCAACGATCTGCGAGACTTAGTCTTCCCAAATGCTATTGGTTATCACCGTCATAAGAAGTGTCTACGGTTGCTCAAGGTTCTCAATTGTTTTTGTTGGCTGTTTTAATTTCAAATAGGCTTATTGGTATGTGTTTACCATAATGAACGAAATCGTTATCGGTGGTAAATATCTCTGCTCTCAGCCGATAGGCCACAGCACAGATTAAGAAGTCAATATGCGAGCCTTGAACACCCTTAGAACGACATAAATTTGAAAATACTGCCGCTTGAATATAGTCCTCATCCACAACGTGCGTATTTTCAAAGTACTTTAATTTACTATTCAGCTTTTCAAACTTAGTTTTATCACTGTAACCCGACAATATCTCTTGTCTTACTGGGCCCAACATAATGACTCTTTGATCTGAAATTAGCGCCTCTAATTCCTGAACATGAGCCTCAAACCCTTTTCTCTTTGACCGTAGGGCATAAGACCATATCGGGGTATCGACAATAACTTTCAATGCTCCCTGCCTTTTTTATAGTCATAGTCAGCATCAGGATCTAACTTCCCAAATAGCTCGACAATTTCAAGTTGTTTTCGTCTGTTAATAAACTCCCTAAGCGCATGATTCACCGTATCTTTTTTTGTTTTCAATCCACTAATCGAGAGCGCTTCCGTAAGAAGCTTGTCGTCTATTGCTAAATTTGTTGCCATATGGCACCTCCTGACATTACACAATAGGTTACACACTTTATTGTGTCAATATTGATTGGGGCGTGTAAGGATGCTGATATGCAGCTAGCTTGTTAGTATCAGTGAGTCTCAGGGGGGCAGAGTAATGATTTTCTTGCCCTATTTTCCACGTCAAAAAAATTCAAATATAGAGTAACGTCGATAACACAAAAATTAACTAATCTTACCCTATTGATTCGCTTTCGAAGTATTGCAACTACTCAAAAATTCTACTGCGTAACATCAGTTATTAAGTTATGCACTCGTTACGTATTTGCAGCACGAGCGAGTGACTAACCTACAACTTAAACAATAAATAAGCTATCCACCTTAGAGAAAGTCCAAAGAAAGGACTTGCTGATTGAATCACTTAGAGTTCTATTGCTTAAGCTGAATAAATAAGCGGTCATTATAGAAGGTTTGTTATGATGGTTGTCCGGCTAGCTCGTAAGGGTTAAATCTCGATTGAGAACCCTATTTATCAACCCGTGCGCGATATTCCTAATAATTCATTGCATAATATAAAAGCTGGATTACACGATTTTTGATAATGCTAGTACGATACCCTCCACGCGAAAGGCCGAAAGAGCTGCCAAAGTTAGCGCGTGTCCAATTGTGGTTGATGAACTCAAATTCGAGATCACGAAACTTAATCCATTGTCGCTGGGATTCTTTCAGTTCATTTTTTTGTGCCTTGGGTAATTTGGCACGTAATAGTTGATAAGCAACATTCAATTCCTCATCGAGAAAGAGCTGGTAGTTGTTATAAGCCTCCAGTATGCCCCAATTAGTGAGCTTTGGATCATTTACCGCTTGCTCATGTACTTGGGAACGTGTATTGAACTGGGCAACATAGTCGGAGGCATCGGGGTTATCGAGGGCATGGGCGATATTGTTCATTAGCCCTATAGCCATAACGGCAAGCACCAGGATATTTTTTAAAGTTACCATTTTTTGTAGATACCTTTTGTATAAATTTGCCATTCTGCTTTGCGGCGATTGATTAGGCCTTGGCTGTCTTTCCCCTGTGATTTGTTCCATGCCATCCATGCTTTTTTTAAGCTGGAATAAACTGTCTTGGCGCCAGGGTTATTGACCAGCTTTAATACTGATGATCCGGAAAAGCCAGTTTTTCCTATATTAAATGCGAAAATGATTAACGCATCAAATTCATTTTGAGTGATATTGGCTGTCACCTTGTTTTTAACCTTACGTACAAATGGTGCCAGATCCTTCTCAAATAACGTCCCGGCTTTTACCTTGGTCAGTCCGTTTTTATATTTGTTCCAATCGGTTTTTGCGATCAAGTGGCCATAACCAATCGTTGCACCCTCTATCCATTTGCTTATAGCCTTACGGGTCTGCTCATCATAAGATTTGAGCTTGAGTACCTCTATGGATTTTAACAAGTCTTTTGCTTTGATGCTGAGGATATGTAACGTCACCAATTTTGTCTTTGGTCGGCGAATCAGTTTATCAAAGGTTCGACCACCTACGTCCACACGGCCATCAGGAACCTTAACACCCGGACTTCTCTCTGGAAGGTCTCAATCCGGTTGATTGTCTTGTCTCCTATTTTTCTGTCGATTTTGAGTAGATCCGTCACATCGGGTATCTTATGATGTGAAAAGTTAATGGTTCGATTGCTTCAATTCAATTTGCCCAATGTCAAAAAGAGGACGCTACTCTTTAAATTACTCCATCATCGGTAAAAAACCATTTTCACGATGATTATCGTGCTGGGTACTCCAGGGAATACATTTCTAGCTAATCTGAGCATACTT
>Ga0316203_1001971_pt1 | contig 12000 bp, 9 predicted proteins | sample 6monrhotite_MG_FD_204940 | JGI IMG/M metagenome (GOLD analysis project Ga0316203, IMG submission 204940) | Microbial mat bacterial communities from mineral coupon in-situ incubated in ocean water Damariscotta River, Maine, United States -... | ecosystem: Environmental > Aquatic > Marine > Coastal... | reverse complement strand
GCAGGCGGAAGAAGGTAAAGCTGTCGATGAAGTATCGTGGGGGCAGCGGGTACGCAGCGCAGAGGCCATGGCGCGGATTTCAGCAGAGGATGTTATCGCAAAACTGGATCAGTTGTTGGGAGCCTTGCCTGCGGATAACACATAAACCTAAATTAATCCGTTAAACCTACTGCGAGCACTAAGGTACAGAACCTAAAACCTTTTTTAGAACATGTTGAACTCACCGTATGGATGATACGCCTTCGTCCAAAACAACCTGAAAAACACTTTATCTTACATGCCTCTGCATTTAACTCAGGCAGACTATAAATTGAGCGGAAAATGCCATTTCCAAGCGCCAAATGCTGACAAATAATGAATGGGCTGAATCAAGTGCAGAGGCATGTTATCTTATGCACTTTAGTCACTCTCGCTACGGCTTAACGGATTAATTTAGGATAATAGGCGAATTGGCTTCGCTCGCAATCGTGGCCTGTTTCAGCAGTTTTCGGGCTGGCGCTATCTAATACCCTAATGAAGGGGCGGCTCAGTTCTGGTTGTGATGGGCAGGCTGATAACGAAGCTTGTGCCTTTGCCTGGCTCACTGCTGACATGGATTTCACCTCCCAGCAAAAAGCACAGGCGTTGACTAATTGTCAAGCCTAGACCCGTGCCACCATATTGCCGCGTTGACGAATTATCGATTTGCACGAAGTCCTCAAAAAGTTTGCCCTGATCATCCGCACTAATACCAATGCCAGTATCACTGACAGTAAATACCAAGGTATCGTGATGCTCATATGTGACGTGCAACGTAATATCGCCATCATGAGTGAATTTACAGGCATTGCTCAGAATATTTAATATAATTTGCCGCAACTTGAGGGTATCGGTTTCAATCTGCGGGATATTTTCCTGGCAGATAACCTGGAGGGTATTACCGTTAGCCCGCGCCATCGGCCTTACGGTATTGATGACCTCATCCAGGAACTTTGTCAGGATCATGGTTTGAATAGAGACCGTCACAGTATTGGCTTGAATTTTGGACAAATCCAAAACGCCCTCGATGAGTTGTAACAATTGCTCTCCCGCCCCGAGAACCTTACCTATATCTTGAACATAACCGTCGGCGAGCCCCTCCTCCTTCATTTGCTCTTGAAGTATTTCGCTATAGCCGATAATAGCGTTCAGCGGCGTCCGCAGTTCATGGCTCATATTGGCCAAGAAGGCGCTTTTGGCTTTGCTGGCGGCTTCAGCCTTGTCTTTTGCCACAAGTAATTCCTGGTTAGTTCTGGTTAATTCGATGGTTCTCTCTTCAACTCGCAGCTCTAATTGCTCTTGTGCTTTTTCCAGTTCCAAGGTTAATAATTTGTGTTGGTTGATATTGTAGAGCAGACCGGTCCCGCCTCCTTTGGGGTCGGGACGCCAAGATAACTCGAACCACATCTGGCTGCCGTCCTGGCGGCAAAAGCGAACCGCAGGGTGTTTTCCCTGTGAGGGTATTCCTTGCAGCTCCTCAAGTATCTGTCCGCGGTCTTCTGGATAGACAAAATTTGTCAATGAGGTATTAAGCAGGGTGTCGGTGGGATGGCCAAGGTGCTCGAACCAGGCACGATTAACATAGGTCAGGTGTAGTTGGGTATCGAGTTTGAACACCACCTCCCGGAGCGCCTCCACCAATTCGCGGTGACGTCGCTCAGAGCTAATCAGTTCTTCGGTCAGGCGCTGCTGGATCTGGAAATGAATTTGATCGCTGTGTTTATCCATCTGGCTAGCTTATCCTTGCTATCAGCATCGTGACTGTGATCACAGTCAGGCCACGTTAAGCGGGCTATCAATAAACTGGATGTATATCCAGTTTTTGTAATAATTCACGATGTGTCATGGTTTGGGCGTAAAGTGGGAAAATCTGCTCGCAGTAAAAAACTTGCTCGACTGAATTACGCCCCAGAGTGCAGTCGCTGAGTATCGTCACTCGGTAGCCCAGGCCATGAGCATGACGCCCGGTGGAGTCAACACAAATCGAGCTAATCGCACCAGCAATGACAATATCGCTAATCTCCCATTGCTGAAATAAGATTTCCAGTGTGGTGTTGGAAAAGGCATTCAGGCCGCGTTTTCCGGGAATGGTGATAATCCGGTCGGCAAAGGCCTGGAATTCGGGAATGGTTTTCACTCCATCGCTACCGACCCTAAAGGCTCCAAGTTCTTTGATGGTTTTTAAAATGCCAATGGGTTTAACCAGCTCGCGATAATTGTCGGTGAAGACGATGGGTGTGTCTACCATGTAAACAGGGCTGGGCACCAAGCGTTGTACCAAGTCCAAGGTGTTGCTCAACACTGTCTGAGGATTGGCAGACTCCTCGACGACATCGCGTAGTGTCCCCGAGGGGGAAAAATAATCGTTTTGGTAACCGATTAACAACAATACAGTGTGTGCTGCGTCCATTTTTGCCTCCTAAGTATGGTTGACTGTAACGGCTATAAAAGGTAACCGCAAGTGTATGTGGTTAGGCATCATGTATGGCCTACCGAACCTCAAGCGACGTGAGTTAATCTAAGGTTGGGCACCCTATGACTCAGAGCCATCATTAAGGAGGACAGGTCATAAATGAGTTTAGCAAGTACGTTGGACTGGATACATACAAAGAGACGATTGCGGCCGCTATTGCTGATGCTTTTAACGGAAAAGCCCATTATTACGGAGAAATAGCCAATACATCAGAAGTGATTGAGCTGCTTTTATTTTCAATTCATAAGCTGCGGAGTAGATTAGCAGCCCTGATTGATGGCATGGCTTGCACAATAGAACCGGTACGATATAACAGGCATTATCATCGGCAGAAACCAAAAGTCAAAACGTTTCATGGAAACTACAAAAGGGCAAAGTGAGTCAATGGCTTACTACTTAACTTAATGACATTGCTAGCGTCCTCTTTTTCCCTTTCTCGTATATATCGCCATCGATCACCGGCGTGGTATCCATCATTGGGAATATTTCACATTCGTGGAAAAATTTTCCCATTATCGATGATATCAGCCATCATTCAGAATAAGATACCAATTGAAAATATCAGGTCATCACTGTTGCGTAATCATTAAGAATTCTCAGGGGAATCCATGACGAAAATAACAGAATCCGTGGGGCATGACGGAAAAAATTTCCATGCTGATGTGAAGGTTATCCAAAATTGGCTGAACGATCAAAAGCTACCTGATAGCAAGCCATTGGTCATCGATGGGATTGCTGGCAAACGAACTGTCAAACAGATAACGGCCTTTCAACACATAGTAGTGAAGATGAAATTTCCTGATGGCCGTGTGGATCCGGGGGGGGTAAGACGTTGCGAGCGTTGGTGAGCTCCAGCCCCAAGGCACGGCAGATTACCTCGGGTAAGTGGACAGGAGACAGCGCCAGATGGTCCCAAAATAAAAAACTCCGCAGCCTCAATTCGGGTTTTAGAATTAAAATCAAGAAATTGGTGGCGGCACTTGAGGGCAGACAATTTAGACCGAAAATCTTTTACGGTTGGCGTTCCGTGGAAGTCCAACTGAAACTATATAAAAAGGGCCGGACTAAGGTTAAATTCAGTTTTCATAATGCTATATCAAATGATGGAACGCCCAATGCCTACGCCGTTGATATTATCGATTCCAGATATGCCTGGAGTGATGTACCTGAAACAAAAGAATTCTGGAAAGCACTTGGCGAAGAGGCTAAGAAACTGGGATTATACTGGGGTGGAGACTGGACCTCTTTTAAGGATTGGGCGCACGTGCAGATGCATCCTAATTCAGAGCTTGGAAAGGTGAAAAAGGAAAGCGGACTTTGAACAGATTTTATATCAAAGGCTTTTTTCCACAACGCCTTGTCTTGTGCCTGATTTTTATTTCAGGGTTCGTAGTCATCAATGCGAATGCGGCGTCCTCAATGCCAAGGGCAAATGGCGCTACAAGCGAAAATGCCCCCGATAAAGCATTATCCGGTGAAGTTTGGTTGGCCATTATCGCCACTGAGACATCAGCTGCCGCAATCGCGGCGAAAAGGAAACAGCTCTTAAATTTGTATCCATCTGCGAAGATTGTCCATAGCAACGATTGCAGCAACCTAAAACCAGGGCTGTTTTTGCTCGTTTCACATATCAGCGGCAAAGACCGGACACCTGAAGAAGTCCTGACTGAGATTAGAACCGATGTTGTAGATGCCTATTCCAGGCCATGCTCGGTAGTCACGCCAAGCTTGTTGTCTTTGAGGATTCCTGTGATACACGCTTCGATCGATCAGGTTCCTGTGGACGCAGTCAATTGGAGCAATGAAGATAGAGTGTCACAGCTGCTCAAGGTTAACGATGCAGAATATCTGTTGATCGAGCGGGCCTACGATTCCCATAATGAGAGCCCGTTAGAAGGAATGAAACAATCTGTCTATTACTTTAAGGGATATCCGAAGCAACGCATATTGATCGAGAAAAATTGCTGGGACATAAGTCAACCGGATAGTTTGGGAAACAGGTTTAGCCTGCATTGCGCCAATGAGATGGCAGCGGATCAGTGGCTGCATACCAGTATCGTTTTCGATATTGAAGCGCAATCGATTGTTTTTAGGGAAAGTTACTGCCGCAATCCCAGACTTGCATCAGAGAACCAATTGTCGTGCGAAAAGGAATCCATTGATGCAGACGGGCGATTATCGCTTTCCCGCCGTGAAATTTTGATAGAACAATAATACTATACCCCGTAGCATTTGAGATTTAAGCCTTCATTGCACGCCCTCTTCATCCCATGGCAGTGTTGAAATAAATATGACGTACACTAAACACGGACATCAGTATATCAGCCAAGCCAGCGCTCATAGGCAAAAATATTACCGTTAATGATTAATGGGGTCCGTTCAATAGGTCATATATGGACACGCTCGCAAAATCAATAAAGAGAAAAAAGGGGACGATAGCAATGAGCAAATTCATATATACCCGTAGCGATTGAGATTTAGGTCTAATTGCACGCCCTATTACTCCATAATGGATGCAGAGCGACTCAGGAGACAAAGCCGAGCACCAAATAAGGAAGTTATTACATGCACGCACCTTAGCGGCAATAAGTGGATAAACAGGTTGGGGTTGTTGCCGTCGCTTGTTCCTTAATCGCGTCCGGCGAGGGTGCGCTTTCGCAACCTCGAGGAATGGATGTTGGTTGGCTTGCCTGGGGATTGATGATTGATGCACCCGATGCAGTGAAGGTACTTGCTTTATGGAGAGACAATACCCCCTTATACAGTAAATCTAACAAGATCTGCTGTTTGGCTATATCAGCGGAGCTGACGATACTAACGTTCTGGGCAGCAATGACTTGCAACGCGTGGAAGACGGTGTCATCTATCTGGTAGTGGGTATAGTAGGCGCTTGTGGGTGAGAATATGGCAATGCCTGTGGTAAGGCCGCTGGCATCGGAGTCAATCCGAAAACGGATATGGGAGTTGATGGTTAACCGCAAGGGCTGAGTCTCCGGCACACTGAGGAGCTGTCGTTGGCGAAAATAATCGCCAACCTGGGTGTCAATCGGTTGGCTGGGGTTATGGATCGTCCGCGTGTAATACGACGATGGTTGTGTCTTGTCGGCGTGGCAATGAATGAGGATATAGCCGAAGTTGATGGCCACCGCCTGTGGCATTTGTTGGAGATTATCCAGCCAGTCCGCCAGTTCAGTATTATAGTCGTGAAAACGCTGGCCGAAGGCCCGGTGCACATGCGGCACGGCAAAAAGCATCGCGTCCCGGTCAGCTGTTTGTAAAACCAGGCTATCCGTTGGCCCGCCTTGCCACCAGTGCTGGAGTTTACGTTGGTAATCGGCAACATCGACCAGATCGGTGACAATATGCAGGCGTCCATTAGGGTTAAGGTGGGCTGCGGCCTGTGTAATAATGTCGGCGAGCACTGCTTCGCCATTGTCACCACCATCACGAAATCGGAGCGCTTGCTTGGGACTTGCAACGAAGGGCGGGTTGGCGACAATAATATCGAAACTTTGCTCCCCCAGTGGCTGGTAGAGATTGCCCTGGATAAATGTCGCGTTGCTGATGTTATTGAGCTGGGCATTGAAGCGCGCGAAGCGCAGGGCTCGCGGATTAATGTCGACACCGGTCACTTGGCCGGCATAACGACTGGCAACCAGCGCCTGGACACCGGACCCAGTGCATAGATCAAGGAGTGTATCGACCGGATACCGGGGCGCAGTATTCACTAGACCGTGGCTATCGAGGCCAATATACATCACCGGTTCTTCTTCGAGGGTGTCTTCTGACAATAACAGGTAGCGGTGATCTGTTGAAATATACAGGTTATCGACACAATAAAGGTCGATACGCGAGGCCCATTGTTGTTTGCTACGGGGAATGAGCAAGCCCAGTTGAGCCAGAGCATGATACTCGTTGACACCAAATAATCGCTTGATATGCTCTTCGGGTAATGCTGCCCGTAGTAGAAATAAGCGGATAAAATCACCGAGATCATTGTGCGGCAGTTTATAATGATCGTAGTAATGCAGATGGGTCGGTTCGATTTTTTGCAATGAATCGATGCCGAGTAAATGACAAATGCTGGCCTCGGTGTAATCTGCACGGATTAATGCTTGTCGAATGTTGCTGAGAACCCCTGGAATGGTGAAGGCAGGGTCCGCAAACGGCTGCAAGGTGTATTCGGATGTTTCCGGCAAGGGTGAATCGGCGACCGAGGTTGGCGGATGTTCTTCCTGGGGCAATAATGCATAGTGCTGTAATTGCTTTTGCGCCCAATCAAGTTGTTGTTGTTGCTCCAGAGTGCTTAGCTGTTGTGAGCGCCGCAGTTGTTCCAGAGGTGCTGGATTTTCATTCAGTTTTGCGCTGTTGAGTCGGGCCAATAACCATTTTACTTGATCGAGACAATATCCACGAGGCTTGGTCGATTCACTGAGATCGACCAATCGTGATTCACCCAGAGGATCGAGCAGTAATCGGCACTGGCGTCCTGGTTGGGTATAAAATTCAGCGACAAAGGGATGTTGTGGAAACAATCGGCTGGTTTCTTTGTAGCGACCTCCGAGTCGTGATAGTCGCTGTAATTCTTCGGTTGACCATGGGCAGGCCTCGGTGTCGTCGAAAAAAAGTGCCCGGTCAAGCTGGCACATGAGCTCAAGGACATCAGACTGCCCGGGTGCCAAACCCTGGGGTAATGTTTCGACAGTAAGGTCTTGACTATGTTCGGCATAGCTGAGAGTAGGTGTTTGGCGTTTACTGATCCATAAGCCATCAAGCACCAGATAATCGATATCCGTGGTCAGAAATACCTCGATGGCCTGTTCAGGTGTTTCCACCAAGGGCTGACCGGCGATGTTAAAGCTGGTATTGAGGATCACGGGCGGGCCACCGCGCAGGGTCGCGAGCTGTTGGCAAAGATGGTACAGGTGCGGGCTGCTTTCCTGGCTAACGGTTTGCACCCGGCCGCTACCATCTTCGTGACTGATGCCGGGGAGTTCGCTGCGGTACTGCGGTTTAATGGGTGCAACCATCAGCATCAGCGCGGTAGCGCCGGGGGGAGTGTCCTGGAATGCAAATACCTCACTGAGGTTTTCTTCAGGGATAACCGGAGCAAAGGGGCGAAAAGGTTCACGAAATTTTATCCGCGCATTGATGACATCTTTCATTTGTGCAAAACGGGGGTCGGCGAGAATGGAACGATGGCCGAGCGACCGGGGACCGTATTCGGAACCTTGCTGAAACCAGGCGACAATATGTCCCTGTGACAAGGCGGTCGCACAGCGCTGAGTCAGATCTTCTGCCGGTTGCTCCAGGTGAAGTTGAGCACTGTGGGCGGCGACGGCTTGTTCAATGGCTTTTGCGGTATAGGTCTGTCCGAATGCGGCGGTTTTCAACTTCGCCGGGCGCTTTGGCACAGGTTCTTGTGTGGCATAGGCCCACAAGGCGCAACCCGCAGCGATGCCCGCATCACCGGCCGCTGGGAAGACAAAAAGATCATCCAGCCCAAGTTCACGATAGAGGGTGTAATTCGCCACTGAATTAAGCGCGACGCCGCCAGCAAGGCAGAGTTTGCGCAGCCCAGTTTGCGCCATAGCCAAGGCAACAATATGCGATAGTGCTCGCTCCAATTCATGTTGAATTTTCCAGCTAAGGTCAACCAGATAGGGACGCAGATAAGCGGGTCCCTTGCCGTCATCGTAGTGTTTTTCCAGGGCGGCAACTTCCAAAAAAATATCGTAAGGTGAGATGGCAAGGTGATAGCTGCCTTCTATGGGTTGAACCCATTGTTGCCAGTGGGGTTGGGGGCCACCATACGCCGCTAATCCCATTAATTTTCCAGCTTCGGGGACGCTAATACTGTCGTTTACGGTGGTGACAAAGCCCGCTTTGCGAGCAACATATTCGTACAAAAAACCGAGGGTGCCAAGGGCTGTGAGATGGGACGCGACTTTCTCGCTATGCAGCGGTGTCAGTTGTCGATCATGAGCGTGGTAAAGGGTATATGACTCGGTTTGATGGTGAGCGTTGGTGGAACCTGTGGCATCGACAACCAGGACAATCGCCTGGTCGAATCCCGAGGGCCAAAATGCGCTATAGGCATGTCCAAGATGGTGGCTGGGCAGGGTGCGGATTTTGGCGCGATACTCCGATGCCAGCATGCGTTCCAGGATTTCGGGCGCGTGGTCGGTTCCCGGCATATTGGCAGTAATGCTTTCGACCTCGGTTAAGGTAATGCCAACAGCGTCGAGACAGTAGTGAATTGCCTCCCAAGGAGGCTGTATTTGACGAGGATCGCCTGCAGATTGCTGTAGCATGCCAACGCTGTGTTTAGAACGGTCCAGCCGCTCTTGCTGTATTGCCACCCGAATCTCGCCATCTTCGATTAACGCGGCAGCACGGTCATGGCCTAGATTAATACCGAGGTGATAAGTCATAGAATTTTCGTCTCTAGCTGGATAGGTTACCGATAGGCGCTCGCTGCTCTAGCCATTGCAACGGTGATAGCGGAGAAGGATAAGTGATGATCGTACGGATTGATAATGAGCGTCTTCGCAGTGAGCTTTCTATTCTCGGACAGCCTCCTAACCTAGTCGACTTTCTCGCTGCCTCACGCAAGCAGCTTGCCGAAACGGTGCTGAAGCAAGTGACGACGCAGTAATTCTGCTTCGCCACTATGTACTCCTTTCTCGATATTTTTTTCAAGAGTCTCTTGTTCCTATGTGTTTAATAAATATACCTGCTCAGCCTGTTTTTACCGGCTTTAGCTTTTTTCTTCGGAAAGAATCAGTCCCATCACCGTGCGTCGAAGACATTATGCCCCTGCTTTTTAAACGGTAGAGATATACCCGTAGCGGTTGAGATTCAGGTCTGATTGCACGCCCTGTTTACTCCATGGCTGAGTTATACGACAAAATGTTTTCGCGTTCTGACTGGATTAAGGTGCTGCCTTTATGTCCAAGCTATCCTACACTCGAAACTCCCATTTTTCTTGCACTGGCTTTTTGACTCGGATTTTCCATAACCATCAATAGAGAGTCGCTTACGACTGTTCCTGACCAGCTGATTTTTTAGTTCTTTGATTGCTTTTTATCCGCCCGGCGATATGAGCACTTTAGTGCTATCAGTATCTCGTTTTGCTGTGTAAGCAGCGTGATCAACTTATCTTTATTCAATGCGTGAGGGATTGTATATCGAATGCGGCATTTATATGGCGACAAAGATTACATCAGAATCAAAATGTTATCCAATATCATAACGGGATTTTAAACCGAGTAGTTACTCAATAAGGGGCGGGTAACAAAATAACTCGAACAACTAGGATCGTCTATGCTGGAGAAATTGAGTAATTCCACAGTGACAAAGTTTTCCCATTCGTCAAATTTATTTTAGCGAACACCTCATCTGTTACTTTCTTGCCAGTCTCATGTTTCTTAACCATCAAGTTTAGCTTTAACTTTCAAACCCGCCCGAGTGGTAGTGCTACCAATTAGCTGCACTGTATAGCCATTCTGGTACGCTGATTTGGCCTGTTTGGAACTATTCAACAGTAATGTTACCTACCTCAAAACCCCACTCACTAAACTCCAACCTTTCAGAACCAACAAACTTCTCATTTTCATCAGTAAAACCTATAATGATATCTTTCTCCTTGGTATGTTCAAGCATGCCAACAAGATTTTTTGAAAGAACTGGATATGCCCCTTCATTATCTCTTTGAAATATAGCAAGGGCTTCATCTGTCGGAGAAAGAGTTATTTTCTGCCTTACTGGCCCGTTTAACTTAATATTGTTAGTTAGTAAAAATGGTACATTAGGGAGATTTTTCACATTAACATCCCACAATGTACCTTTGCCTGCAATGTGTACCGTTGATAACTCTGCTTCAAACACAACTTTATTTTCTTCTGAAAGCGCTGCTAACGAACCAGAAAAATTGCGTATATCTTCTTTTCCGAACCCATATTCACCATCAAAGGCCATCCCATTTAAAACAGTTCCATCATTAAATGAATCTATTTCCGTCACCCAAATATAAACATGATTATTAATATCCATTTGATACTCCATACTTTTTAAGCTGGTCTATTTGTTTCTGAAGTACCGCTTGTGTTGGTTGATCTAATTTCAGCAGTTTCGATTTACTCAATATCCACTGTTTAACAGCTATTTCTTCGGACACTCGACCAATTTGCTTGACCCTATTACGCTTCAACTCCTTTTTCAGTGCATCCCTAGTTGATTTAAATGAACCTTCAGTAGCAACCTTGTGATGTAAGAATTCTTCAATGAACTCCCAACGCTTAGTATCAGGCCCAGTTGTAATAGTGTTTTTTCGGTAACTTGCATAGTCGCCTTCGATTATATTAACTCCTCTACGCTGAGCTGCTGTAGATAGTGAAGAGAAATCCTCTGCTTCTCGACCAACTATAGAATAGTATTCATCCCAATATTCTTGTAGACCTTCACTACTTCGAAAGGTTTTGCTATCTGGAACAACTTCCCCACCCTGCATCGTACTTGTTTTTTTCGGAGGCACATAATCCGGTTCCTCATGCGGCCCTAACGTATAAGGCTGATGTACTACCGGCAGAAATTCTTCTTTTGCGCTCGATTTAGGCCACGGCAAGTGGTGGTTGCGGTCTGCCGGCGGAATCCAGCTACCCGTGTAATGGACAACTAATTCACCGGAAGCGATTAACTGAATAACATAAGCTTTACCGCCTTCCGGAGTATAACTTTTGCCTTTTAAGGTATATGAATATTCTTCTTCACCGGAAAAACAATCACTTGCAAAAAGAACAGAATACCAGGAGGGGCATCGGCCACCGTACCGAAAAAAAGTGAATTCATCGATGAACTGCTCAAGCGCTTTTGCATCCCGAAATGTTTTGACCGACAACGAAACAGGCCCCGTAAGCGGTCGAGCGATACCAAAAACATCGCCGTGCTTGTCGTAACCGCCGTGGATTTCCAATCGCCGTCGGATGTAATCTGGATCGTTTTTCGCCCTTTCTTCAAAACTTTGAAAACCCATCCGACCTTCCCCTGGTCAAACAATCCATTTTTGAGTTTGTTGGCTAGCCTGAGTCAGTCGTCAACCTGGGTAACCATGTCATCCGCCGAAAGCATTGTAAAAAGCTGCACGGGCTGCCGTCTGTTATTTCGGGTAGACAAGGTGCCCACATGCTCCAACACTTGATGCGCCAGAAGATGTAGGCACCTCACCCTTAATAAATTAAGTCCGATACACGCCTCACACTGACCTAACCGACAACTTCCTCCGCACCATCCGAGCCTTAGGATTCATCAGCTAGAGTTATGGCTTATATGTGCTGTTTCCTGACGTGCCCTTTAGCGAAAAAATACGCTGAATGACATCAGTCGAGGAATAACCTTTTTTAAAACTCAACACTTTGACTTCACCACCGTTATCCAACACGCAGTCATGGCCCGCGATTTGTTCCGGGCGATAGTCGCCACCTTTCACCAACACGTTTGGGGCAACACCA
>Ga0316203_1001966_pt1 | contig 12055 bp, 8 predicted proteins | sample 6monrhotite_MG_FD_204940 | JGI IMG/M metagenome (GOLD analysis project Ga0316203, IMG submission 204940) | Microbial mat bacterial communities from mineral coupon in-situ incubated in ocean water Damariscotta River, Maine, United States -... | ecosystem: Environmental > Aquatic > Marine > Coastal... | reverse complement strand
GCAATACTTTTGTTGAGCGTGATTTGTATATGCTGGGTTTGCGGCGTTCTGACTTTGACAGCTATTCGGATGTTTCAGCATTTATTAATGCACGTATTCCATTGTATAAAAAATGGCACACAGGTTTGCGCTTGAATGTATCGAAACGTGATTCGGCTTCTTTTGGTAAACGTACTACCGTATCACCTGTGGTCAAGGTCCGCTATCGGTTGAGCAAAGCCTGGTCGTTCAACAGTGACATTGGAATGGATTTTGTGGACAATCTGGATCAGCCTGATGAGGTGCGGAGACGCATGCGCCTGTCGTATAGCTATTCGTTTTAAGGAACGCACACGAAATAATTCCCCCTGTTTGGCGCGTGTTCCTAAGTTAGGCAAGTGTAGCGGTTCACTGATTTCTATTTCGCTAAATCAGGAACGTGAGCGTTCTATTTTTCGTTTGCCGGATGGTATAGGGACTGGGAGTTTTTTGGCTCCGGCTTTTAATAAAATCGCTGCTACCTTTTTTTGTTTATGTTCTCTGGCGACGTATAATGCGGAACGCCTGTCGCTGGAAGTTATACGCACATCAGCGCCATAATGAATCAATGTAGAAACCACTGTCGGGTTACCGGAGCGCGCTGCCAACATCAGTGGTGTCCAGCCACGATGATTTTGTGTGTTGGGGTCTGCATTTTGTTCCAGCAACAATTTTAATATCGGCAGGTTGCCATGTTCCGCAACATACATCAGTGGTGACCAGCTGCCTTCGTTGGTTGTATTGGTTTTGGCACCATGGGCTAATAATGTACGCATTACATCGATGTGGTTATTGCGTGCGGCCAGAATCAGGGCAGTATCACCTTTTTGATTACGCAACTCTGGGTCGGCACGATAACGTAGCAAGATATCTATCGCTGTTTTGTTACCGTTTTCTGCAGCAATGCGCAGGGCCGTACGCTGGCGCTGGTCGGAAGTGTCCGGGTGGACGCCAGCGTTTAACAGAGCCTGTAGACTGTTGTGGAGTTGGTAACGTGTGGCATATGTGAGTGGTGTATCGCCGTGCGGGTTGGGTTGCTGTGCGGATGCACCATTTTGTACGAGTGCCTGAATAATCTTGCTGTTGGATTGTTGCACCGCCAGCACCAGTGGTGTTATGCCTGTTTTGTCTAGCAACCCGGTGCGCGCGTGGTGTTTGATGAGTGTTTTGGCTGCCTCAATGTTGCTATATGCCGCAGCGATGTGCAGTGCGGTACGACCGTCACTTTGGCGCAGATTTATTTTTGCACCGTGTTTCAAAAGAAGATCAATGACCTTGTTATGGTTTTTTGCCGTGGCAGCCATTAGTGCGCTGCGGTTATTGGAAGGGGTTTTCAGATTTGCGTCCGCACCACCTGCCAACAAAGCCGTGACGGCTGATAAGTGGTTGTGCAATGCCGCTTCATACAATGCAAACGAGCCTGCTTTGTCTTTTTCGTCGGGTTTGGCCCCGTGGGCCAGCAAGACCTTGATGCTTTCAGCTTGACCATACTGTGCGGCGATAATGAGTGCAGTGCGACCATATTTGTCAGTGTATGTAATCTTTGCGCCAAGTTTGAATAAATCCCGCAAGCCATTGGCATAACCTTCCTGTGCCGCCCAGATTACGATTTCGTTAATGTCCAGCGGTTGTTTGCGTGCGCTGTCGGTGAGTGCGTCAATATCAATATTGGTGAGCGTACCATCGAGAATACCGCGTAATTTAATCGCCGCAAGACCTTGGTCATTGGTGCTGGCACGCTGAAACCAGTGCTCTGCGACGAGCGGGTCTTTTTTGACTCCGTGGCCTTTCTGGTACATGACACCAAGATTATATTGCGCACGGGCGTGGCCATTCTCAGCGGCTTTTTTAAACCACTGCGCCGCCAGTTTTAAATCAGGTTTGACACCCAGGCCACGGCGGTACATGGCACCCAAGCGATATTGGGCTTGTTTATTATTTTGATCAGCGAGTTGATGCCAATGCATCAGCGCTTCGGAAAAATTACCCAGCCGCGCAGCCTCCATTGCTTCTTCGTACAATGGGTTGGTTTTTTCCTCCACTTCTGCGGTAGCAGAGTGCATGAAAAAACTGGTCACCAGCAGGGTCAACAGTCCCCAAATCAGACGATGTAAATGCAAGTGTCTATGTTTCAAATGAATCAGCAGCCCCTTTCCTGTTTTTTTACCGATTTTGCTACTGCCTATTTTCATGATGTGTGGTACAGATGCAAGCTAAATAATGAGAGAACGCCGCCGTTTATTTGATGTCATTGCAAATTATGTCAAACTCCCGGGCATTCGGTCTCTGAGACCTTCGCCGGGTTTGTCCGCGAACACTGAGACCGCCGAAAAAATCACCGTGAGGAAACATCATGAACCTGCATGAATATCAGGCAAAAATATTATTTTCAGATTTTGGCATTCCAGTGCCTGCTGGCCATGTGGTCTCTACGGTGAGTGAGGCGAAGGTGTTGAAAGGAGATGGCTGGGTGGTCAAGGCGCAGGTGCATGCCGGTGGTCGAGGCAAGGCTGGAGGTGTGAAGCGGGTATCAAATGCCGCTGAGCTGGAAACTGTTGTGCGTGGTCTGCTGGGCAATCTGTTGGTGACACATCAGACCGGCCCCAAAGGTTTGCCTATTGACAAACTGTTGATCGAGCCGCCCTGCAATATTGCCAAAGAATTATATCTTGGCGCATTGATTGATCGTAGTTGCAACCAATTGGTGTTCATGGCCTCCAGCATGGGAGGAGTGGATATCGAAGCCGTTGCTGCCAGTGATCCGGATAAAATTCTACAAGTGGCGGTGGACCCAGTCACGGGCCTGCAGCCTTTTCAGTGTCGGCAGATTGCCTTTGGCTTGGGGCTGGAGGGCATGCAAATCCGCGAGTTGACACATATCATGTTGAGCCTTTACCGCCTGTTCACGGAGAAGGATTTGAGTCTGGTGGAGATTAATCCGCTGGTGATTACCGACGAAGGTAAGTTGCTAGCATTGGATGCCAAAATTGACCTGGATGACAATGCGCTGTTCCGGCACAAGGATCTGGAAGAAATGCGCGATCCTATGCAGGAAGATCCCACGGAACATAAGGCGGCGCAGTTTGATCTTAATTATGTCACGCTGGACGGCAATATTGGCTGCATGGTCAACGGGGCGGGGCTGGCGATGGCGACCATGGATATCATCAAACTGCATGGCGGCGACCCGGCGAATTTTCTGGACGTGGGAGGAGGCACCACGGCAGATCGAGTTGCCGAGGCGTTAAAGCTGATTGTCGCTGATGATAAAGTTGAAGCAATTCTGGTGAATATTTTTGGTGGTATCGTGCGCTGTGATTTGATCGCCGATGGCATTATTCAGGCGATTCGTGAAATTAACTTGCATGTACCGGTGGTAGTGCGACTGGAAGGCACTAACGCTGAAGCTGGACGTGAAAAACTGAATGACAGTGGTCTGTCTATTATAACCGCAGGTGATCTGGCCGATGCCGCAGCCAGGGTGGTGAAAGCCGCTTCTGGACAATCACAAGGGAAAAGCTGATGTCGATTCTCATTAATAAAAAAACACGCGTCATCTGCCAAGGGTTTACTGGCAAACACGGTACTTTCCACTCGGAACAAGCTATCGATTACGGCACAAATTTTGTAGGTGGTGTTACGCCGGGTAAGGGGGGGCAGATGCATCTGGACCGCCCAGTGTTTAACACGGTAAGAGATGCAATGGCAGAAACACAGGCAGATGCCAGTATGATTTTTGTACCCGCCGCGTTTGCCGCAGATTCTATTCTGGAAGCCGCCGATGCCGGTATTAAAGTGATTGCCTGCATTACCGAAGGCATTCCGGTATTGGATATGGTTAAGGTGAAAGCCGCGCTCAAGGGTAGCGACGTGCATCTGATCGGTCCCAACTGTCCAGGCATTATTACCCCGGATGAATGCAAAATCGGCATTATGCCCGGAGTGATTCATAAAAAGGGCTCCATCGGCATTGTTTCACGTTCCGGCACGCTGACCTACGAGGCAGTGTATCAAACCACGCGCAATGGTTTGGGGCAAAGTACTTGTGTGGGTATTGGTGGTGACCCAATTCAAGGCACCAACTTTATTGATTGTCTGGAAATGTTCGAGCAGGACCGACAAACCAAAGGCATCATCATGGTGGGCGAAATCGGCGGTAATGCCGAAGAAGAAGCTGCTGAATATATTCAGTGTCATGTGAAAAAGCCAGTGGTAGGTTATATCGCTGGCGTCACCGCACCACCGGGAAAGCGCATGGGTCATGCCGGAGCGATTATCTCGGGTGGCAAGGGAACGGCCAAAGACAAATTCGCTGCGCTGGATGCTGCGGGTGTGTCCGTGGCACGTTCGCCTGCGGAACTGGGTGTGCGTATGATGGAGTTTTTTAACGGTTAATCAAAAATATAATTTTTATGGCATAAGCTATGCCGCTAGCCTGGATTGCCTTGAGGTAGCGGCCAACATTTTTTCAGCATTGTTTTTTAGCATTTTTTTTCAGGATTCTCTGCCCCATGTCCCAACGTTTGTGTGTGGTCATCGCCCAACAGAACTATCTGGTCGGTGATGTTTCCGGTAATGCAACAAAAGTCATTGATGCCGCATTGCGTGCCCGCGATGAGTTTCAGGCGGACGCGATTCTTTTTCCTGAGTTAACGCTCACCGGATATCCACCTGAAGACTTGTTGTTGCGCCCCGGTTTACATCGGACGGTGCATCAGGCACTGGAAAACATTCAATCGCAGGTGAAGGGAATCGATATTGTGGTGGGTTTCCCTGAGCAAACCGATGCTGGTTTGTTTAATGCCGCAGCGGTATTGCGTGATGGTAAACGCATTGCTACTTACCACAAATGTCACTTACCCAATTACAACGTATTTGATGAAAAACGCTATTTTACGATGGGCGATCGACCCTGCGTGGTGGACATTGCCGGAGTGCCGGTGGGGCTGACGATTTGTGAAGATATCTGGTATAGCGAACCCATGCTCAAGGTGAAGCAGGCAGGTGCACAGCTTGTGCTTAACTTGAATGCCTCTCCCTTTCATCGAGCAAAAGGTGCTGAACGCGAAGCCGAACTGGAAAAACGGGTGAAGGAAGCCAATTTGCCTGTAGTGTATGCCAATCTGGTGGGCGGGCAGGACGAACTGGTTTTTGATGGTGCCTCTCTGATAATGACGGCAGATGGTAAAGTGTGTCAACGCGCACCGGCATTTGAAACCGGTTTGTTTCCTGCCGTGTTTACTATTGAGGCGGACGGGTCTATTACACCGCAACCGGGGGAAATCACCGAGCCCGATGATGAACTGGAGAGTGTCTACAAAGCGTTAGTTCTGGGTACACGGGACTACATTGAGAAAAATGGATTTCCTGGTGCGATTATCGGTTTGTCGGGCGGTATTGATTCAGCACTGACCCTGGCAATTGCTGTGGACGCTATTGGTGCCGAGCGGGTGGAAGCGGTGATGATGCCCTCGCGTTACACACTGGATATGAGTGTAGAGGATGCACAAAAACAAGCCAGCATGCTGGGCGTCAAACATCTCGTATTACCCATTGAAGCACCGTTTAATGCCTTCCTTGATTTACTGACTGCTCCTTTTGCTGGTACCGAACCGGATGCTACAGAAGAGAATATTCAAGCTCGCTGTCGGGGTATATTGCTCATGGCACTCTCCAATAAAAACCATAAAGTAGTGATGACCACGGGTAACAAAAGTGAAATGTCGGTAGGTTATGCCACCCTGTATGGTGATATGGCGGGTGGTTTTGCCGTGCTCAAGGATGTGCCCAAAACAATGGTGTTTCGGTTGGCTGAGTTTCGTAATAATAGCCGTAAGCGGGTTTCTCCGGCGATCCCGCAACGGGTGATTGACCGTCCTCCATCGGCTGAACTGGCGGATGATCAAAAAGATACTGACAGTCTGCCACCCTATGATGTGCTAGACCCGATTCTGGAAATGTACATCGAACAAGACCAGTGTGCTGACGATATTATTGCCGCAGGCTATGACGTTAACACGGTACAACGAGTCATTGGTCTGGTGAATCGTAATGAATACAAGCGTCGTCAGGCATCACCTGGGGTACGTATTTCCCAGCGCGCCTTTGGACGTGATCGGCGATATCCGATAACCTCCGGGTATGACCGCGAGCAGTGAACACAGAGCAGGTACTGGAAGTAATGGAGAAAGCTATGATGAAAAAAATTGAAGCAGTGATCAAACCATTCAAACTGGATGATGTGCGCGAAGCACTATCTGAAATTGGAATCACCGGCATGACAGTGACAGAAGTCAAAGGTTTTGGACGCCAGAAAGGGCATACCGAACTTTATCGTGGCGCAGAATATGTGGTGGATTTTTTGCCCAAGGTGAAACTGGAAATAGTGATTGCTGACGAGCGTGTTGATGATTGTGTTGAGGCTATTACCAATGCGGCACGCACTGGAAAAATTGGTGATGGTAAAATTTTCGTGACCCCGGTTGAAAAAATTGTGCGTATTCGTACTGGTGAGCAGGATAGCGATGCAATTTAATTTTTCATTATTTACAGAACGCAGAACGGTAAATAATACTGGCGCGAAATGTCTATAACTAGCCACGGGCTTCGTATTCCCAATGTTTGCGCGTATAAATCTTTATCTTTCATGAATAATACGGCAACCTACCCGCTTGACCAGGGAAGAGCCAAAAATCTAAAAAATCCGCATTAATGATATAAATCAACTAATGCGGCCATTTTATCAATATAATTTTATTTTGATGCGCTTATGGCTTTTTAGTACGTTGCCCAAAAATAGCACTACCAATTCGGACTAAGGTTGCACCTTCTTCAATTGCAATTTCAAAATCACCACTCATACCCATTGATAATTGTTGTGCAGACATCTCTGGCAATTTTTCCTGTAAACGCGCAGATAAGCCTGCTAAATTTTTAAAAATAGGGCGTAAAGTCTCTTCAGGTGCATTAAAAGGAGCCATTGTCATTAAACCCAACACTTCAATGTTAGGTAATGCATCAATTTCTTTAATCGAATTGACTAGCTCATCTACTTGCTGTGAGTCTGTAGCCCAGTTTTCACATGCAAACCCACCTTTAGATTCTTCACCCGATACATTCACCTGGATAAATACAGGTAAATCTCTCTTAAGCTCAACAAGCTGAGCTGATAAAGTTTTAGCAATTTTAGTGCGGTCAACGGTATGAAAGTAATGTGCATATTGGGAAATTGGCTGACTTTGACGGCTTTGTAAATGCCCAATAAAGTGCCATTTTAAATCAGTTAAGTGACTTAAAGCTTCCGCCTTTTCTGTCAATTCCTCAGAACGATTTTCACCAAAATGACGTACACCGGCCTCATAAGCAGTAATAATGTCTTCAATAGGTTTGGTCTTGCTGACCGCAACTAAAGTAATGTCCTCTGCTTTGCGCCCAGAATGTTGTGCCGCTTGGGCAATGCTGTCTTGAATGTCCTGTACTGCTTGATTATCGTTTGCCATAAAATACATCCTCATCTTGTTCAAAAGCTAATAAATATTCTAAATAAGCATAACGCTCACCTAAATACCGTTCAGCTTTTTCCATTAATTCATCTTGAGTTAAATTGAAAGTAAATTGCTTAGATAGTGCACTTTTTTCAAATAGAGGGTATAAGGTACTAATTGCTAAAATATAAAATAAGTCATGATCCATTTTATAACTACGGCGACGTTCACTTGACCATTCACTTTGAATTGCAGTGCGATGTTTATTTAGCAATAGCAAGTAGGGAATAAAAGCATTCCATAATTTACGAGAGACGGCTCTAACTTCAGCTTCGGATACTTCCTCAGGAGTGAAATAACCTAATAAAGTTTCAGACAATGGGTCATAAGATAACAGGTTTTTGAGCTGATAATGACCTAATGAAGAAGGTGTTCCAAACTTTGCAACGAGTCGATATACCAAAGAACCTAAATCACGCAATACTTGTAAATGTTGATTTTCTATTGATAATTCATCTAAATCTCGTACGGAGTCTAAATCCGTTAAAAAGACTTCTTTGCGCTCAAAACTAAATTCAAAATTTGACCATTCAGGTGAATATCGGTACAGGCCCGCTAGGCTGAAGTCACGCATTAATTTGCCAATTTGTCGTGACAAGATGTTAATTGTTTGTAATCGTACTGTTTCAGTACTAGGATCACCATCAATGCCTAAAGATGCCACTATCTTGTCATAATAAACATCAGCTTCAGGGTCTTTACCACGCTGGGTTGCTGCTAAATATTGTACTTCTGCAAGACGGTAAGGAGCTGCTTCTGAAGATAAAGTGATTGCTGCCCCCATGGGTTCACCTTTAAATTCCATTCCTTTGTATTCTAAAACGGCAAGCGGGATAATGGTTGGAATACCGTGCTCATACAAGGTTTTAGCATTACGATATTCACGCAAAGCTCGCTCATATATAATACCTCCCACAGGTGCAACTGCACCATATACTAGTGCGTACTCACCTTGTTTATTAATTCCCATATGTGGGTAGGTGGCAAAGCTGTCTAAAGGTATGGTCGTAGGTGGTAATGGCTCATCGCTGAATTCACCTAAAATGCGGTCACGATATTTACCCAATGCAGCAGGATCATATACACCCACGCCTTTAAGTTTAGCAACGGTTAATGCCTGTTCAGGATGCTTTTTAAGGTGTGCAGGTTCTTGTAAAATATGTCGAGCAACCCGCCCACGACGTAAAAACTCAGGTTGTGTTCGCCAGCTAGCAGCTGCAATTAAACGGTCAAATTCTGCATCGCTAATATCCACAGCATCATAACGATGCGTTAATTCATAGTCCAAAGCTTGAGGCATATTAAAATTTTCCATCCGTTGAGTATCTAAATTAAGTTGTTGTTTCTGACGCCGATTTTTTATCCACTTCTAATAAATAAGGCGCAACAAATCCTGCATATTCTTGTTTTCGTTGTTCAGGCAAATTTTTCCAGCCTGTAATTTGACCGCGACAATTAGGTGCGCCACATAAACATTGTTTTGGAAAATATTCAATACAGTAATTACGCATTGCATAATCAAGTAATAATTCTTCACCAGCAGAAATTGCTTTACGTGCAATTACATCATGTGCACCTGTTTCATTGAGATGAATCCCACAATTAGGTTCACAGCAATGATTTATTTTATGAATAATTCCAGAGTGACGAACAAACTCATTTTTTCCAATTTGTGCAGCATGCGAGTCATTTCCATTGAGTCGCTCCAAAATACGACCTACCATGATAATTTCATTAGGGGAAAAATCTCGTGTCGCAAAAATACCTTCACCTTTGTTCGCAGTTTTTCTTAATTCGCATCCATTACTCATGTTGAACTTTTCCTGTTATTTGTATTGTGTATTCAATCTATTATTATCAGACCTGAACAAAAAAGTAACTGCTTTAGAAAATATTTGCTACGAAATTCCTGAAGCGATAAACATTTTCGCACAGGGCATTTGAGCAGGCAATATTTCACATTAATACAAGCTTTTTTCATAGCTTGTAGAGAAAGTAAAAAATTCTTTAACAACATTAAGCAATCAGTACCCTCGTTATTATTGGTTACGAAAACACCGTAAATATTTTCTGCGCCGCAACCAGTAGATTTCTTTGGAATATGCTGGTTGCGACCCCAGTGGCCATTCCATATGTAGAGTGTCGGAATATTTTACGAGCGTATATCTTAACAAGAAGTAGATGTCCCTAACTCATTGATGTCAATGGAAGTTGATCTTTTGGCATATGAATTGCTTTTGGCGCTATGCACGCTGATTGCTCTGGGGAAAGTTTGTTTATGCTGACAGTTTTGTCAGTGTCAGCTCAATCTGATTTGCCTGCAAAACCAACTTATCAAAATAACCTATAAATGAGTCACGTCATGCTAAATGTCAGATCAATTCAGTTGCCTTTCTTTTTTTCGCTGGTTCTATACCTTGGTTCATGGACAAGTGTCCTTGCAGGCCCGGATACTATTGTGGAATTGCCGTTGGATGAGGGCAGTGGAGTCGTGGCGGGCGACATAAGCGGTAACGGTAACGACGGCACGTTGGTTAACGGACCAGCCTTTGAGGCAGGCACAGCGGACGGCAGCGCTTTTGCGTTACGCTTTGATGGCGTGGATGACTATATTGATTTAGGCACGGTGGATGTGGCAGGGACAGGTTTGACATTGGCGGCTTGGTTCAATGCAGACAGTTATCCGGGGTCAGCCCGTGATCCGAGATTGATCTCAAAGGCAACAGGTACCTCAGGGAATGATCATGTGTTTATGTTGAGCACGATCAAGTCAGGTGCGGCGACACGACTGCGGGCACGGGTGCGGATAGCAGGTGCGACGACGACATTGATTGCGAGCAGTGGCGATCTGGCGACGGGTGTTTGGCAGCATGGAGCGTTGACGCATGATGGCGTGATGTTGCGCCTGTATCTGGATGGTGTGGAAGTAGGCAGCACCGCGTTGGTCGGTACGGTGGATGTGGCTCCGACTGTTCCAGTAGTGGTAGGCGCACAACCTCCCGGTGCTGGAGAGCGCTTTTTTAATGGGTTGATCGATCATGTGCATATTGAGCAGCGGGCATTCAGCGTAGCTGAGATTGGAGGTTTGTTAGACGCAAATACAGTGCCGACGGCGTTGAACGAAAGCTACGTGGTCGAGGAAGATATGACCCTGGCAGTGGCTACGTTGAACGGTGTATTGGCTAACGACAGTGATGCTGACAGTGATCCCTTGCAGGCAGTGTTAGAGAGTAATGCTGCGAATGGCACGTTGGTGTTAAATGCCGACGGTTCATTTGATTACACGCCGACAGCAGACTTTTTCGGTATTGATGGTTTTACCTACCGAGCCAACGATGGCGCGGCGAATTCAAATGTGGCGAGTGTGACGCTGACCGTTAATCCGGTGAACGATACACCGGTGGGACTGGGTGAAACGTATCAGGCCGAACCGAACACAGCCCTGGTTGTGGATGTAACGAATGGCGTATTGGCCAATGATATGGACCCTGACCTGGATGTGTTGCAGGCAGTACTGGAAGGTGATGTATCCAGTGGAATGCTGACATTAAACGCAAACGGTTCGTTCAACTATACGCCGGACACGGGCTTTGTTGGTACTGACAGCTTTACCTACCGGGCCAGTGATGGCGTCCTCAGCTCGAGTGTAGTGGTGGTAACGATAACAGTGACGCTGCCACCGGACACGCTGGATGATGCTTACACTCAAAACGAGGATACGCCATTGGTGGTGTCGGCAGCCTTTGGTGTATTGGCAAATGATGTAGACACCAGTTCACCGGACGACCTGACGGTATCGTTGGTCACGGGACCGGCGAATGGTGTATTGAGCGGGTTTGCTGTGGATGGTGGATTTACGTATACCCCGGATCCGCAATTCCACGGTACGGACAGTTTTGTTTACCGTGCAACAGATGGTGTGAATGGTACAAGTGCGTTAGGAACAGTAATGCTTACTGTGAATGCCATTAACGACGCACCTGTTGTGGTTGATGCGAGTTATACAACACCAGTGAATTCCGTGCTTACGGTGGACTCGGTGAACGGTGTGTTGGTGAACGCTGTTGATGTGGAAGGTGATATTTTGCAGTCGGTGGTCGTGAATACCACCTTGAATGGAACGCTGAGCCTGAACACCGATGGTTCATTCGACTATACCCCGAATCCGGGGTATGGCGGCATTGATAGCTTTACCTACCACGCTAACGATGGTGCACTTAACTCGAATGTGGCAACGGTGACACTTACCATTGACAACTCAAACGATCCTCCGTCAATTCAGACGGGTAAACTCGGCTTTAACAAACAAACGATTGACACTACGGTTGAGCAAACTCATTACACTGCGGGGGCAGACTTGGATGGAGATTCAGATATCGACCTGATTGCGACGAATTTCATTGGTGATGATGTTTATTGGTACCGTAATGACGGCAACGGTAGTTTCACCAAACAGGTTGTTGATAACAATCTTGATGGTGCCTATCCGGGGC
>Ga0316203_1001965_pt1 | contig 12066 bp, 8 predicted proteins | sample 6monrhotite_MG_FD_204940 | JGI IMG/M metagenome (GOLD analysis project Ga0316203, IMG submission 204940) | Microbial mat bacterial communities from mineral coupon in-situ incubated in ocean water Damariscotta River, Maine, United States -... | ecosystem: Environmental > Aquatic > Marine > Coastal... | reverse complement strand
CTTCCAGAAGGGCTTCGTCCGTGATTGTGCCGGGGGTGACGATGCGTGCTACCTTACGTTCCACCGGACCCTTGGAGGTAGCAGGGTCACCCACCTGCTCACAGATGGCGACGGATTCCCCTTTGCGTACCAGTTTGGCAAGATAACCGTCGGCTGCATGATAGGGAATGCCGCACATGGGAATCGGGTCTCCGCCGGATTTGCCGCGTGCAGTGAGAGTGATATCCAGCAATTTTGCAGCCTTGCGGGCATCATCGAAAAATAATTCGTAAAAGTCACCCATGCGATAAAATAGCAGGGTGTCCGGAAATTCTGCCTTGATGCGCAGGAATTGGGTGATCATCGGCGTGTGCTGGCCGGTGTTTTTTTGGCTTTTGGGGGAACCGGTTTTTGGAGTTTGGGGGGCAGTAGCAGACATCGGCAGAGTTTATCGAAATTGGGGGACGGGCACTACCGGTATTCGGGGCTTCAAGTTGAAGAGAACAGGGGAATGTTGTGAATACTGAGACGCATTGCAGCGCTGGAACGGGTGGTGGTCAGATTAAATTAATGGAAAGACAGCGTGAGTGAAGAAGAGTTGTCGGATTGGCTGCACTGCCTGCTTTTTGGCGAGTCGTCATCCAAAGGAGAGGCACCATGATGAATCCTATCGCAAGTGACGAGTATCCGGCGTTATTGGATAAGATTAAAACCACCGTCCGTGATACTCGAATCCGCGTGGCCAGGGTTGCCAATGCTGAATAGGTGAAGCTGTATTGGCAAATTGGCCGCAGTATTACCGGGAAGCAGGCGCAGGCAAGTTGGGGAAAGGCGGTGGTTGAGCAACTGGCCAGCGATCTTCAACAGAGTTTTAGCGGGCGTAGTGGTTTTTCGGACCAAAACCTATGGTATATGCGGCAATTTTATTTGGAATACAAAGAGTTGCCAAATCTCCGACAGCTTGTTGGAGAAGTTTCCTGGGGACAGAACCTTACCATTATGGCCAAGGTGAAAGACCCGGATGAGCGCGAGTGTTACCTGAAAGCGATTGCAGAACAGGCCTGGAGCGTAATGTCCTGATTCATCAAATAGAGTCTCAAGCTTATCAATGTCATCAGATACCGAACAAGCAGCATAATTTCCCAAAGGCGCTGCCAGTGCATTTGGCCGATGAGGGGATGAAAGATGTCTATATGCTGGATCACTCTTGTTCCCATGCTCCTGCGTGGGAATGCATACGGTACTATGTGATATGGATTCCTATGGGGGATAGTGGGAATCAGAAAAACTTTGAGACCAAGATGGTCTTTGGGGTCGTTTAGGAGGCCATTATGCGAATTGAAACAATACGCCTGAAAAACTTTAAAGCATTTAAAGACATTAATATGAGAGATATTCCCAGCTTCTGCGTAGTGGTAGGGGCCAATGGCACGGGTAAGTCTACTTTGTTTGATGTGTTTGGTTTTTTAAAGGACTGCTTGACTTACAACATAAAAAAAGCCCTGCAGGGACGAGGGGGCTTTAACGAAGTGTTAAGCCGAGATGCAGAAACACGACAGATTGAGATAGAGGTTCAGTTTCGTCTGAATATTTCAGATACTGAACGCTTGGTGACTTATCATTTATGTATTGAGGAGAAAGATCGCCAGCCTGTGGTGAAGCGAGAGATTCTTCGTTATAAGCGTGGCGTTTATGGCTCACCCTACCATTTCCTCGATTTTTCTTTGGGTAATGGTTATTCCATCACCAATGAAGAAGATTTCAATATTGAAGATAAAAATTTAGAGCGAGAGGAGGTCACTCTAGACTCGTCTGATTTGTTGGCAATTAAAGGCCTGGGGCAGTTCTCACGATTTAAAGCTGCCAGTGCCTTTCGGCAGTTGATTGAAAATTGGCAGGTGTCGGATTTTCACATAAATCTTGCACGAGGTGCCAAGGATGCTGCGGGTTATGATGAGCACCTCTCTATTACAGGGGATAATTTGCAATTGGTTGCCCGTAATATTAAAGATAACCACCCGGATATATTTGAAAAAATTAAAGCGGCTATGACGAGCCGGGTACCTGGTATTAGTGATGTTTCCACCAAAGATACAGAAGACGGACGATTATTACTTTCCTTTCAGGATGGGGCATTTACTGATCCATTTATAGATCGCTATGTCTCCGATGGCACAATCAAAATGTTTGCCTATCTGATTTTGTTATATGACCCCAAGCCTCATCCTCTCTTGTGTGTCGAGGAACCAGAAAATCAGCTTTACCCTAAACTTCTTTGGGAGTTGGCAGAAGAATTTCGTGATTACACTCAACGAGGTGGGCAGGTATTTGTTTCGAGCCATTCACCGGATTTTCTCAATGCGATGCAATTGGAAGAGGTTTTTTGGTTGACAAAGGAAAAAGGTTATACCGCTATCAAACGAGCCAGCGATGATCCGCAATTGTCTGCCTATATGACTGAAGGTGATCAAATGGGTTACTTGTGGAAAGAAGGTTTTTTCTCAGGAGTGGACCCGCAATGATGCAGTTGGTATTTTTTCTTGAAGGGCCATCGGAAGAGGCTTTATTGAAAGGTCTGTTGCCAAAATTTATTCCTGACCACGTTAACCTGCGCTATGTTGTTTTTGAAGGAAAACAGGATCTGGAAAAACGCCTGGTGAAGCGTATGCGAGGCTGGTGTCTGCCGGATACCCGTTTTGTTGTATTGCGCGACAAGGATGCCGGGGATTGTGTGGTAATAAAAAACCGTTTGCAGGGGCTTTGTCGTGAAGCAGGATACGAGGATGCTCTGGTTCGTATTGCTTGTCATGAGATAGAAAGCTGGTATTTGGGAGATTTGTCTGCCGTTGAGCAAGGTTTGCATATTAGCGGTATTGCGAAGCATCAGAACAAAGCAAAATTTAGAGACCCTGACAGATTGGCCAATGCTGCCAAAGAACTGGCGACCATTACGAAGAGGTGTTACCAAAAAGTGAGTGGTTCCCGAAAAATAGGCCCCTGTCTTGCGTTGGAAGGAAATACATCAGGTAGCTTTAACGTATTTATATCGGGTATCCAGCGTATTACAAGTGAGGCGGAACACGCCTGACTCACATGAAAATCCTCTACACCTCAGACTGGCACCTAGGCCGCTTACTCTACGACCGAAAGCGCTACGAGGAAGTAGAGATACCAAAAAAGTGTTGATGGTAGAAATCAAGAGCACCCAGCACAGTGACGACAATGCTGAGTGGAATAAAGAGATTCTGGCGAAGGCAGTAGCTGATGTGAAGTGGTGTGAAAATGCCAGCCAACACCTATTAGCCAATGGCGGTAAAGAATGGGAATATCTATTGATCCCGCATGATGGGGTTAAAGAGCATAATGTGATGGAGAGTTTTGTGCAGCGGTTTACATATACGTTGGAGTAAGATGGTATACGTCTCGTTCCCATGCTCCCGCGTGGGAATGCATATTAATTACCGAGGGCTATGATGATTAGGAGCGAATATCAGCGCTTTATGCAGGTTCTAGCAGCAGGCCATACTTCAGAAGGCGTTCGTAAGATGGCAAAGCTGGTGTTGGGACATCTGGATACATTGCAACCGTTGACTACTCATCAGGGGCAGCGAGTAAAGAGGATTGCCGCGCTGGCCCAAACTCATTGGCAAACGCTGACCACCAATGTTGAAATAAAAGTGGATGACTCAACTAAGAATGCTGTTTCGATTACCCGCTTAAAAAATTTACAAATAGGACCATTTAGAGGTTTTGCCCGCCAAGAGGTATTTGATCTCGATAGTCCCTTAGTGTTGATCTATGGTCCGAATGGCACCGGCAAATCGAGTTTCTGTGAAGGACTCGAATTTGGGTTATTGGGAAGCGTTGCCGAAGCAGAGAGTAAACGCTTCAGTCATCAAGACTATTTAAGAAACGCTCATGTTAACTGTTTTGAACCACCGGTCATTGAAGCTTTTAATAGTCAAGGTGAATCACACCCTGTTGCAGCAAATGAAACCTTATATCGATTCTGTTTTGTCGAGAAAAATAGAATCGACAGTTTTTCACGCATTGCCGCCCAGCTGCCTGCTAAGCAGACCGAGTTGATTTCGACGTTGTTTGGTTTGGACAGCTTCAGCAAATTCGTGCGCAACTTTACGTCAGAAATTGATGACCGCTACATCGATCTTGTCGGGGTGAAGGGCCAACAGTTACTCCAAAAGCAACAGGTGTTGGCTGGCTCTCATCAAACAATAAAAGAAAATACTGAGGCATTAACGATTATTTTACAGGAAGAGACTGCGTTGTCGAATCAGTACACGCAGGGCATGACTTTTACCGAATTGGTTACTACGCTTGGCAACGTAGAATCCCCTGGTGAAATTGCTACTTTAGAGGCTGAATTACAGCAACCCATCGCAATAAAGACCGGAGTGACAATTGCAACGCTACTATCACAGCAACAGTTAATTGAGAGCAATCTAAGTGCCTTAACTGCAAAAGAGCAGGAATTGGTGGTGTCAAGCACTGGCCTCTCATTTAAACAACTTTATACTGCTATATCAGCACTAGGAGCGAATAAAAAAGACGAATGTCCAGCATGTAAAACGCCTATAGATAGAGTTGTCAGCAATCCATTCGAACTTGCAATACAGGAACTGGCCAAACTCTCACATCTCTCTCAACTGGAACAAGAGCGTGATCAACTAGGAGTAGCGCTTTCATCTGCACTGAAAGTTGTGTATCAGTCGATTAAAATGGCATGCGAACGGTTTGCGCCTAACCCATTACAGACTTTTTTGGTTCAAAATGAATCACAAGTCAACCAGTCATGGTGGCATTCTCTGTTTAATTTGGGTGAGGGTGGTTTTAGCGCATGGCAGCATTTGCATACGCAAATTCAACAGCTCGAACAGATGGATGCAGCCATTGATCAAGTACAGAATGAGAGGGTCAACAAGCAAGCACGTTTGATTCATCTACGTGAATTAGAAAAGCAAGTAAACGGCCTTCAAATACGTCGGAATTTGTTGGTAGAAAGTGTTCAAAAGGCAAATGAAACTATCAATAACTTTAATGATGCAAACAAAGAGTTGATCGCGGAGGTCGATGCAGAAAAGACCATAGTTACCAGGAATCATGAAATTTCTAATGCATATGCTCAATTTGTCAGTCAACTCTCACGTTATAAAGATAATCTTCCAGCACAATTAGTAGCAGACTTGGGCGATATAGTTGTTGAGCTTTACAATGCTTTCAATCGCAGCGATTCCCAGAAGGATCTACTAGCCGCTATCCGGTTACCACTTACACGGGGCCAGCGAATAGAAGTTGCCTTTCAATTAAATCCAGAAAAATTCTTCGATGCTCTGCATATCCTAAGTGAAGGTCATATTCGATGCATTGGCTTGGCAATTTTGATGGCGAAAAATCTAAAGGAAGACTGCCCGATTCTGATATTCGATGACCCGGTTAACGCAATTGATGATGACCATAGAGAATCAATCAGAAGGACTTTGTTTGAGGATAATTACTTTGACTTAAGGCAGATCATTTTAACTTGCCATGGTGAAGAGTTCTTCAAAGATATACAGAACCTATTAGGGGTTGAAAGGGTGTCTAAATCCAGAAATTTTATCTTCCTTCCGCAGATGGCTGAACATCATATTCGTGTGGATTTCAACTGTGCACCTCGTAACTATATCTTGGCTGCACAAAAATACATGGATCGGTTAGAAGTTCGCGAAGCGTTGGCGAAAACCAGACAGGCCCTTGAAGCGCTGACAAAAGGAAAAGTTTGGAGATATGTGAAACGATACGGTGATGGAAATCTCAGTCTAAAACTGCGTTCGGCCTCAGCACCTATAGAACTGCGAAATTTGACCGAACAGCTTAAGTCAAAACTTTCCAAAGCCGACTTCAATCACGAGAATAAGGCTTACATTTTGGGGCCGCTGGATGAATTGCTTGGATTAAATGGAAATTCGAGAGAATGGCGCTACTTGAATAAAGGTACACACGAAGAGCTTGATAGAGCGGAATTTGATAGAGCCATCGTTTCCGAAATAATCGAAGCTGTTACGCAGCTTGATTCCGCAGTAACCTGATTATTGTTCACATAAAAACAAGTTTGGAGGCTAGAGTAATAACCTCAAATGTCATTTTTTGGATTCAATTTGTCGGAATAAAATGTAATAAGTGGAAAGCACTCACCATTCGCACCTAAAAAAATTGTAGGAACCAAGCCGCTATGAAAATTCTCCACACCTCAGACTGGCATCTGGGTCGCTCACTCTATGGCCGAAAACGCTACGAAGAGTTCGACGCATTTCTATCCTGGCTAGCTGAAACCATCCAGCAACAGCAGGTGGATGTTCTGCTGGTGGCTGGCGATGTCTTTGATACGACGGCTCCAAGCAATCGAGCGCAAGAACTCTATTATCGCTTTTTGTGCCGTATGGCGAATTCGCCTTGTCGTCATGTCATCGTGATTGCCGGTAATCACGATTCACCCTCCTTTCTGAATGCGCCCAAAGAGCTGTTACGTGCGCTTGATGTTCATGTCATTGGTTCGACCGCTGAGAATCGTGAAGATGAAGTGTTGTTATTGCAAAGTCAGGATGGCTCTCCTGAACTCATCGTTTGTGCGGTGCCTTACCTAAGGGATCGCGATATTCGTCAGGCAGAGGCGGGTGAAAGCATTGACGACAAAGAGCGTAAGCTGATTGAGGGCATACGCGCTCACTATGCTGAGGTGGGAGTGCTGGCCGAGCAGAAGCGCTCATCGGTAAAAGAAGCACTAGGCGTTGATCTACCCATTATTGCGATGGGACATCTTTTTGCCGCAGGCGGACAAACGGTTGATGGCGATGGTACTCGCCCGCTTTATGTCGGATCACTGGCGCATGTGACTTCAGCCATTTTCCCGGAGTGTATTGATTATCTTGCCTTGGGGCACTTGCATGTTCCTCAAATGGTGAATGGTTCAGAGGTGATGCGGTACTGTGGCTCGCCACTGCCGATGGGCTTTGGTGAAGCCAAACAGGAGAAGAGTGTTTGCCTTGTTGATTTTTCCAACAATGAGGCAAGCGAGACGCAGATTCCACAAGTTACTCAACTTAAGGTGCCGCAGTTTCAACGACTCGCACGAATACAAGGTTCTTGGGATGAAATATCTGCCCAAATTCTGGAACTTTCTGTTACGCAAAATCAGGCCTGGCTGGAAATTATCTATGATGGTGAAGAGGTCATTGCTGATCTGCGTGAACGCCTGGAAGATGCCATTTCTAAAACTGAGATGGAGCTGCTTCGCGTCAGGAATAACCGGATCATGGATCGTGTTCTCAACCGCATCCACGATGACGAAACGCTTGATGATTTGAACGTTGATGATGTATTTGAGCGCTGCTTGGATTCTCACGAGATGCCTGAAGAACAACGCCCAGAGTTGCTGCTTGCTTACCAAGAGATAGTTACGTCTCTCCATGAAGAAGATACCCGAGCAGAATAGAAACGGTTATGCGAATTCTTAATATACGTTTTAATAATCTGAATTCACTCGTGGGTGAATGGGAGGTTGATTTAACAGATCCAGCCTATACATCCAACGGGATTTTCGCCATTATCGGCCCCACTGGCGCAGGTAAAACAACCATTCTTGATGCCATCTGTCTGGCGCTCTATGGTCAAACACCTCGTCTCGGTAGGGTGACTAAGAGCGACAATGAAATCATGTCTCAGCAAACGGGCGAATGTTTTTCTGAAGTGACCTTCGAGACTCAATCCGGGCGGTTCCGTTGTCACTGGAGCCAGCACCGGGCACGCAAAAAACCTAGCGGGGATCTTCAATCACCGAAGCACGAAATGGCTGAGGCTGACTCAGGGAATATTTTGCAGGCTTCAATTAAAGGTGTCGCTGAACAGGTTGAAGCAACGACGGGTATGAATTTTGAGCGCTTCACACGTTCCATGTTGTTGGCACAAGGCGGGTTCGATGTCTTTCTACAAGCTGATCCTGGTGATCGTTCCCCTATTCTTGAACAACTGACCGGAACAGAGATTTACAGCCAGATTTCCAAATCCGTTCACGAGCGTCGCTCCGAGGAAGGGAAAAAGCTGGAAATTCTTCAGGCCGAACTGGATGGGATGCAGCTACTGAGTGAAGACGACGAACAGCAGTTGAAAGCAAGCATGGAGCAGAAGATACCCCAGGGAACCAATTTAGCGAAACAAGTGGATCAAAAAAGAGCGGCAATCGCTTGGTTGGAGGGCATCGAGGGTCTTGAAAAAGAGTTGGTTTTGCTTGATGGGAAGAAACAGAAATTGGTGACTCATCAAACGGCATTTAAGCCGGAACTTGAAAAGCTTGAGTCTGCTAAACAGGCCTTGGAGTTGGTGGCTGAATACACCCGTCTCGACTTGCTGCGTCGTGGGCAGGAAGCGGATCGCCAAGGTCTCAGCGATTGCCAGAAAGCGCTTCCAGAAAAAAAAGCTGAAGTACAGCAAACCGAAGAGACGTTAAAGCAGGCAAGTGAAAATTTGTCACAAAAGAAAAGTGAGCAAAAAGAAGCGCTGCTTGTTATTCGCAAGGTTCGGGAGTTGGATTTCAAATTTGGAGAAAAAGAGACTTCGATTAAGGGACTTTTGAATAGTATTGCAGAGCGTGATAAAACGCTCGATGCCATGCGCATTAAAAACAGTGAAGATTGTTGTGAGCTTGATTCAAAAAAGAAGGCGCTCGATACTGTCCTGAAAGCGATTGACAAAAGCAAAGCAGATGAAGGTCTCGTTGAACATCTTGCAGGGATACGAACCCGCTTCGATACACTCTGTGAAGTCGATGTTAAACATCGTGACCAGCTCAATGAGCTTAATATTGCTGAAGCTCAAAAGAGTGAGACCCTTCAGTGCTGGAGTGAACAATCAACGAGCCTGGGCGTTGCTAAAAAATCGTTCAGCACTCTACAGGTTGGACTTGCCCAACAGCAGACCGAACTTAACCAGATATTAGCAGACCGAGAAATTTCAGATTGGCGAGATTCTCACTTTAATTTAAAAGAGAGAAAAAGCATTCTTAGTCGCATCAGCGAATCGATTAAATCAGTGACTGATTTTCGAAGCACATTATGTGAGCTTAATAACCAGGATGAAACACTGAATACACAAAAGGAATCAGTGTTGCATCAGCTTCAGGTGCAAACCGAAAAACAGGCAGCCCTCGAAAAAGAGATGAGCGAGCTTGAAACCCAGCTTTCTCAAATCAATAAAATCCTGGATTTTGAGGAGCATCGACACCAACTACAGAAAGGTGAATCATGTCCACTTTGCGGCGCAAGGGAGCATCCCTTTGCTGAAGGAAATATTCCTGTTCCAGATGAAACAACTACCGCGCTGAATCGTGTGAGGGCTGACCTTAAACACGCAAACGAGTCACTTTCCAATCTTAAGATAAAGCAGGCTGAAAACCTGAAGGATTTGGCACAGGTCTCTATGCAGAGAAAAGAGATTGCTGAGAAAATTTCCACAGAAAATGCCCGGACTCACGAAGATGTTGCGATTCTTGCTATTGATGATTTTGATAAAGATGCTGAAAAAGCGCTGCCCCTTGAATTATTGGCCGTGGCCTTGCCACGCTTACAGCAAGACAACGACAACAACCTGGTAAGTGCGTCAAAGGTCGTACAGACCGCCGAGAGCGTCGAGAAGGAGATTGCAACGATGCGGGAGGCAATGGAGAAAGCACGAGAAGCCACCGTGCAGTTGGAGCGGGAGACTCAGGCTGCCAGCCACAAAAAAGAGTCTGCCCAGTTGGCAGTTGATCGGACCAGAAAGGAAGTCGCCGAGTTGGCAGCGACGGTGCAGAAATCACAGAGTGAGCTACTACGTGAACTTTCAAAGTATGGAATCAAACACCTGGCTTTGGATGCGTTGGCCCCTTGTGACAGGATAGGCGTCCTGAGTGAGTTAACCACACGTCGAGAGCAGTGGCTTTCTCAACAAGGGAGCAAAGCCGAAATTGAAAAGCAACTTCCCTCCCTGGTATTTCAGACGAAACATCAAGCTGAGCAAATCACCCAGTTTGAAGGCGAACTGAAAAAATATCGAGGTGATCTTGATGCCTTAATTCGTGAACGAGATGGTTTAACGCGTGAGCGACAGACGCTTTTCGGTGACAAAAACCCCGACGATGAAGAATCCCGTCTCTCCTCAGTCATTGATCAATGCGATAAGCGTCTCGACGATTCGCGCCAACGTCTCAACGCTGCAAACCAGGCACTCGGCAAACTGAAAAATAGGTTTGAAACGATTGAAAAGACAATGCTTACCCGAGCAAAGGAACTGAAAACTGAGGAAGCACTATTTCAAACTCGACTAGGCTTATTGGGTTTCAGTGATGAGGCGAATTATCAGGCAGCCTGTCTTCCCGAAGATGAGCGTAACCGTCTAATGCAGCAAGCCCGGCAGTTGGCGACTGAGCAAACGGCGTTGGATGCAAGGTATCAGGATAAAATCACCCTGCTAAAAACTGAACAACAAAAGAAAGTCACAGATCAACCTCGTGAGTTGCTTGCACAAGCGTTAGAGACGCTTGCAAATAGCCTGAAGGAACTCCAACAGATGCTGGGTGGCATCCAGCAAAAGCTAAAAGACAATAATGATCTGAGGTGCAAACAACAAGCGCGAGCAAAAGCCATTGACGCACAAAAACGTGAATCATCACGTTGGGATACGCTGCATGAGTTGATCGGTTCAGCCGATGGCAAGAAATACCGCAACTTCGCCCAGGGTTTGACTTTTGAAATGATGGTCGGTCATGCAAACCGACAATTGCAGAAAATGACGGATCGCTATCTGTTGATCAGAGATGATAGGCAGCCGCTGGAGCTGAATGTGGTGGACAGTTATCAAGCGGGTGAAACTCGTTCAACCAAGAATTTGTCCGGGGGTGAGAGCTTTATCGTCAGCCTCTCTCTGGCGCTTGGCCTATCCCATATGGCCAGTAAAAACGTTCGGGTTGACTCACTGTTTCTTGATGAAGGCTTTGGTACCCTGGATGAAGATGCGTTGGATACAGCCCTGGAGACCCTTGCGGGACTTCAAGAGGACGGTAAACTGATTGGCGTAATTTCGCATGTTTCAACCTTAAGAGAGCGAATAAGTACCCAGATACAAGTCATTCCTCATACAGGAGGAAGAAGCGTCATCAGTGGGCCGGGATGTGGTAAGCCAGATCAGGAGCTGGAAGGATAAAACTAAGTAATACATGGAGTCTGAGGGAGTATAAAATGAGCCGGGCCTGTTATCTTTTAGCCCGACAAGAATTGGAGCATGAAATGCTGGAAAAAATTGCCACGGCGTTGGCACAACTCAAACCACAAGGTGCTTTCTCGGCGAAAAAAACCACGGGTATCGCTGATCTGCATATCGAGATCAAGCCTGTTGGACGATTGAAATTTCCAATTAAACCGACTGTTGCCAAAAAACTGATCAAGGTGGCACAGCCTGCGACCTTCGGTTGGCAACAGGAGACTCGCCTGGATACCGAAGTGCGTGATGTCTGGAAGATCCCCAAAAGCCGGGTCAAGATCGACAAGCGGCGTTGGAACCAAACGCTTAACCCTACTGTGGAGCGACTCAAAGATGAGTTGGGGTTACCACAGCAAATTCGGCTCAAGGCTGAGTTGCACGATATGCTGATCTATGCACCGGGGCAGTTTTTCTTGCCTCATCAGGATTCAGAAAAGAGCGATGGCATGGTCGCGACGCTGGTGGTGGTTCTGCCGTCACCCCATAGCGGCGGGACATTGGTCGTCGATCATCACGGCGAGAAAAAACGCTACCAGAGTGGCCGGGCATCCGCAGACAAACTGATGTTTTTCGCTTTCTATGCTGACTGTCACCATGAAGTCAAACCGGTGAAAGAGGGCTATCGTATCGCTCTCATTTACAACCTCTTGCTCAATGGGGAAGATGAAACGATGGCGGCTCTGCCCACGCCCGCCGCTCAGCAGGTCGTGACCGGGGCGCTGGAGAATTACTTCGCTTTTTCTCCTGCTCTCGTCGAAGAGGAAAGCCGCCCGCATACCAACAAGATCGTTTATTTTCTCG
>Ga0316203_1001960_pt1 | contig 12093 bp, 16 predicted proteins | sample 6monrhotite_MG_FD_204940 | JGI IMG/M metagenome (GOLD analysis project Ga0316203, IMG submission 204940) | Microbial mat bacterial communities from mineral coupon in-situ incubated in ocean water Damariscotta River, Maine, United States -... | ecosystem: Environmental > Aquatic > Marine >... | reverse complement strand
GACTCCTCCCGCGGAGACCCCCGTGGCCCCGCCGGCGCCGGACGCCCCGCCGGCGCCGGACGCCCCGCCGCCGGCGGACGCCCCGCCGAGCTCCCCCGAGCAGGTGCACCGCGCGCGCGTCTGGGTTGGTGCGCTGGCGCAGATCCGCGCGCTCTTGGGCGACCTCGTCGGGGACCTCGCTGACGCTCCTGAGCACGTCCAGCGGACCGCTCAGGAGGTGACTGCCCTCGCCGAGAAGGCCCTGACTCTCCTCCAAACGATCACCCCAAAGGAAACTGCATGAAGTCTCTCGCCAACGTCAAGCGCGGCAAGATCGCCGCCCCCGCCCGAATCGTCCTCTACGGCCAGGAAGGGGTCGGCAAGTCCACCTTCGGAGCCGACGCCCCCTCCCCGATCTTCATGGGTGCGGAGCGAGGAACCGAGCACCTCGACGTGGTGCGGATCCCTCACGAGGAGCTGACCTCGTGGGCCGACGTCATGCAGTGGCTGGACGTCCTCACGAAGGAGCAGCACCCCTACGAGACCCTCGTGGTGGACACGCTCGACTGGCTTGAGGCCCTGGTCCACGACTTCGTCGCGAAGCGGAACGGCGTGCAGAACGTCGCTGACCTCAAGTTTGCAGAGGGCTACAAGAAGGCCTTGCCCGAGTGGCGAGAGTTCCTCCGCGTCTTGGACGTGCTCCGGGACCGTCGCGGCATGCACGTGGTCCTGTTGGCGCACGCCAAGGTCGCGAAGTACGACCGACCCGGAGGCGAGAGCTGGGACCGGTGGAGCCTCAAGCTGCACTCCGGGAAGTCGAGCTCGGCCTCGGACTTGGTGAAGGAGTGGGCCAACGAGGTTCTCTTCGCCGCCTTCGACGAGCAGGCCCGAGGCAAAGGCAAGTGGGATCGGAAGGCGATCGGCAGCGGCCGGCGGGTTCTTCACACGCAGAGGAGCCCGTCCTGGGACGCGAAGAACCGGCACGATCTCCCCGCCCAAATGAAGTTCGAGTGGAGGGAGGTCTGGCGCAAGCTGTCCGCCTCTTCTGCGGTCACCGGCCCAGAACTCAAGCAGGCCCTGGACGACCTCTTGGAGCTTGCTGGTGAGCTCGGACCCGAGGAGGGCTCCCGCCTCCGTTCCTGGGTTCTGTCCCTGGGCTCAAGCGTTGCTCGCGCAACCCTGGCCAAGGCTGGCAACCGGGCTCGCGTGCTCCTCGAGGAGGCGAAGGGACAGGGTGGGACTGACCAGGACGAGCGTGCGCCGGCGCGCCAGTCTGAGCCAGCGGCCGACCCTGCTCCCGCCGCGCCGCAGGGCGCGCAGGAGTTCAGCTACCCGGCGCCCGAATGAGCGGGCTCTTCGCCATGGCCCCGCTCAGGGGCTGGTCGATCGAGCGGGAGAAGGCCCACGAGCAGACAGCTCGTGGGGCGCTCCTTCAGCTCGTCCTCTACACCTCGCAGGGGAGGGCCGAGGACGCCCTCCGCCTGCTCCGCTGCAAGTTCCCGACCGTGGACCCCTGCCGGGCCACAGAGGAGTTCTCCGAGATCCTGGCCAACGCGATTCGTGGTCTCCCCGCGGAGCTCGAGCGGCTGCTGACTGAGGCCAAGGCTCCGCCAGCGCCCGCCCGGAGGGACGTGACCTGCCCCTCCTGCAACGGAAAGGGCTACACCCGCACCGCGCGCAACTGCACGACCTGCGGCAACACCGGGCGCGTGCGCGAGGACTGGAAGCCCCCCTCCGAGCTGCACAAGGCCGCCGTGGAGGGCCTCGGGAAGCGCTGCACCTGCAAGCACACCTCAAGGGAGCACGACCCCATGAGCGGGGGGTGCAGGGCCTGCGGTTGCAAGGCCTTCGAGGAGCAGCCAGAGGCCTTGCCCGAGCGCTACGGGGGCCCCTCTGAGCTCGCGCAGCTCCAAGAGGAGTTCAACGAGCGCGTGGACGAAGTGGCCGACCGCCCCTCTGGGGGCTGGCCCTTCAAGAGCCCGAAGGAAGTGGTCCGCGCCTACCTCGCCAAGGCGAAGGACCGCCGGCCAAAGCTCCCGCAGCACAAGCCCGAGAGCGGAGACCCGCCCTGCCTGATCTGCGGCCTGCCCTGCTACTCAAGGAACGACCCGGACCGCACGGCAGAGGCCTGCCGCAAGAAGACCGTTGGAAGCAAGAAGCGCGCGCACGAGCGCTGCTACCAGGCCGCGAAGGCCTATGGAGAGAAGCATGGCTGGTAAGGGCTACGCAGTGGAGCTGAACGAGAGCGAGCTCCTCGCCCTCGACGGGAGGTGCAGACCTGAGGTGCAAGACTTCATCGACGAGGTGAAGTGGCGCGACTCAATGTTGATCCCAGCGAAGCTCGGGCTGCTCAGCAACGAGGAGCTGGCCGAGTGGCCGCACTCCCAGCGAGTCCGCGACGTGCTCCTCGAGCGCGCCCAGGGCGGCGACGACGAGGCCCGCTCGATCCTCGACAACCCGCGGCGCGAGGAGCCGACCCGGGAGGCCCTCGAAGTCCGCGCCCAGGCCTGGCGCATGGTGGCCCGGTCTCACGAGCGGGAACTGCGCGTGCTCAAGGAGCGCGTGTACTGCCTTGAGGCTGAGCAGACGAAGCTCAGCCAGGAGGTGGGCAAGGTCAGGGCCGATCTGGCCGAGTGGATCGACGAGGCCTCGTGAACGAGCCTCGCGAATCTGAAGACCTGGCGACGCTCCTGATCCTCCTCATGGACGAGAACCCAGGGGATTGGTCTGTGAGCACTTACTGGGCGAATCACAGGCCCTCCGGACTCCGGGTCGATCTGTACCCGCCTCGGATCAGTGAGCCCTACGTGCTCAAGTTCCGCTGGGGTGATCGCAGACGGCTGAAGGCGGCCCTGCGCCGGCTCAAGGTCGCCCTCTCCGTGCGCTCGATTCGGAAGGGGATCTCTTGACCCGCCCGGTCCTGACGCTCGACCTCGCGACCCGTTCGGGGTGGGCCTACCGCTCCTCCTCCGGGGCGGTCACCTCGGGGGCCGTCGACTTCAAGGCCAGGGGGAAGGAGGACAAGGACCGCGCGCGCCTGCGTGCGATCGAGGCTTGGCTCCCTCTCGCCCTGGCCCCGCTGGCTCAAGGCCGCGGGGACCTGGTCTACGAGCTGACCGGCTTCGGGCACCACAGTTCGATCCGGATCAGCGCCCACCTCGAGGCCCTCCTGCTCCGGGCGGCCGACGCCTTCGGGATCCCACCGGGGGACACCTACCGCTACTCGCCCCAGAAGGGCAAGCAGGCCGCGACGGGCAAGGGCAACGCCAGCAAGGCCGAGGTCCTGGAGGCCATGGCCGCGCGCTGGGATCTGCCCGAGCTCGACGACGAGGACCGGGCCGACGCCCTCGCGCTGCTGACCCACCACCTCGAGGTCGAGGGCTAGCCGGTGGGCAAGTCCATGGGGGGCCCGCCAGAGGGCCTCAAGACGGACTACATGAAGTGGCTTGAGGGCTGCGTCGAGACCCTCGAGGGAGAGGGCGAGACCGACTGCCACCCGAGCCGCTTCCCAGACCCGACGCGACCGGAGCAGGCGGCTCCAGAGCTCACAAACGAACAGCGAGAAGCAAAGGAGGGCCGAGTGTCCTACCCCCCTATCGAGTGCAGCGCGTGTGGCGAGACCTTCCAGAGGGTTGGGCCTGGTCAGGGCAAGAGAGTGCGCTGTTACGAGTGCCATGCCCGAGGAGACCACGGCTACACGGTGAAGGGTGACAAGGTGCAGGGCGCAGCGCTCGCGAAGCTGCGCAAGCGAGCCGGCCTAGGGCAGCGGCCCGCTGGCGAGCTCTTCGGCGTGAGCACGGGGACCTACTACCGCTGGGAGAAGGGGATCCGCCCCATTCCAGCTGGGGTCTTGGAGACCATGCGGCTTCGGGCGAACGGGTCCGAGGAGCCCGCGCGCGCTCCTGAGCCAGCCGAAACCCAGGCCACGTCTGCCCCCGCGGCTCCCGCGCCCCCCGCGCCCGCTCGAGTACTCGAGCAAGACCCCCCCGCAGAGCCTGACCTGCGCCTGGCCCTCAAGGCCACCGCGACCTCAAGCCTGAGAAGGGCCTCGGTCTGGCTGAGCAAACTCGCTGCCCGGATCGAGGCCCGGTGAACCGCGCCCCCTTCGACTCCTCCCGCCTCCCGCGCGAGCAGCTCCTGGCCGAGGCCTTCCCCGGGCAGGAGCTGCGCCCGGACCGCAACGGGTGGGCCCGCCTCTCCTGCACGCACCCCGCCTGCACTCACGAGAACGGGGACCGCCCTCCGCACGGGACCCCTTCCCTCGACGTGAACGTCGAGACCGGAGCTTTCCTCTGCCGCTCCTTCAATCGAGAGGGCCGGGGCTGGAAAGACCTCGTGACCGCCTGGCACGGGGAAGGCCGCTGGAAGCAGGCCCTGAAGCAGGCCGGCTACGGAAAGAGCGAGGACCGCCCTCGAAACCTCCAAGAGCGGTGGGACCGGCTCAAGCCCGAGGCCGCTTGGACCGTCTCCCTCGGGGTATCTCCCGACCTCTCCGCGCGCTACCTGCGTAGCGGGTGCCGCTACCCCGGCGACCCCCGCTCCGAGTCCGCCGTCGCCCTCCGCGACCCCCAGGGCGAGCTGAAGGGGATCAAGTGGAGGCTGCCCCCGGGAGGGCGCTGGAAGGTTGGCGCCGCCGCCCAGAAGGACCCGACCGCCAAGTACGTGCTGACGAAGGGGAGCGACCCCAGCGTGGTCTTCCTCGGGGAGCTGGTCCTCGAGCGGCCCGAGGCGACCGTCTTGGTCTGCGCCGGGGAGAAGGACGCCTTGGTGGCCGCCTCCCACCTCGGCGAGGAGTGGGCCCCGGTCTCCGGCTGCTACGGGGAGGGCAAGGTCCCGCGCGGGCTCGCCAAGCTTGTCGAGGGCCGCCGGGTCGTGATCGCATACGACGGTGACCGCGCCGGCCACGAGGGCGCCTTCCGCGTCGCCCAGACCCTCCGCGCCTGCAACCCGACCGCCGCGCGCTTCCCCACCGACACCCCTCCCGGCGCCAAAAAGGCCGGGTGGGACGTGGCCAACGTGCTCGAGCACCAGGGCGCCGAGGCCTTGGCCGACCTCCTCGAGGCCGCGGCCCCCGTGCCCGCCGAATGGGAGCCGAAGGAAGCACCCCCAGAGCCCCCGCGGGAGCCGGAAACCCCTGTCTTCGACCAAGCCGAGTCAGAGGTCGAGTCCGCCCTCAGCTCCTGGGGGGAGACCGAGGGCTGCGTGGTCGAGTGGACGAGGCGCGGGCGCGCGAACAAGGCGCACATGGTGCCCGTCTGCTGCTTCCGCGGGATCCCGCGGCTGACCCGGGTCCGCTCCGTCTGGGCCGAGGATCCCGAAGACCCGAGCGGGTGGGCCCAGACCCAGCAGTCCACCTACAGCTTTGCCCTCCAAGACGGGACCAAGATCACCCGCACTTGCCCCGCCGGCGTGCGCTCCTTCGAGGAGCTGCTCGACACGGTCGAGCTCAGCCGGGCCACCGAGGCGGTCGGGCGCACCGCGCGCTCCAAGCTCTTCGTCTGGACCTTGCAGCAGAGCCGCCCCGAGGTCCTGGAGGAGCGGAAGGCGATCGGGCCCCACAAGGGCATTGGCTGGATCGCGCCCCCCTCCGTCGTCGTGCGCCAGGGCCGGATCGAGGACCTCGGAGCCACGGCGGTCCCGCCTCTCCCCATGCAGGAGTTCACTCGCTACCGCCTGGAGCGTCTCCCTCAACGCCGCTTCGAAGAGGTCGCGCGCTGGCTCGCGGGCCCCCTTCTCTCCTGTGACTACGTGGACGGGGCCTACACGATCCCGCTCCTCGCGGCCTTCATGTCGCCGCCGCTCTGGAGCTACGTCCCCGAGCTGGAGTCCTGGCAGCGCTACGCCTTCTGGGTGCAGGGCCAGTCCGGGGTGGGCAAGAGCCAGCTCTGTCGCTACTTCGCCTGCCTCTGGGGGGACTTCCTCGACCCCCGCGGCCTGGCCAACTGGATCAGCTCTGCCACCTGGCTGGAAATGCTCCTGCACGCCGCCGTGTCGGTTCCCGTCTTCGTCTCGGACTTCAAGAGGCGCTCCTTCTCCCGGGACGAGTACCGCGCCGCCATGCGCCTGATCCAGGCCTACGCCGACCGCACCTCCCGTGGCCGCGCCGCCTACGGGGGCCGCTCGGGCGACACCACGCGGCCCCCGCGCTGCACGTGGATCGTCGACGGGGAGGACTTGCCCGAGGGAGAGGCCTCAACGATCGGGCGCATGGTGGTCCTGCGGGTGGCCCCTGGCGGTGAGCTCGACCTCTGCGCGGACGCGAACTCGGACGCCCTCGACCCGGCCATGGTGCGCGACCTCCCCGGGGTCACTGCCCGCTGGATCGCCTGGGCTCAGAGGAACGTGCAGCGCCTTGGGCACGAGCTCGAGGGGGCCGTGCGCGACCTCACCGAGGAACTCCCGGCCGGGGCGAGTAACCGGGCCAGGCTCGTGCGGAACTACGCCGTGCAGGTCGCAACGATCCGCGGGCTCTGCCTCTTCCTGGAGGAGGAGGCGGGAGTCCAGGGCCTCGGGCACCTCGCCAAGCGGGCTCTAGACGTGCACGTCGAGCTCGCCGCCGAGCAGCTCGGGGACGTGAGCGACGAGAGCGCCGGCGCCATGTGGCTGCAGCAGCTCTCGGTTCTGCTCCACGCTGGGGCCGTCTTCCTCCGGGCGGAGGACACCTACGCCACGGCCGCGGCCTTCGTGAACGTGCCGAAGGAGGGGAACTCGCAGTGCGTGGGGACCTTCGACGCCAACGGGGACGCCTACGTCTGGCCCGCGCGCGCCGTGCCGATCGTGAACGCGTCCATGACCCGCGGGGGTGGTGACCGGATCGAGTTCTCGCGCAAGGCGATCGCCCAGCAGCTCGAGGCCGCCGGCGCCAAGGAGAAGACGGTGCGTCGGCGAGTCACCGACGAGGGTCTCTCCGCCCGTCCCTACGCCTGGCAGATCCCGCTTAGCGCCCTGTCCTTCAAGGACTCGACGGACGAAGAGCGGTGGCCATGAGGGGCCTCCAAAGCGGCCGCACCCGCTGCGGGCTCTGCCTGCGAGTCCAGACCGCCGGCGTCACCGAGGGCTGGCACCTCCTCGGGGTGCACCTCCTCTGCCCTGCCTGCTTCGCCGAGCTCGGTGGGGTCAACACGGCCGCGGAGAAGGCGAAGGTCTTCCTGGCCGGCCAGCTCGAGAAGGCCAAAGGGGCCGCCGCCAGGGAGAAGAGCGCCGCAAACAAGGCCCGCTATCAGGCAAGAAGTGCCGAGAGGCTCCTGGCCGAGGAGCGGCGCGCCAAGCAACGTGCCGAGGTCGAGGCCAAGGTCAGCTGGGAAGAGGTCGCCCGGCTCCGCGAGCAGGTCCTCGAGCTCAAGGCAAGGCTGAGCAAGTGAGCCTCGCCCGCCTCCGCGGTGCCGAGAGGCAGCGCGCGCACCAAATCCTCGCCTGGGCCCAGGGGAAAGACCCCGGCTTCGGTCCCGATCCCTGGGGGGTGTCTCCCTGGCTCGCATGGCGGGTCGAGGTCGGAGGCCGCCACGGCGGGAACCCGGAAGACGGGTGGCAAGCGGCCTGCGAGCTGGTGCTCGTGGCGAACCGCCTGCGCCCAGCCCCCACGCCCCCTGAGGGCTGGATCAACCCAAGAGCCCCGAGCCCTCTCGCGGACGAGCCGATTGTGAAGCTCGCGCACGAGGTCTTGGGCGGAAGGAGAGTTTGGTGAGCAGGATCGGGAAGTTTGAGACGACGTATTCGCTGGACAGCGTGCTTGTGGACGGGCCCCTCGGAGACCCCGTCCACCTCTTCGAGGAGGAAGACCTCGAGGTTGAGATCGAGAGCGTCGTGCACTGCGATCGCGACGGGGAGATCGAGGCGGAGATTCTCAGCGCCACCCTCCTCGGGCTTGAGCTCACGGAGGAGGCGATTGAGGCCCTTGATCTCGCGTCGCATGCCGCGGTGACCTTCTGCGACAGCGGGATCGTGCCTCCAAAGTGGGGCTCGATCTGGCGCGATTCGGCTGAGGTCGACTGGGAGGTCATGGGCACCGGCCGCAAGCGGGATCAGGCCGACGGGTGCATGGTCCTCCTAAAGCGCCTTGGGCACTACAGCTACGCCCTCTGCGCTGGGCTGTGGGAGGGGCAGCCGACGGGACTGCTGGTGAGCTCCTACGACCTCGTATGCGGCCACCAGGAGCCCTTCGACTGGCGGGAGGTCCTCTTCGAGGACGAGCTGGCTGAGGGGAAGTGGCGGAACCCGCGGGCGGTCTACGTGGGGGCTCGGAAGGCCAAGGGAGAGCCCTCGTGAAGGCCATTTCACTTTGGCAGCCCTGGGCCACCCTGATCGCCCTCGGGATCAAGCAGACCGAGACGAGGCACTGGAGCACCAAGCACCGCGGGCCCCTGGCCATTCACGCGGCGAAGAGGTGGAGGCCGGACCAGCGAGAGGCTGGTGGCCGTCGCGGAGCTGGTGGACTGCTACCAGTTCGACCACGCGGTGCCTGACAACGTGACCTTGGACGACTTCGCGGCCGGGAACATGGAGCCCGGTCGCTTCGGCGCGCGGCTGGAGAACGTGAGGCCCATGAACGTTGGCGGCGTGTGCGGGCGGCAGGGGTTCTGGACGCTTGAGGGCGAAGAGCTGGCAAGTGTGCTTGAGCAGCTCGGGAGGATCTCGTGAGCGTGCCTCCTGAGGTCTGTTCCCACCTCCTGGCTGTGGACGAAGAGAGCAGGGACTGGAGCGCGGAGCTTGACAGCGGGACCGCGCTTGCCCTGGCAGGGCAAGTTGGTACCCTCGGTGAGGTGGTTCTCTCAATGTGTAGATAGGAATTAGGTGTGCATGACGCATTTCGATTTGGACAGTCCCCGAGGTAAGCGAAACGCTGCTGTGGGCGGCTGTGTCTTCTGCGGGTGCATGCTGATCGGGCTCGTGGCCACGATCAACTACGCGGTTGACGAGAGTCGCCCAGTCAGCGCTTCCGTCGCAGGCCTGATTGCCTCCCTGGTTGCTTCTTTTGTGATCTCAATGGTGGCTGCTGGCTTGTTCAACGTAGGAGAAGAGCTCTTCGTTACCGCAAGAGACTTCGTCACGTGGATCACCGAAAACTGGAAGGGGATCGGGGTTACCGTGATCCTCTTGTCGATCGCAGGAGGTGTTCTCCACGCGATGAGCCTGGGATACTGAAGTGGGGACCGGACCGCGGGATCATGCAAGAAACCTTGACGGCCAGGGCCGGCTAGGCCAACCCGCGCCCGACACCACGTCCCCGAAAGGAGGCGTGGGCTCGTCTCGTGTCGGGCTCTGGGTTAGGCCAGATCCGCGCTCGGCTAGTCTCCAAGCTCCACGTCGGCGATCCTGAGGGCCTCAAGAAGCGTAGTGTCGTTCGAGTCCCGCCTGGCGCGACCGTAGCCCAGGACGATCTTCCGCTCCTCGCAGTACGCCAAGAACCCAAGCCGGAGCCCGCCGCTCCTGCCTCCGCCTGGAAGGGCCCAGCGGACCTTGAGGACCTTCGCGCCGCCTTCGGTCGAGCCAATCGGGTTAATGGACACCCCTTGCCGTTGGTTGCATTCGTCGTGCGAGTTTATGTAGGCCACGAGGAACGCCTTCAAGGCGTCCACATTCGCGGTGTATCCACCCCCGAGCGACTTTCTGACCTGGGCGATCACTTGGTCGAGGTCGGCGTTGCGTGCGAGTTCCCACTCGATCTCTGAGAGCTCTACCACCGAATTCGGCTGTCCCTCTCAGAAGCCCGCAGCGACCGTGCGAACTCGTCTTCCTCGGCTCCAAGCCAGTCGTCCTCGTCAAGGAGTTGCTGGAGGGCCAGGTGCATGTTCACCCCGGTCCCGACCCCTTGCTTGATCGCAAGGTCCCAGCCCGGGTTGGCGTGCGAGAAGTCTGAGACTTGCGCTGCTGTGACTCTGCCGATCTTCCTGGCGACCTCTCCAGCCAGTTCCGTAAGAGCGCCGGGAAGCTCAGAGCCGATCCCTTCTTCAAGCTGGAGAGTCTTGCTCTCGTAGCCACCTCTCTGCTCATTCAGAAGGGAAGCCAGGCCGAGCTTGGGCATGTCCCGAAGCAGTCGCTTCTCGTAGTTCGACACCACGGGACCCTGGGGAAGGGCAATGTAGGTGTTCCTGGTGAAGGTCTCGCCCGCCTCGCGCAGCAGGATCAGGTCGAAGTAGAAGAGGGCCTTGTTCAGGGGAACTGCCATGAGCTTCCGTCCTGGAGCTCCGCTCAGCAGTGCAACGGCCGCGGCTCGAAGCCTGCGCTTCTTCTCCTCTGGAGAAATTCGTCCCTCTTGATCGCCTTCCATAGCCCCAACCTAGCCCGGAAGCAGTCGAGCCACCAGGCACCTCGGCGGAGAATCGCCTGCGAAATGCGTATGGTTCTGCGGCGCAAACTTGGCCCAAAGTGGCAAGAAGGCAGTGACCCCGGGGGTGGGAGCTGGCCGCCTCCTCAGAGCTCCTCTGAGGCCCTCAAGTTTTGCTCTGCGACTTACCAGTCGCGAGAGGGTGCGCTCGGCCAAGGAAGGTGCCTCTCTGAGCACGTGAGGGGCTTTGGCTTTCCAAGGGCTACCCTGCCGAGCGGGGTGCTCGCCTGAGGAGGCCTCCTGGGGGGAAGCTCCCCCAGGAAGGGTTTCAAAATCGAACACCGGGACAGCACCGGGACAGCCAGTTGTTTGCTGACAGGGGTTTACGCCAGCTGTCCCATATTCACTTAGCGGAATGGGACAGCTAAGCCGAGCGAGGCCAAGGCTTTGACTGCTGTCCCTATATAAGTACAGAAAGTACAAGCTAGTACAAGAAGAAGAAGAAGGGGAGCGAGTGGCTCGTGGGTCATGTGTGTCTATGGGGGGTTGCACCCCCAAAACCCATGGGACACCGGGACAGCGGCCGGAACCCACGTGGCCCCAGTGGGTTAGCTGTCCCTAGAACAGTGGGACAGCACATGGGACAGGCCCAGGGACACCCTCGTGAGCAGATTGTGAAATGGGCAACCTTGCCCAATTAGCCCTGGATTGACCCGTAATTGACCCTGGGTTGCCCAATTGGGTCAATGGACACCGGGACAGCTGGTAGCCAAATTGGCGCGGCGTGGCCATTAAGTCAGCCCCCTCGGGACACCCCTCCGGGGGCTACCTCGAATGGTTTTGGTGGCCCTTCGGTGTCGCCCGTACAGACCGCCGCCCAGGACCAAGCTCGTCAGCCTGACCCTGGGCAGCAGGGGGAGAGATAGGTCTCGGACCTAGTTCAGCTCGGTCACCGTGATTCGGCATGACCAGTCGCAGTTAGTGGCCGGCCCCTGCCAGCGCAGGTCCAGCACCTGGCCGCTGGCGAGGGTAATCTCGTTCGTGCCCCGCATTCTCATGTTCAGGGTATTGGCTGCCTGTACCTGGACCGTCGCGAACCATGAGTCGAAGACTGAGGCGTCCACGTAGGCCATGATTCTGATAAGGGCGTTCGCCCCGTAGCTGATCGGCGTCCCGTCCCCGAAGACATTGACCAGGAGCGAAATGTCCTTGTTCGCGGTGTATTTCCACTGGTCGCCAACGGTCGAGATCGTGCCGCCCTTGAGCGTGTTCTCGACCAGGGTCGCGCACTCGAGGATTGTTGGCCCTGTGTTCATGGTCTGCGCGGAGGAGGTGTAGACGGCCCTGGGGCGCTTGGTCAGCGTGGCGCCCCCGCTGCCCTGCGTGGGGAAGGTCACTAGTAGGCCTCAAGGCTGACGATCAGCCGATCAACGTCGGCCGTCGTGCCACCCCGGAACGAGTAGAGGTTTCCTGCGATCGCGCAGAAATCGAAGATCCCGCCAGCGCCCGCTGTGAGCGCGTTTCCACCATTGAGCAGCACTGTCTTGGTCGTGCTGCCGTTGTCCTCAATGAAGTAGAAGGTCGAGCCTGCGCTGAGCGAGACGCTCACGCGCATGAGGCCGGTGCTAGGCGCCTCGACCTCCACGATCTCCGCGTCTCCTGCGACGCTGCCATGCGCGAAGAGCGCGGAGAGAACTTGCCTCAAGCCTGCGGTGATTCCCATGGGTCACCTCCTTGGCCAGGACCCTGTCCCCTCGCCCCGACGCACCTCCTCTGCATTTGCTTGTTGAAACGTATGTAAAACGCACGGGTCCTTCCGTGTCACGCGTGATAAGCGAAGGTAGAAAACC
>Ga0316203_1001956_pt1 | contig 12113 bp, 21 predicted proteins | sample 6monrhotite_MG_FD_204940 | JGI IMG/M metagenome (GOLD analysis project Ga0316203, IMG submission 204940) | Microbial mat bacterial communities from mineral coupon in-situ incubated in ocean water Damariscotta River, Maine, United States -... | ecosystem: Environmental > Aquatic > Marine >... | reverse complement strand
ATTGCTCGGGTTGAGCAGTATCAAGAAGGGTCTGTGCCGCTGCATACGCTGCGCGCCGACATTGATTATGGAACCGCTGAAGCCACGACGGCTATGGGCATTATCGGCATCAAGGTCTGGATCTACAAAGGTGAGATTCTAGAGCATGATCCGATGGCATCCGAGCGTCGTCTTCAAGAATCCGGTGAGCAGCGTGCCCGTCAGGGCAGCGGCAACCGGGCGGCTTAGAAATTAGGAACGACGGGGCGAATTCGAAATGCTTCAACCAAAACGCACCAAGTTCCGGAAGGCGCACAAAGGCCGCATCAAAGGCGCGGCTAAAGGCGGCTTCTCGTTGAATTTCGGTTCTTATGGCCTCAAGGCCATGGAGCCAGAGCGCGTCACTGCACGTCAAATCGAGGCCACTCGCCGGGCGATTACTCGCCACATGAAGCGGGCAGGTCGGGTTTGGATCCGGATTTTCCCGGATGTGCCTGTGTCGAAGAAACCGACGGAAGTTCGGATGGGTAAAGGTAAAGGTTCGCCAGAGTTTTGGGCAGCCCGCGTCAAGCCTGGCCGGATCATGTTCGAGATTGATGGTGTGCCAGAGAGCGTAGCGCGTGAAGCGTTGTCTCTGGGTGCAGCCAAACTGCCGGTGAAGACGAAAATCGTCGCCCGGATTGGTGAATAGGAGTGAGTGTCATGGACGCTGTTGATGTTCGCGCACTAAGCGAAGATCAGCTGAAGGACGAGCTCCTGAAGCTGAAAAAAGAACAATTCAACCTGCGCTTCCAGCAGGCCTCGGGTCAGTTGCAAAACACGGCCCGCGTTCGTCAGGTACGCCGCACAATTGCGCGCCTCCAGACGATCCAGGCTCAGCGGGTCGCTCAGGCCGGACAAGGGAGCTAGGCGATGCCTAAGCGCGTATTGCAAGGCGTCGTGGTAAGCGACAAGGGCGAAAAAACGGTCGTCGTGAAGGTGGAACGGACATTTTTGCATCCGTTGCTCCGGAAGACAGTTCGTCGTTCCAAGCGTTACCACGCACACGATGAAGCCAATGGCCTCAAAGTGGGTGATCAGACCTCTATCCAGGAATGTTCACCCAAGTCGAAACTGAAACGGTGGGAGGTTATTTCCGCGGACGCATAAGCGACCGGGGGATGACCCTGAAGGAGGATCGTTATGATCCAGATGCAAACTAATCTGGACGTTGCCGATAATTCCGGTGCCCGCCGTGTGCAGTGCATCAAGGTACTCGGTGGTTCCAAGCGGCGTTACGCTCATGTGGGTGACATCATTGTGGTGTCGGTCAAGGAAGCGATCCCGCGCGGCCGCGTCAAAAAAGGTGAAGTCCGCCGTGCCGTTGTGGTGCGTGTGGCCAAGGACATCATTCGCAAGGATGGATCGGTTATCCGCTTCGATTCTAATGCGGCTGTTCTTGTGAACAATAATGAAGAGCCCATCGGTACCCGTATCTTCGGACCGGTTCCGCGCGAACTTCGCGCCAAGAACCACATGAAGATCGTGTCGCTGGCTCCGGAGGTGCTGTAGCCATGGCTGCGAAGATTAAAAAGGGCGATACGGTTGTTGTCCTGGCAGGCCGCGACAAGGGCAAAACGGGCGAAGTCGTTCGTGTTGTTCCGGCCGAAGACCGCGTTTTCGTTCGCGGCGTCAATATTGTGAAGCGCCACACGCGTGCAACACAGACGTCTGCTGGCGGTATCGAAACCAAGGAAGCGCCGATCCACGTTTCAAACGTGGCTCTGGCTGATCCAAAGACGGGTGAGGCCACCCGCGTCGGTTTCAAGATGGAAGGCGACCGCAAGGTTCGCGTGGCCAAGAAATCCGGTGAGGTCATCGATGGCTGATGCAAAAGAATACCAACCGCGTCTGCGCGCTAAGTATCGCGAAGAAATTCGTGACCGACTGAAAGAAAAGTTCGGTTATACGAATCCGATGCAGATCCCGCGGATCGAAAAAGTCGTGATCAACATGGGTGTGGGCGAAGCCGCTCAGGATTCCAAGAAGATCAACGGCGCTTATGCGGATCTTGAACTCATTGCTGGCCAAAAGCCGGTGAAGACCAAGTCTCGCCTGTCGATCGCTGGCTTCAAGCTGCGTGAAGGCCAGGATGTTGGCGTGAAAGTCACGCTGCGTCAGGACCGTATGTATGAATTTCTGGACCGTTTGATCACGATTGCGCTGCCGCGCGTTCGGGATTTCCGCGGACTGAACGGAAAAAGCTTTGACGGTGGTGGCAACTACGCCATGGGCCTGAAAGAGCACATCGTGTTTCCCGAGATCGACTATGACAAAGTCGAGAAGATCCGGGGAATGGACATTGTGGTCTGTACGACCGCGCAAACAAAAGATGAAGCGAAAGCCCTGTTGGCCGAGTTCGATTTCCCGTTTTCGAACTAACGCATCAGGAGGGCGAGACCATCAGGGTCTCGCACGCAGGAGGAAGTAAATGGCGAAGACAAGTGCCATCGAGCGTAACCTGAAACGTCAGAAGTTGACGCAACGGTATGCGGCCAAGCGGGCCGCGCTCAAGGCGGTTGCCCGTGATACGTCCAAGCCAGTTGAGGAGCGTTTTGCTGCTCAGCTGAAGCTGGCCGAATTGCCGCGGAATTCCGCGCCGAACCGTATTCGCAATCGTTGCGAAATTTCGGGTCGTCCGCGCGGTTTTTACCGCAAACTGAGAATGTCGCGGATTGCGTTGCGCGACCTGGCCTCGAACGGGTTCATTCCCGGCATGGTCAAGTCGAGCTGGTGATCGGAGGAGATTGAACAATGTCTATGAGCGATCCCCTCGGTGATATGCTGACACGTATCCGGAATGCGCTTATGCGCAGTCGGACGACCGTCGCTACACCGGCCTCAACACTTCGCAAGCGCGTGCTGGATGTGCTCCAGTCGGAAGGCTTTATTCGTGGCTATTCCGAAATTGAGCATGCCGATGGCAAGCGTGAGTTTGAAATTGAGCTGAAGTATTTCGAAGGCGAGCCTGTCATCGCCGAGATCCGCCGGATCTCGACGCCGGGCCGCCGTGTGTATTCCAAAGTGAAGGATCTCCCGCTGATCTCGAACGGTCTTGGTATCGCGATTGTCTCCACCCCAATGGGTGTGATGTCCGATTCCTCCGCTCGTGAGCAGAATGTCGGTGGCGAAATCCTCTGCAAGGTCAGCTAGGGAGAACGATCCATGTCACGTATCGGAAAACTCCCAATTCCCGTCGCTTCCGGCGTTGAGGTTCGTCTCAATGGTCGTGAATTGACGCTTAAGGGACCCAAAGGCGAGCTGAACCTAACTGCGGTTAGTGACGTTACTCTGTCGCAAGGCGATGAGGGTATCGAAGTTCAGCCGATGGATGAAAGCAAGCGTTCGCGCGCAATGTGGGGTATGACCCGCGCATTGATCGCCAACATGATGACTGGCGTAACAGACGGATTCAACAAGACGTTGGAACTCGAAGGCGTTGGTTATCGTGCGCAAATGCAAGGTTCAAACGTCAAGCTGGCGCTCGGTTTCAGCCACGATGTGGTTTACGAGCCGCCGCAGGGCATTCAGATCCAGGCAATCAAGCCGACGGAAATCGTCGTCTCGGGCGCTGACAAGCAGCAAGTAGGCCAAGTTGCAGCGGAAATTCGCGGATATCGTCCACCGGAGCCCTATAAGGGCAAAGGCGTTCGCTATCAGGGCGAATATATCCGTCGCAAAGAAGGCAAGAAGAAGTAGGCGCAAGAACCATGTTGAGCTCACGCGAAAAAATGAAGCGCCGCGCGCTGCGCAATCGCAGCAAGCTGCGTAAGAAGGTTTCGAATGGTCGGCCGCGTTTGTCGGTTTTCCGTTCGTCCAAGCACATCTATGCGCAACTGATCGACGATCAGCAGGGCGTCACACTCGCTGCGGCCTCGTCGGCCGAAGAGGGTTCGAAAGAATCCGGAGCGAATGTCGATGCCGCTGCCAGCGTTGGCAAGCGCCTGGCGGAACGCGCCAATAAAGCCGGTATCAAAGACGTCGTCTTTGATCGCGGCGGTTTCATCTTTCACGGACGCATCAAGGCCTTGGCCGAAGCGGCTCGTGAAGGTGGATTGAACTTTTAGGGGAGCGGTTGATGGCTCGTAATGAAGAAAACCGCGGCCGCGGTCGCCGCCGCGACCGGGATGATGATCAGCAGGACGAAATCGTCGACAAGCTGGTCCACATCAACCGTGTTGCTAAAACGGTTAAGGGTGGCCGGAATTTCCAGTTTGCCGCCCTCGTCGTTGTCGGTGATCAAAAAGGTCGTGTAGGTTTCGGTCAGGGTAAAGCCCGCGAAGTTCCAGAAGCGATCCGCAAAGCAACGGAAGAAGCCAAGAAGAGCATGGTTCGTGTTCCTCTTCGCGAAGGCCGTACGCTGCACCACGATTCGCCAGGACGTCATGGTGCGGGTAAAGTGCTTCTGCGCGCTGCACCTCCAGGAACCGGTGTGATTGCGGGTGGCCCAATGCGCGCCATTCTCGAAACGCTTGGTGTTCAGGATGTTGTGGCTAAGTCCACAGGCACGTCCAACCCGTACAACATGATCCGCGCGACTTTTGATGCTCTCAAGCGTCAAAAAAGCCCGCGTTCGATTGCGGCCAAGCGTGGCATGAAGGTGGCTGACCTCGTCAACCGTCGGAATGATGGCGCTTCGGCTCCGGAATCTCTGGAAGGATAGGGGCGTCTCATGGCTGCCAAGAAAACCCTCAAGGTCCGGCAGACGGGTAGCGCAACGCGCCGTCCGCAGGATCAACGTAGAACGCTCGTTGGCCTCGGTCTGAACAAGATCGGGCGCGTGCGTGAACTGGAAGATACACCCTCCATTCGCGGCATGATTACTAAAGTCGCTCACATGGTGGAAATCGTCGAGGAGTAGGCCTTTGGCCGCTCCATCGCAGGAGAGTTAGACATGCGTCTCAATGAATTGCGCGATAATGCCGGCTCGACCAAGACTCGCACCCGTGTGGGTCGCGGTATTGGTTCCGGTAAAGGCAAGACCGGCGGCCGTGGCGTCAAGGGTCAGAAGTCGCGCTCAGGCGTGGCGATCAAGGGTTTTGAAGGCGGGCAGATGCCGCTTCACATGCGCTTGCCTAAGCGGGGCTTCAACAAGCCGAACCGTTTGGCGTTCGCTGAAGTGAATATTGGCCGTCTGGAAAAGGCGATTGCCGAGAAGAAGATCGATGCGAAAAAGCCGATTGATGGCGATGTCCTGATCGCGGCTGGCCTCGTTCGTCGTGTTAAGGATGGCGTGCGCCTCCTTGCGAAAGGCGAGCTGAAGTCCAAAGTAGAGATTACGGTTGCAGGCGCGACCAAGGCAGCGATTGAAGCTGTCGAGAAAGCCGGTGGCAAAATCACCGTCGTTGCGCCGAAAGCCAAAGTTTCTGAAAAGGCTGCTGAGTAATCAGCGGATCGTGAGGATAGGCTATGGCTTCTGCTGCTGAACAGCTTGCATCGAACATCAACTTCGCGTCTTTCGCGAAGGCAAAAGAGCTGCAGCAACGGATATTCTTCACGTTAGCCGTCCTCGTGGCCTATCGTCTGGGCACCTATATTCCGGTGCCCGGCATTGACCCTGTTCAGTATCAGGCTGTGTTCGACAGTCAGGCTGGCGGCGTTATCGGTGTGTTCAATATCTTCTCCGGCGGTGCCGTTGAGCGGATGGCGATTTTTGCGCTGAACGTGATGCCGTATATTTCCGCCTCCATCATCATGCAGCTAATGGCCGCCACTGTGCCATCGCTGGAAAAGATGAAGAAGGAAGGTGGCGATCAGGGCCGTAAGCAAATCAATCAGTATTCGCGTTACCTGACCGTGCTTCTGGCAGCGGTGCAGGGCGGCGCGATTGCCATGTCGATGATGACACCGGGTGTAAACGGGCAAACGGTTGCACTGAATCCAGGCATCTTTTTCCTTGTTTCCACCACGTTGACTTTCGTTGGTGGCACCATGCTGTTGATGTGGATGGGCGAACAGATCACGTCTCGCGGCGTTGGTAATGGTATTTCGCTGATCATCTTCACCGGTATCGTTTCGGTTATTCCGCAATTGATTTACAGCATGTTCGAGCAGGCCCGTCAGGGACAGATTTCGGGCGGCGCTCTTTTGGGCATCCTCGCACTGATGCTCGCGACCTTTGCTTTTGTTGTGTTTATTGAGCGCTCTCAGCGCCGTCTTTTGGTTCAGTATCCTAAGCGCCAGCAAGGCCAGCGTATGGTTGGGGGCGACACGTCCTTCTTGCCGCTGAAACTGAACACAGCTGGTGTGATCCCCGCGATCTTCGCGACCTCGCTCCTGCTATTACCGACAACCGTCGCCAATATGTGGGCCACGACTGGTCCTGAATGGCTGCAACTGATCGCCGCGCAGCTGGGTCGCGGACAACCGCTATTCATCGCGCTTTACGGCGCCATGGTCATCTTCTTTGCCTTTTTCTACACGTCTATTGTTTTCAATCCGGAAGAAGTGTCTGAAAATCTCCGCAAGTATGGCGGCTTCCTGCCGGGCATTCGCCCTGGCAAGCGCACAGCGGAATATCTTGATTACGTCCTGACTCGTCTGACGATGATTGGTGCTTTGTATCTGGCGATCGTTGTGTTGATCCCCGAATTCCTGACGGCGGGCGCTGCTGGCGCTGTGACCTTCGCGCTCGGCGGGACATCCATCCTCATCGTTGTGTCGGTGGCTATGGATACAGTGACTCAGATCCAGTCGCACCTTCTGGCGCACCAGTATGAAGGCCTGATCAAGAAGCAGAAACTACGGGGTCGCAACCGATGAATCTGGTTCTGTTCGGACCTCCTGGATGCGGCAAAGGTACGCAATCCAAGCGACTGGTTGAACAGCGTGGTTGGGTACAGTTGTCCACCGGAGACATGCTGCGGGCGGCACGTTCCGCAGGTACCGAACTTGGCAATCGCGTGGCGGCTGTTATGGACGGTGGCAATCTCGTCTCGGACGAGATTGTGATTGAGTTGATTGAGGAACGCTTGCCGGAAGCTGAGAAAGCTGGCGGCGCGATCTTTGATGGTTTTCCGCGCACCGTTGCGCAGGCTGAGGCGCTAGACGCAGCGCTCGCCGCTCGCGGTACGAAAGTCGACAGAGTGATCCGTCTGATCGTCGACAATGAAGAATTAGTCCGCCGTATGGCGAAGCGCGCCGCAGAAGAAGGCCGCGCTGATGATACGGTGGAAGCCTTCAAGGTACGCCTTGAAGCCTATGAAACGCAGACCGCGCCGCTGATTCCGTACTACACGGCATCGGGCAAGGTTGTGGAAGTCGATGGAATGGGATCAATCGAGGCGGTTTCCGCTGCGATTGCAACGGCCCTCGGCGATTGATGAAATCCCGCAATCTCCCCGGTTGACGGGGGGTGTGCGGACAATATAGATAGCGCCCTTCGCGAAAGGGGCGGTGTTTCCTCATCCGGCGATCTGTCGGAATGGTTCCACCGTCTGTGAATGGCGCGATTTGAGTTAAGGAGAGCATTGTGGCCCGAATCGCCGGCGTCAACATTCCGACGAACAAGCGCGTTGAAATCGCGCTTCGCTATATTCACGGGATCGGTCCCGCGAAAGCGAAAGAGATTTGCGAGAAAGTCGGCATTGCCTCTGAACGGCGTGTCAACGAACTCTCGGATGCGGAAGTCATCCAGATCCGTGAATCTATTGACCGCGACTATACGGTGGAGGGAGACCTGCGCCGTGAGGTAGCTGTGAATATCAAGCGTCTTATGGACCTTGGTAATTATCGGGGCCTGCGGCATCGCCGTGGCCTGCCAGTTCGCGGCCAGCGCACGCACACAAATGCCCGGACCCGTAAAGGTCCGGCCAAGCCGATTGCCGGCAAGAAGAAATAGGGCGGCTAAGTTATGGCTAAAGCACCAGAACGCATTAAACGCCGCGAGCGGAAGAACATCACATCGGGTGTTGCTCATGTAAACGCGAGCTTCAACAACACGAAGATCACCATCACCGACGCGCAAGGCAATGCCATTTCATGGTCAACTGCTGGCGCGAACGGCTTCAAGGGGTCACGTAAATCGACTCCTTATGCAGCTCAGATCGCTGGAGAAGAAGCTGCCAAGAAGGCGATGGAACACGGAATGAAGACGCTTGAAGTTAACGTTTCCGGTCCGGGTTCGGGCCGTGAATCTGCACTTCGCGCTCTGCAGGCGGCTGGCCTGACCATCACGTCTATTCGTGATGTGACGACCATTCCGCACAATGGTTGCCGTCCGCCGAAGCGTCGCCGGGTCTGATCTCCCGTCGGGGGCATCAGAAGATTTGAGAATTCGCGCCACCGGATGTCCGGCCTGGCGCGCGAAAGAAGGGGTTTAACCCGTGATCGAGAAGAACTGGCAAGAACTCATTCGTCCGATGAAGCCCGAGGTAAAGCCGGGGCATGATCCGGAACGTAGTGCGTCCATCATTGCAGAGCCGCTTGAAACCGGCTTTGGTATGACGTTGGGCAATGCGTTGCGCCGTGTACTGCTGTCTTCGCTGCAAGGTGCTGCAATCACCTCGCTGCAAATCGACGGCGTTGTGCACGAGTTCTCTTCTATTCCGGGTGTACGTGAAGACGTCACCGATATCGTTCTGAACCTGAAGGGCGTTGCCCTTCGTGTTCACAATGAGGGTGAGAAGCGCGTTGTTCTTCGTAAGTCTGGCCCAGGTGAAGTCACCGCCGCCGATATCGAAGAAACCGCTGACGTCGAGATCGTCAATAAAGACCACGTCATTTGTACGCTGGACGAAGGCGCTGAAATTCGTTTCACCCTGACCGTCGATAGCGGCAAGGGATATGTACCAGCTGAACGCAATCGTCCGGAAGACGCACCGATTGGTCTTATCGCCATCGATTCGCTCTACAGCCCGGTCAAGCGCGTGGCCTACCGCGTGGAAAACACCCGCGAAGGTCAGGTTCTCGATTATGACAAGCTGATTTTGGACATCGAAACCGATGGCACAGTGACACCGGAAGACTCTGTCGCATTTGCGGCACGTATTCTTCAGGACCAATTCCAGATATTCATCAACTTCGAAGAAGCCGTTGAAGCCCGCCCGGCAGAGGACGATCGTCCTGAGCTGGACTTCAACCCGGCGCTTCTGAAGAAAGTTGACGAGTTGGAATTGTCTGTCCGTTCGGCGAACTGCCTGAAGAACGACAACATCGTTTATATTGGCGACCTGATTCAAAAGTCTGAAGCTGAAATGCTGCGGACGCCGAATTTCGGCCGCAAATCGCTCAACGAGATCAAAGAAGTTCTCGCTCAGATGGGTCTGCATCTGGGTATGGAGGCGCCAAACTGGCCGCCGGAGAACATTGAAGATCTTGCCAAGAAATATGAGGAAAACGTCTAGTCACGGCGATTGTGAAATCCCCCTGATCTGACAATTTTGGAGAATCTGCCATGCGTCACGGCATCGCTCATCGCAAACTCGGTCGCACGACTTCGCACCGCAAGGCCATGTTTGCTAACATGTCGGCCTCGCTCATTGAACATGAGCAGATCGTCACCACACTTCCTAAAGCCAAGGAAATGAAGCCTTTCATGGACAAGCTGATCACGCTCGCAAAGCGCGGCGATCTGCATGCCCGTCGTCAAGCCATTTCCAAAGTTCGCGATGTGAAGCAAGTCGGCAAATTGTTCGAAACGCTTGGCCCGCGCTACACTGAGCGCAATGGCGGCTATACGCGCGTTCTGAAAGCTGGCTACCGCCACGGCGACAACGCGCCGATGGCTGTGATTGAACTTGTAGATCGCGATCCTGCTGCTCGCGGCGCTGGCGACCGTGCCCGCGTAGCGGCAATGGAAACCTTTGCTGAAGAGTAATTTTCAGTTCATGGCGAATTCAGTTGAAGGCGGCTTCTTTACGGAAGCCGCCTTTTTCCTATCTATGGGTCTATTCGAACACTCGGAGAGTTGAGATGACACGTTTTGCGCTTTCAATCCTGACAGTAGCAGCCTTGTTCACCTCTGCCTGCCAGGCTCAGGATGATGCCAATGAACTGACCGAAGCAGAATTGCCCACGGTGAGTGAAACGCTGATTGATGACAGCTTCCGCGAAGTGCCGACCAATCAGGCCGAAATGCAATTCTCCTTTGCGCCGGTCGTCCGCGAAGCTGCGCCCGCCGTTGTCAATGTGTATTCGACCCGCACGGTCCAACGGCAACGAGACCCATTCTTTAATCGCTTCATGCGCCGTCAGGGGCCGCAGCAACAAGGATCACTCGGTTCTGGCGTTATTGTTGATGCGACCGGCGTGGTGGTCACCAATAACCATGTTGTTCAGGGTGCAGATGCCTTGCGAGTCGTATTGAATGACCGCCGGGAATTTGACGCTGAAATCCTGGTCGCAGACGAACAAACAGACCTTGCCGTATTGCGCATCATTACGGATGAGCCGCTTCCGGCCTTGCCGATGGCACAGCCCGGCACCGCCGAGATCGGCGATCTGGTGCTGGCGATTGGCAACCCGTTTGGTGTTGGCCAGACCGTGACGTCGGGCATTGTATCGGCTCTGGCGCGTACCGAGGTAGGAGTTTCGGACTTTGCATTCTTCATCCAGACCGATGCCGCTATCAATCCGGGCAATTCCGGCGGTGCGTTGATCAATATGGATGGATCGCTGATCGGCGTGAATTCAGCCATCTATTCGCGCTCTGGCGGGTCCAACGGTATTGGCTTTGCCATTCCGGTTGAAATGGTCCGCCGCGTGGTTGATGCGGCTTTGACCGAGGGCGAATTGGTGCAGCCATGGTTAGGTGCGCGACTACAGACCATTACTGGCGATATTGCTGAATCGCTCGGACTGGATCGTCCACGCGGAGCATTGGTCGCGGACATCTATCCGGGTGCCGCCGCCGATGAAGCAGGTCTTCAGCGCGGTGATATTGTTCTGGCCATTGATGATGTTGATGTGAATGACGAGCCTGGCGCTCGCTTTCGTTATGCCACACGGGCCATAGGCGAAGCCTCACGCTTTGCCATCATTCGCGATGGTGATCGCATTGAAGTGGCGGTGCCGGTCGAAATGGCTCCGGGCAATACCGAGCCTGCCCGCCATATCGTCGAAGGGCAAAACCCGTTGGCCGGTCTGGAACTGGTCGAGCTCTCGCCGGCATTTAATCAAGAAGTTGGCTTTGACCCATTCGCTCGAGGCGTTGTCGTTTTGTCCATTCAGCGTGGATCGGCCGCAGAGTATTTCGGATTCCGTCCGGGTGACCGGGTGTTGGAATTGCTCGGCGCACGCGTGGACGAAGTCGATCAGATCGAAGACCTGCTGGATGGGCAGGATGACCTGAAGTCCTGGCCAATCGCCATTGAGCGCCGCGGACGTATCATCGAGCGGACGCTCAGCCTCTAGGTCGACATTTCTTCCTTTAACGTCACGACGCTCCAGACATGACCGAACGGGTCTCGCAGTTTGCCGTGTCGCCCGTAGAATTCGTCTGTCACAGGCCGAATGGGCATTGCTCCGGCGGCAATTGCCCGATCAAACCATTTGTCTGCATCGTCAACAGTCAGATTGACCGAAAACGTTGTGCGTCCACCAAGTGTCGGCGGAGCGACATTGCCGGTCATCTCTTCCATTTCCGGAAATTCGTCGGCCAACATCAAAACGTGATCATTGATGCGCAAAGTGACGTGGCCAACTTTGCCTTCAAAATCGTAACGCTCCAGCTCCTCAGCTCCAAAAGCTGTCTTATAAAAGCTGATGGCTGCAGCGCCATCGCGAACTGCCAAATACGGCGCGACCGCTTTCTTCATGGTGCGTCTCTCCCTGTTGCGGTTTAGACTACGCTCATGAGTTCTCTTTTTGAAGCCGCAGGTTTGGAAGACGCCGCGCCGCGCCCTTTGGCTGATCGATTGCGTCCGCGAAATCTCGATGAAGTGGTCGGGCAGGATCATCTTTTGAAGGGTGAAGGACCGATTGCTCGCATGCGCGCGCAGAAGCGTTTCGCCTCGATTATCCTCTGGGGACCGCCCGGTGTGGGCAAGACAACGATTGCCCGATTGCTGGCGGATGAATCCGGGCTGGAGTTTGAACCCCTGTCGGCGGTGTTTTCCGGTGTGGCTGATCTAAAGAAAGCCTTTGATCGCGCGCGG
>Ga0316203_1001952_pt1 | contig 12129 bp, 15 predicted proteins | sample 6monrhotite_MG_FD_204940 | JGI IMG/M metagenome (GOLD analysis project Ga0316203, IMG submission 204940) | Microbial mat bacterial communities from mineral coupon in-situ incubated in ocean water Damariscotta River, Maine, United States -... | ecosystem: Environmental > Aquatic > Marine >... | reverse complement strand
GGCCACACCAAACGAGTTCGCAAAATCCTGTTCCGGGTTAAACCGGAACAGGATGGACAAGGTCGCATGAGCCTGTCATGCATAATTCACTAACTTCACGATGGTACGAAGTTGGGGAGAACGTCACCAGAAACAGCCATATTCACCGCCGTCTCGCCACCGCATAACACGGTGCATAGCGCGATCATCAGAATTTCCAACAGATCATGCCGACCGGCGTTGCCCGTCCGTGGATCTTCAAGTTCGCCAAAACAAGTTGCAAACCCTTCCATCTATCCCTCCAAAGCTAAAACACCTCAATGGGAAAGGTAGAATCGATTCGCCGCCTAAACTCAAGACTTCACAAACCCGTCAACAATATTCCAAATGCGATTCCCCTGCATACGTTTGCTTCTCGTCTTGTCCAAGCCGGTATTCCCCTGTATGAAATCATGCACTTGAATGGACACAAGTCGTTCGAGATGATACAGCGATATTCACACCTCGCGCCTGACTATGCAGACAGGGCAATCCAGGCCCTTAACGCAATTGGTCACGATATTGGCACGGTTGAAAATCGCAAAACCGCTTAAAGGGCGAAAAACCCTTTAAAAACAAAGAGCACCCGTAGCTCAGCTGGATAGAGCGCCGCCCTCCGAAGGCGGAGGTCACAGGTTCGAATCCTGTCGGGTGCACCACTCGCAAAGTGTCCGACCCGGACACGTCGGTTATATATCACACCTGACCAATCGCCCACATTGCGTTCCAGGTTTTCGGATTAAGGGCTAACGCATGACACCGGATTTTTCCTGCCAGCACATCTCAATCGGCTTTTTTGAAAAGTGGCTGTCTTTGTGGGTAGCGCTGTGCATCGCCTGCGGACTGGCGCTCGGAAATCTGCTTCCGGAATTGTTCGAGGTTCTGGCCCAATGGGAATACGCGTCGGTAAATCTGGTTGTCGCCGTACTGATCTGGGCCATGGTCTACCCGATGATGGTGAACGTGGATTTCGCCAGCCTGCGCCATATCGGTGACCGGCCCAAGGGGCTGGTCGTGACCATCGCCGTCAACTGGCTGATCAAACCCTTTACCATGGCCGGACTCGGCGTTCTGTTCTTCCAGGTCCTGTTTGCCGACCTGATCGACCCTGAAGATGCCCAGCAGTATATCGCCGGCCTGATTTTGCTGGGCGCCGCACCATGCACGGCAATGGTGTTCGTCTGGTCACAACTGACACGGGGCGACGCCACCTACACACTGGTTCAGGTATCGGTGAACGACATCATCATGGTCTTTGCCTTTGCCCCCATTGTGGCCCTGCTGCTGGGCGTCACCGATATTGTGGTGCCGTGGGAAACCCTGCTACTGTCCGTCGTGCTTTATGTTGTCTTCCCGTTGGCTGCTGGCTGGCTGACCAGACGTCAACTCATCAGCCACGCCCGGAAAAACGAAACGGCCGAAAAGGTTGTCAAACGGTTCACCGGGGCCATCAAGCCCGTTTCCATCCTTGGGTTGCTGGCGACCGTGGTCCTGCTGTTCGGGTTTCAGGGTAAGGTGATTATTGAGCAACCGTTCGTGATCGGCCTTATTGCCGTTCCCCTGATCATACAGTCCTACGGGATCTTCGCCATTGCCTACTGGGCCGCCTGGGCGTGGAAGATTCCCTATAATGTTGCCGCGCCGTGTGCGCTGATCGGGACGTCGAATTTTTTCGAGCTGGCCGTGGCCGTCGCCATCAGTCTGTTCGGTCTGGACTCGGGGGCGGCCCTGGCGACGGTTGTCGGCGTTCTGGTTGAGGTGCCGGTCATGCTGTCTCTGGTTGCCTTCGCCAACCGCACGTCCGGCGGGTTTGCCAAAGGCTGATTCACATCTGTTAATTTCATGGGTCCGATTGACACTGGAAAACAGTCCAGGCTGCCGCTAGTTTCTTCACGACATACCATAGACATCGGGGTTTGATTCCATGGAAGACATGCAAAAGACAACAGAAGAAGCCATTCGCATGGTAACAGAAGCCGTCGCCACCTATGGCCTCGACGTGATCGGCGCCGTCATCATACTGATTGTCGGCTGGATGGCTGCGGGGTGGGGATGGCGCATCACCAGGCTGGCCCTCGACAAAACAGACAAAGTAGACGCGCTGATCGCGGGTTTCGCCGCCAACGCCGTGCGTTATGCAGTCCTGATATTCACCGGTATTGCCGTTCTTGAACGTTTCGGTGTCGAAACCACCAGCTTTGTTGCGGTAATCGGCGCCATGGGTCTGGCGATCGGCCTGGCCATGCAGGGTGCGCTGAGCAACGTCGCCGCCGGCGTCATGATCCTGCTGTTTCGTCCGTTCAAGGTTGGTGACTTCATCGAAGGCGGCGGGGTTTCCGGCACGGTCAAAACCGTTTCACTGTTCCTGACGTACTTGAATACGCCTGATAACGTGGAAATCATTCTGCCCAACAGCCAGCTCTGGAATGCATCCATCAAAAACTATAGCTTCAATGATACCCGCCGCCTCGATCTGTTGTTCGGGATCGGTTACGACGACGATATCGACGAGGCCATCACGGCCATAAAAGACATTATTACCGCTGACGAACGTTGCCATTCCGCCCCTGAACCACTGGTCGTCGTCGGCAATCTGGGTGACAGCTCGGTCGATCTGGTGGTGCGCATCTGGTGTAATTCAGGAGACTACTGGGCACTGAAGTGGGACCTGCTGAAAACCGTCAAACAGACCTTCGACAGGAAAGAGATTTCCTTCCCCTATCCGCAACGCGATGTCCACCTGATTCAGTACGAGAGCTGAATCGGTCCGTTCAGTCTCCCATTAGATGCAGGAACACCGAGCGCCGATGGGGGCGTGCCCGGTGCTCAAACAGATAAATGCCCTGCCAAGTGCCGAGAACGGGTCGCCCGTCCGCGACCGGAATGTTGAGAGAAACATCGGTCAAAGCGGCGCGGATATGAGCTGGCATGTCGTCCGGGCCTTCAGAATTATGGCGATAAAGTAACGGGTCTTCACGGACAAGCGCCTGAAAGAAGCTGTGCAGGTCACGCAAAACGTCCGGGTCCGCATTCTCCTGTATGGTCAGAGAGGCCGAGGTATGGCGGCAGAACAGGGTCAGGATTCCATTTTCAATTCCGGCGTTTGAAACCCAGCGGCAAGCGTCGTCTGTAAAGTCGAACAGGCCCGGGCCGGTTGTCTTGATAGCAAGTTCTGTCTGCTGCTGCCTCACGATCACGCCTTTCTTTTCAAACGCCCGCATGATTGCCCCTTGGTATAAAGTCAGCCTTGCAATTAATCCATATGATTAGTACAAATGATTTTACATGAACAAAAAGGGAACATATTGCTTTCCAAGCAAATAACCCGTGGTGTTTGCAGGCTGCTTGCCGATATGGGATTCCGCGTCATTCGCGAATTCAGGCTGGGGTCGGGACGGCGCGTTGATGTCGCCGGATTGAATGCATCGGGGAAATTTGCCGTTGTTGAGGTAAAATCCTCGGTCGCCGATTTTCGCAGTGACAACAAATGGCAAGATTACCTCGCTTATTGTGATCTATTCTATTTTGCCGTAACCGCCGATTTCCCGAAGGATATTCTACCCGCCGAATTCGGCCTGATCATCACCGACAATTTCAACGCCATCATCCACCAGGACAGCCCGGCACTGTCCATGAACGCGCAGCGCCGCCGCGCCCAGACCCTTCGGTTTGCCCGTACAGCGGCAAATCGCCTCGAACGCTTGCATGACCCAAGTCATTCAGGGTGAGCGGCGCTCTTCATTATTGGCGCGCCTTCGCAGATATTCCTGGGCCTTTTGAAGGCGCTCAACCTTGATCGTGCGGAGAAAACCGGTGACGGCGTCACGCATTTCCTCCACCTCTTCTTCAGTTAATTTTTTCCCGTTTGAATCCGGTAATATGCGCTCCAGCTCAATAATGAATTTCATGGTGATCATGGCGTCGTCATCCCGACTGAACAGCTGCTGGACAACAACCGTCGCGCACTCTTTCAGGATTTCAGGCGAATGCGCGCTGCGGATTAAAACGATAAATCCGCTCTTGGGATTTTCAAATACGCTCTCCCAGTCGGTGACCCCTTCGGGCGTTTGCGGCCAGGGGCTGGGTTTCTCGCTGTCCATCGCAGTGCCCTTAATAAGAGTTGCCCTACATCCGCGGCACAAATCCGCCCACCATCTGAGAGCCGTTCTCAATCTAACGCAAAATTACATAAGGAACAATTAACCATACCGGTGAAGGTTTTCTCCATTTTGGCGTAACCAGCGTTTTGCGCTTTTCATATCCTCAGTCAACCCCTCAACCAAGCGCCAGAAATTGTCACCGTGATTGTGTTCAGCGAGATGGCTCACTTCATGGGCAATCACGTAATCAAAGACAAATTCAGGCGCCAGAATCAGCCGCCAGCTGAACGACAGATTGCCGTTGGCGGCACATGAACCCCAGCGCGAGCGGGTATCGCGGATTGAAATGCGTCCCGGACGTTTACCAAGCTGCGCGGCCTTGTCGGCAACACGCAAGGAAATCTCACGCCGCGCCTCGCGTCTGATCCAGTCCGTTACCCTTCTGGGCAGGAATTCGGGCTCTCCGCTGGCATGAATCCCGTCCTCATCTCGCCAGACCCCGCGCCGTGCGCCGGGTTGATGATGAACACGCAGTTCCGAACCCAGAAGCGGGATCATGGCCCCCTCACGAATGGCGATACGCCGGGGCAGGCGCGCCAGACTTTCTTCAATCCAGTCTGCCTTGCTGGCGACAAACTGAAGCGCCTCGCGAACGTTGACGCGCTTGGGCAGGGTCACCGTAACCTTATCCGGATCGCCCGGGTCCCGCCCCCCTTCAACACGAAGAATCAAGCGTTGGGCGTTCGGGTTGCGACGCAGGGCAACGGGCACACGAGTCCCGTTCAATTCAATGAATTCCTGGTTTCCGGATTCCCGAACCACCGCAGTCAGACGGCAGGCATCTTAAAATCGATGACATCAAAGCTGTCGAACAGCGCCGCTGCCTGATCCGTATTCAGATTTTGCAACGGCGGGCGCAGGTTTAGCCAGCTGTCATTACCGCTGTGCCGGGCCATCAGCGCCTTAAGCCCTGCCGACAGCGGGAATTTGCTGACTTCATTGCGAAGCTTGAGCAGCTTCCCGTTTGCCATACTAACGTCCTCACCGGCGACAAACCCGCGATAAACCTCACCAGCCAGCGGCGACGCCACATTGGCGCAGGCGGTGATGCAACCGCCGCCGCCCTGTTCCAACAGCGGCAGCAACAGATCATCCGCTCCCGACAGGACACAGAAGCCGGGGAAATTCCTGGCTGCCCCAACCATGTTATCGAGATCGCCGGAACTGTCTTTCATGCCGACCACCGTATCGGGATAGGCCTTGAGCAACATTTCAATCAGATTGTAACTAATTGGCGTCGCCGACATCTGCGGAAAATGATAGAGGTACACCTTAAGTTTATCGTCGCCAACGCGCTGTATCACCTCTGAAAAATAGGCAAACAGGCCCGCGTCGGACGGATTTTTATAATAGAAAGGCGGCAGCATCAGCACCCCTCTGGCTCCGGCATCGACCGCGACTTTGGTCAGGCTAACCGCATCCGTTAACGCACAGCTTCCCGTTCCCGGCATCAGCTTCTCGCCAGGAATACCGGCTTCCACCAGCCCCTCGATTACGCGAATTCGTTCTTTCAGGCAAAATGAATTGGCCTCGCCGGTCGTCCCCAGAATCGCCAAACCGTCACACCCGTTGGCCAGCAGCCAATCGCAGTGTTTACTCATCAGTTTTTCATCGGGCACATAGTCCGCAGTTTGCGGCGTCAGGGCGGCAGCGAGGACGCCGGTAAAACGGTCAGATGGTAAATTCAAGACTTTCTCTCCTCTGTCGATATTCGGGTGTTAGGCAGGCCAACTGACGACATGGTTCTCTAGGTCATCCGTATCACGTTCGGATACGATGCGGCCACGGACGGATATTCCTGCGTCATGAACGGTTTCCGGATCTCCCGATACCAGTGGATGCCACCAATAGAGGCTATCACCCTCGGCCAGCAGACGGTACGCACAGGTTGAGGGCAGCCAGGCATAACGCTTCAGGTTCTGGTGTGTTAGAATCTGGCAATCGGGGACGAAACGTTTGCGGTCCGTGTAACTGGCGCAGCGGCAGGTATCAGGGTCCAGCAAGCGGCAAGCGACGTCTGTGTGATAGATTTCACCGGTGTTCTCGTTTTCGAGCTTGTTCAGACAACACCGGCCACATCCGTCACAAAGCTGCTCCCATTGACCCGACGTCATCTCGGCGAGTGGCTTGGTCTCCCAGAACGGGGGCTCTGTCAGCACTGCTTTTTTAGTGCGCCCGAACATGGCGGCCGGCTCCTGGTGTCTGGGGTTGGGAAGGTCTGATTACCGTACAATGAACCCGTGGTATATCAAGCCTGTGTATTTGGCAAGTGACGCAATCCATCAATCAGCGCAGGCATCAATCAGGTGCATGAACGAACCGGCGACATTTCCCCTGACCAGCCCAGCCGCACCGAGGCCTTCGCCACCCGCATTACAAATCTGAAACAGAGCGCTGTCCTCCCCCGGTGTGGTGACTGATGCATAGTGAAATTCGTGGCCTCGAAATCCCTGCCCGGCGGGTCCCAGCGGGGACCGCGCCAAGGTCCTCATCTGACGATACCCCAAATGAAGTTTTCGATCCGCGAAACTGGTTTCGACCGCCAACAGGCCCGCCATTTCGTGCTGTGCGCCCTCGCCATCCGTCAGACATTTTCCCAACACCATAAATCCGCCGCATTCTCCGAAAATCGGGATTGCGCCCGCCGCAGCCTTACGCAACTGTTCAACAAAGCCGTTTGACGCCAGCCTGCCAGCATGAAGTTCGGGGTACCCGCCCGGCAGATAAACCGCGTCGGCACTGCCATCCGGTCCCTCGCCGTTCAGGGGAGAAAACGTCAGGATATCCGCCCCGCAATCACGCCAGCCCTGCACAATGGCAGAGTAGCAAAAAGAAAAGGCCTGATCTCTGGCGACGGCGATACGTTGGCCAAAAGGCTTGATCAGGACTGGCGCGTCAGGGACTTCGATCACATTCCGCACCCGCGCCAGCCCCATGAGGGCGCTGATATCAACATGTTCATCGATCCAGTTTGCAGCCCCTTGCAGAAAGCTCTCCAGACTGTCGTGTTCTCCCGCCTGCACCAGACCAAGGTGTCGTTCCGGCAGCACCAGGGAATCGCGACGCGACAGACAACCCAAAACAGGGATATGGGGGACGTGCTTGGTGCAGGCCTGACGTAAAATCTTCTCGTGCTGCCCGCTTCCGACCCGGTTAAAAATCACCCCTGCGACATCGACATCAGGATCATGGTCAGAAAACCCGCGCACCACCGCCGCCGCCGAACCGGCCTGCGCACGGGCGTCGACAATCAAGATCACCGGCCATCCCGTCAGGCGGGCCAGAGAGGCCGTCGAACCATCATACTCATCTGTTTCCGTCGCGGCGCCATCGAACAGCCCCATGACACCTTCGGCGACAATCAGGTCGCTGGCGCGGCTAAGACCCTCCAGCGCGTGGACCAGGGTCGCCGGGCGCATCGCCCAGGTATCAAGGTTAAGGCAGGGCTGCCCACTGGCTTTTGCATGAAAGGCCGGGTCAATATAGTCGGGGCCGACCTTGGCCGAAACAACACCAACAGCCAGATTTTTCAATTGGCGCAACAGGGCCAGCGTAAACAGGGTCTTGCCGCTACCCGAAGCGGGCGCGGCAACAATCAGCCCCCTGGACGACCTTGGCGTCACAGGTATTCGCGAATTCTCTTGGCCATGGTTTCAGCGTCCAGACCATGGCTGAAATGGGTCAGAAATTTCCCATCCGGCCCGACAAGATAGGAAATGGCGCTGTGGTCCATCAGATAATCTTCCGGATCGTCTTTGCTCGCTGAAGATTTTGCATAATATACCCGATACGCTTTAGCGACGGATTTGATCTGTTCCGGGCTGCCTGTCAGGCCAATCAGGCGTGGATGAAAATAACTTACATATTCTTTCAGATGCTCGGGCGTATCACGCTCCGGATCGATGGTAATAAATATGGGGACTACTTTTTCCGCCGCATCGCCGAGGGCGTCAATAGCATCCGAAGCCGTGCTGAGTTGCGTTGGGCAAACGTCGGGGCAGTAGGTGTAGCCAAACATCACTAACATAAATTTGCCGCGAAAACTCTGGTCTGTCACGGTGCGCCCATTGTGATCGGTCAATGAAAACGGACCGCCGATTGAAACTTTTGAGGTTTTGGGAGCAGATATTCCCGGCACGCCGGTTTTTTGCGTTGTTTTGGAATTTCGCTCATGCAATCCCCAGTAGGCGACCGCCGCAGAAATTAAAATCGCCGCCAGCCCCGCCACCATGCCAAGGCGGGTCGATTTAGGCTCGGCCGCCGGTTGCTGTTCGCGAATTTCAGGGTCTTTTTCCGCCATGATTTCTCTCACCTAATTGGGTCGCCAGCACTATGACTGCGATGACCGTGTTCATCAAGGCAAAGCGACCCGTGTTGAGGAGCCGAAGAACACTGGCAGCAGGCAGGCATCGGGGCTAAGTTACCCCCCATGACAGGACGAAAATCATCTGACAAACTCCGCCGGGGCTGGACAACGGGAGCCTGTGCCACGGCGGCGGTGGCGGCGGCCTATCGCGCCTTGCTGACAGGTGCGTTCCCGGAAACAATCAAGATTCAACTTCCCCGCGGCCAGATTCAAGCATTTGACCTGGCCTCATCTGAAACAGGTAACGGATTCACCCGGGCGGGCATCGTCAAGGACGCCGGTGATGATCCGGATGTAACTCACGGGGCCGAAATCATCGCGGATGTCCGGCATGGAAGATCCGGTTCAGGGGTCACCTTCAAGGCCGGCGAAGGGGTCGGCACGGTGACTCTGCCGGGGCTGCCTCTTGACGTCGGCGAACCCGCGATAAATCCGGTTCCACGACAGATGATGACAACCGCAATTACCGAAATTGCCACCACGTTCGGTCACGGTATCGATGTTGAAATCACCCTCTCCATCCCCGGTGGCGAACAACTGGCCGAAAAGACCATGAACGGGCGTCTTGGGATCAAAGGCGGGCTATCGGTGCTGGGAACAACCGGAATCGTGATCCCGTTTTCCTGCTCATCATGGATTCATTCCATTCATCGGGGCATTGATGTGGCCCGCGCCGCGCACCTCACCCACATTGCCGCAGCGACAGGGTCGACATCGGAAAACGCCGTGCGCAGAAAATTTGATCTGCCGGAACAGGCGTTGATCGACATGGGTGACTTTGTTGGCGGATTGCTGAAATATCTTCGCAAAAATCCGGTTCCCCGGCTGACGATTGCCGGCGGGTTCGCAAAACTTGGCAAACTGGCGCAAGGCCATCTCGACCTGCATTCCTCGCGCTCACGGCTGGATATGACCCAACTGTCACTGATGGCAAAAGATGCTGGCGCGGATAACAGACTGTCGGATGCCATTGCTTCAGCCAATACCGGGCTTCAGGCTCTTGAACTTTGTTCACAAGCGAACATGGCGCTGGCTCATCAGGTGGCCCTGCGGGCCCGCGAAGTCGCCATGGCCGCGCTGGCGGGCGGGACCGAAGTGCGGGTCCTGGCCTATGATCGCCAGGGGCGGCTGGTGGGAGATTCCGCCAATGACTAGAAAAGTTCTAATTCTGGGTGGCACCGGCGAAGCCGCCGCCCTGGCCCACCGTCTTGTCGCGGAAACACCGGAAGATGTGGAGATCATCACGTCCCTGGCGGGACGCACGGAAAACCCGTCCGCCCTCTCCGGGCGGGTCGTCAGTGGTGGATTCGGAGGCATTCAAGGCCTGAAAACATTCATAGAAGAGGAGGCCGTCAATCTTCTCATCGATGCGACCCATCCGTTTGCAGATACGATTTCCGACAGTGCCTACATCGCCTGCACGGTAACCAATACCCTGCGCATGAGTCTGACCCGTCCGGCATGGTCTTTACCTCCCGACGCCAAGTGGGTTGAGGTCGAAAACATGGATGCGGCCAGTACCGCGATCGGAACCTTCGCCACACGAACCTTCCTGACTGTCGGCACACGTGGGCTTGACGCCTTTTCTGAGAATAAGGACATGTGGTTTCTGGTCCGGCTTATTGAGCAACCGGCCGAGCCGCTGCCGCTTGCCGACCATCTGGTCATTACTGGACGTCCACCCCACGATCTTGAATCGGAACGCCGCCTGATCGCCGAACACCGGATTGACTGCCTGGTTTCCAAACATGCGGGCGGTGCAGCCACACAGGGGAAAATTCTGGCCGCTCTCGAAGCCGGCATCCCCATCGTTCTGATCCGCCGACCGCCACAGCTGCCGGGTCACTGGACGGAATCCGTTGAAGAATGTGTCGAATGGATATTGAAACAGTTGTAAGGCAGAAAGATGGCAGTCAATTATTCTGAAACAAAGTCAGGCGGCTGTCTGTGCGGCGCGGTGCGCTACCAAGTTCACGGCCCGTTGCGTGATGTAGTCAATTGTCACTGTTCCATGTGTCAAAAATTACATGGGGCATTTGGAGCGCACAGCAAAGCCCTTAAGACCGACATCAAACTTGTCGAGGACAGCGGGCTTAAATGGTACGCCACATCAGCCGTCGCCCGGCGCGGATTTTGTAGTGAATGCGGCGCCAACGTGTTCTGGGAGCCCCACGATCAACCCGGAACGGGCATTCTCGCAGGCACGCTTGATCAGCCGTCCAACCTCAAAACCATCGGCCATATCTTCACGGATGAGAAAGCGGATTTTTATGAAATTGCCGATGATGCGCCGCAGTTCGCAGGATCATCGGACGGAAAGCTGGAGGGCGACCATCTTTAGAGTATCCGTATTGATCAAGTCCTGATTTCTATCTGTTTAGTCCCGGCATTTGAAGGTGCATTATTCTCTTTGGAATGGAAGGAAGCACTATGGGACAAATATTACACGGCAGCACCACGACGACAGAGGCGGTTCGTCGAGCAATCCAAAATAGTCAAGAAAGCCTGAGGGCGCTTTCGAAGCGCTATGGGATCAACCAGAAGACCGTCGCCAAATGGAAGAGGCGCACCTCCGTACAAGACCTGTCGACCGGGCCGAAGGACCCTAAATCTTCAGTGCTGACGATTGAAGAGGAAGCGATTATCGTTGCCTTTCGTCGACATGCGCTGCTGCCCCTTGATGACGGCCTCTACAGTCTGCAAGCGACGATCCCGCATCTGACGCGATCCTCATTGCATCGCTGTCTTCAGCGTCATGGTATATCCCGCCTGCCTGAGGTGGCTGGCAACACGCCGGACAAGAAGAAATTCAAATTCTATCCGATTGGGTATTTTCATGTGGATATCGCTGAGGTGCGTACAGCAGAAGGTAAGCTGTATATGTTTGTCGCCATTGACCGTACATCAAAGTTTGCCTTTGTCGAACTGCATGAAAAGGCTACCCGCCGCATCTCCGGTGACTTCTTACTGCATCTGATTAATGCTGTTCCTTACAAAATCCACACCGTACTCACTGATAATGGTACTCATTTCACCGACCCTAAAGGCAAAGGGTGGACCGTAACCGAAATCAGGGAGATGCTTGCTCGTGGGGACCTGCTTCGCAGCCACGCGTTCGATTTGGTTTGTGCACGAAACGATATCGACCATCGCCTCACAAAACCAAAGCCCCCCCTCTCAGCGTTTGCTGGCAAACGCCTGCCGGGCAACGCATGGACAAATGGTCAGGTCGAACGAATGAACCGGACAATCAAGGACGCAACCGTCAAACGCTTCCATTATGACAACCACGAACAGCTGACCCGCCACCTGAATGACCTCATCAACGCTTATAATTATGGACGTAGGCTAAAGACGCTGAAGGGCCTCACGCCATATGAATTCATCTGTAAATGCTGGACAAAAGAACCTGAAAAATTCAATCTCAACCCGATCCATCAAATGCCAAGACTAAACAGCTAGAGCGGTTTCAATTTACTCTGGTTCATATCCGTCAGCTTTGAAGTAATTTCTGCAATCTTGTTGTGAAAAGGCATCAAGAGCACTTGCGATGGTATCCCATAGATCATCTATAGATCGTGCCGC
>Ga0316203_1001950_pt1 | contig 12155 bp, 1 predicted proteins | sample 6monrhotite_MG_FD_204940 | JGI IMG/M metagenome (GOLD analysis project Ga0316203, IMG submission 204940) | Microbial mat bacterial communities from mineral coupon in-situ incubated in ocean water Damariscotta River, Maine, United States -... | ecosystem: Environmental > Aquatic > Marine > Coastal... | reverse complement strand
GATATTCAAGGCATGGTCACTGGTGAGCAGCTGATGCTGTTGAGTGACACAGAAAACCTGACCTATATCGGTACGTTTGCGATGGATGAGAATAATTTCAGCGGCAGCGTCACCTTGTATGAAGCGGGTGTGATGATACAGGAGAATGTGCCTGTGAATGGCCTGATTACCGAGGGAGCGAGGATAACCGGCACGCTAAGCGGCACCGGGGCAGCCAATGGTACTTTTCAGTTGGATTATGCAGCGGATAATGGAGCGGTGACCCTGGATCAGGTGGTTCGAGTCTTTGGTTGGGAGCCAGTGATCAACGAGAATATTCCTGTTCTTAATTTGGCGAATGCGACTCTGCCTGAACCCGCATTTAATTTTCGTACGAGTGGAACCAGCAGCAATATTTTTGGCGGTTGTCGTTATGGTGGCCGAATGGAGCCCATTACAGGTACTCATCTCTATACCGTTTCGGTCACCATGGAGGATTGTGACCCTGGAACTGCGGATGTCCAGGCCACCCCGGTCTATACCGGTCTGGCCAGTGTGCGTGGCACGGACCGGTTTATCCTGGCCCTGAGTAACGGGGCGTATGACTTCAGCGGCGAATATTTCGAATGTCTGGTTCTGTTCTGCACACCACAATAAACCGGGTAAATTGACAAGGGTTGATGATGAGAAGGAAAACACAGCCACATAAATCCCGGGCCGTCCGTCGTCGGGGGCTATTTTTTGCCTTGTTATTGTTCAATGGCATCAGTTTGCCTTTGGCGATTGCTGGCCCGGCAGGAGGGCAAGTGGTGGGTGGCTCTGGCTCCATTGCCGCTTCCGGTAATACAACGACCATCAACCAGTCCACACAAAACATGGCTATTGATTGGCAAAGCTATAACGTCAATGCCAACGAGCGTGTGCAGTACATCCAGCCCAACTCGTCCTCCATTTCTTTAAACCGCATCCTGAGTCAAAACGGCTCCACCATCGCCGGGCGTATTGATGCCAATGGTCAGGTGATTCTGGTTAATCCCAACGGCATTTTTTTTACCCCTACTTCCATCATTAATGTCGGTGGCATTATCGCTTCCGGTCTGGATATACAGCCCAATGATTTCATGAATGGCAATTATATTTTTGACGAAGTGCTGGGCACCGATGGTGCAGTGATCAACAGAGGCATGATCAATGCCTCTCTGGGCGGTAATGTGGCGCTCATCGGCAAACAGGTAAAAAATGATGGCCTGATCATTGCCAATCTGGGTACGGTCAATCTTGCAGCCGGCAAACAAGTGGTTTTAACGTTTGATGATGGTGGTTTGTTAGGTGTGCGAGTCAGTAAAGAGATATTACAAGACGAACTGGGTGTTGATCCAGCCGTGTTGAATGGTGGTGAAATAAATGCCGAAGGTGGCCGTGTATTACTCACCGCCAGCACCAGCCAAGATGTATTTTCACAAGCTGTGAATACCGGTGAACTTGATCAACCCACCAGCGTAGTAATACACGAAGATGGCAGCTTCACGTTAGGCAGCGGAGCCGATGTGATCAACACCGGCAGTATTGATACCTCAACAACTTCCAGCGACCAAAACCTGTCTCAAAGCCCATCTCAGAATATTGGCCGCATTGTCTTGCTCGGTGAAAACGTCACCAACAGCGGCCAACTACTTGCCAATGCCACCAACGGCAACGGCGGTGACATCGAACTGCACGCACAAGACACCACCCTGCTCACAGAAAACAGCCTGACCTCCGCCCGCTCAGAAAGCAATGGTCAGGGAGGCATAGTGAAAGTGTTGGGTGACAACGTGGGACTGTTTGCTCAGGCCACCGTGGATGCCTCCGGTGCAAACGGCGGTGGTCAGGTATTCATCGGTGGTGACCAGGAAGGCAATAATGCGTTAATCCCCAACTCTGAATTTATCTATCTGTCCGAAAACAGTCAGGTGTTTGCTGATGCTCTGGATACTGGTAATGGTGGCAGGCTCATCACTTTTGCCACAGACACGGCACGTATCTATGGTGACCTGTTTGCCCGAGGGGGAATCAATGGTGGTGACGGAGGCTTTATCGAAACCTCCGGCCTGATTGGTTTTCAGATCATGGGAGCGCCCGATGCCTCCGCACCTCAGGGAGAGGCGGGTACCTGGTTGATTGACCCCTATAATATCACTGTGACAGACAGCAGTAATAATGCTGTGATCTCCCCTGATGATGGTGCGTTTGTTTCCAATGGGAGTGGGGATGCTGAAATCGCTGTTAGTATTATAAAAAATACTTTGTTGACTACTAATGTCATTATTCGCACACAGGGCGAGTCCGCCGGGTCGGGCAATGGTGATATCACTTTTGATGCGCTGGGTGATCTTGATTACGACGGCACAGGCTCACGCATGCTGACACTGGATGCTGCTGGCGACATTACCTTTGAGGCAGGCAGCCGAATCTTTGATGGAAATACAAATGGTCAAGACAGCCTGAATGTTGAGCTGTGGGCCGATGGTGCAGTGATTCTGGAAGGAGTGAGCGGTGTGCTACCTGCTGCCTCCATCATCACCCAGGGTGGCGCATTTACCGTTGGCACGGAAACTGATCCGGTGGCTAGTTTTACCAACAACGGCACAGTCGATACATCCGGTGCGTTTAATCAGAACGGTGGCAATATCACTATCACCACATCCGGGGCATTGACCACAACCGGGCTAACGGCAAATGGAGGCATGGCAGGTATCGGTACAGCTGGCCAGACTGCGGGCTCGATCGCCCTTAGCGGCGGCAGCATCACACTCAATGGCGATCTCTCCTCTGTCGGAAGTGTAGGCAATGAAAATAATACGGATGGCGATGGTGCAAGCATCACCCTCGACGGTTCCGTTATTCTGGCAAATACAGTCACCCTTGATGCCCGTGGCAATACCTCTGGTGGCATAAGCTTTAATAACACACTGAATGGAACAGGGAATTTGACGCTATACGGTAACGAAATGATTTTTTCCGGCTCAGTGGGTGACAGCACCCGGCTGGGCAGTTTGATGGTCAATGCCACCGGGAATGTTAATGCGAATACTATCACCGCCACCTCACTGACCGTCAACCAATCCACCGGCTTCACCTCAGGTGACATCAACACAGCAGGCGCTACCAGCAGTGATGTTGCAGGTGGAGCCGTAACAATTGTTGCCAATACGGCAGGAGCAGAAAACACCGTAACGATTGGCAATATCGACACTGTCGCAGGTACCAGAAATACCGACGGCACCGGCAATGCAGGTGGGGCTGTCATCATCACAGGCCGCGCCATTGTGATCGGCTCCCTTGATACAACGGGTGGTCTCGCGCTGGGTACCGACAATAACGGAGGAGGAGCAGGCGCTATCGAGATTATTGCCAACGAAGGAACGGGAACAGAAACAGTTCCTTCAATCACACTGAATGGCGATATAACCGCAGTGGGAGGGGCCGGTTCAGGCAATGGGGCCGCAGGCAGTAACCAAACTGCCGCCCTGTCACTCACCAGCACAACCACCGCAACGACCACCATCAATTATCAAAACAATTTCACCTCAGCCATCACCCTCACAGGCAGCAGTGGCACCGACACCCTCAACTCGGCCAAACGGACAAATAACTGGGCGCTTGGCTCAACGACCTCGACAACAACACCTTCAACACTAAACGGCAACCTTTCCTTCACCAGCATCGAAACACTGACCGGTAATGCGTTGGTGGACACCTTCGTTTTGGCGGACAGTGGTGAATTTACCGGTTCCCTTGATGGCCAGGGAGGTGTTGATGAAATTCGGGCAGGTAATCGTGCAAACAGCTGGAATATTACCGGTGATGATATTGGTACAGTCACAGGTATTAATGACGGGTTTAATGAAATAGAAATACTGACCGGCAATGATAATACTGATGACTTTACCATGGGAATTGTGGGCTCTGTGAGCGGCAGTATTGATGGTGGCAGCGGCGCAGGAGCAAACACCCTCACCGGGCGCAACACCGACACCACCTGGGATATCACCAGTACCACCAATACACTGGCAGAAACCAGCGGCGGCACAACCACAACCTACGTCACCGGCTTCACCAACATCAACATCCTTACCGGCGGCACAGCCGCAGACACCTTTGACATCAATGCTGATTTTACCGGCACGATAAATGGTGACTCAGTGACAGGGGCAGGCCAGGATACATTTAACGTTAACTCACTGACCGGCTTTAGTGGCAGCCTTTATGGTCGTGGCGGTAACGATGACTTCAATATTCTTCAGGCCATGACAGGCACTGTTAACGGTGGTGCTGGTAACGACATCTTCGATATCAGTGCAGACAGCGGCACGCTCAACGGTGACGGCGGTGACGATACCTTCACCATCCTCCAGCCAAGCTTAAGCATTGTTTTGATTGATGGTGGTGGTGAAGCCACCGAAACCAATGGCGACAAACTGATTGCGGCCAATGAAACCAACTACTGGACCGTGAACAGCGCCAATGGTGGCGCGATCTATTCCAACAATGACCGCACAACCCGGCGCGTTGCTTTTTCCAACATGGAAACCCTCACCGGCAACACCGGCATTGATGATTTTCTGATGGGCACATCCGGTACCATCGCACAGATTGATGGTGGCAGCGGCCCAGGTACCAACACCCTCACCGGACGCAACACCGACACCACCTGGAATATCACCGCCGCCGGTACAGCCAATACACTGACCGACACCAGTGGCAGCACATCAGAAATTTATGTCGCCAACGTCACCAACATTAACATCCTCAATGGCGGCAATGCCGCAGACACTTTTGACATCAATGCCAATTTCAGCGGCACAATAAATGGCGGACAGGGCAGTGATAACTTCAACATCCAGACAACAGGTATCACATTCACGGGCACTTTAAATGGCGGAGCCGACAGCGACACCCTGACCGCTGCCAATGAAGCTAACTACTGGACAGTAAACGCTATCAATGGCGGCGCGATCTATTCCGACAGTAACCGCACAACCCGGCGCGTTGCTTTTTCCAACATGGAAACCCTTACCGGCGGCACCGGCACAGACAACTTCCTGATCAGCAACAACGGCACCATCGCACAAATTAATGGCGGTGGTGGCACCGGCACCAACACCCTCACCGCCCGCAACAATGCCAATGAATGGAACATCAACGCTGACAACGCAGGCACACTTTACATTGACAACAACACCGATGGATTTGGCAGTGCCTACGTCAACGGATTCACCAACATCCAAAACCTCATTGGCGGCACCGCCGCCGACAGATTTGTCATGGGCTCGAACGGCACCATCAGCGGCACCCTTGACGGAGGAAGCACAAGCTCAAACACCCTGGTTTCCCGTCAAGATGTGACCAATATCTGGAATTTTGCCATAGACGAAAGCGGCACACTCACCCAGTCAGGAGAAAGCACACCCTATGTGAACGTTTTCACCCACATCCAGAATTACGTTGGAGGTGGTGGCAGTAACGAATGGGCAGATTTTTCGGCGAATACCGGAACTGTTGACATTAACGCTAACCGTTATTTTGGTTTTACCGGCATCATCGGCAATGGTGCCAACAGCACACTGAATGGTCAGGATGGACAGACCAACAGCTGGGTAATCGATAACGTCGCTGCAACGCCACCCGCCGGTAACGTGGATGGAGTCAACGACGGCAGCTTTGACAACGCCAATGTGCCGGGTGCTGAACCACTCATTTTTATTGATTTCGCCAACCTGGTGGGTGGCAACGCCAACGACACCTTCACCATTGTCGGCACGAGCAGTGTCGCTTCAATTAATGGCGGCGGGGTGGGTACTGGTGGTACAGACAGCATACAAGGACCAGGAGGTACCGAACCGGTAACATGGACATTAAACAGCACAGACAGCACCCTCAATTATGGCACATCACCACTGATTAACTTTACGAATATTCAAACTCTCACCGGCGGAGCCGGTAATGATATTTTTGCATTCCCCGACATGCTACCCGAAGCAACGGGAATGACATTCTCCGGCCAGGCTGGTATCGACACGACAGACTTAAGCGCCCTCACGGGTTCCGTCACTGTATCACTCAACCAATATGCGACTGAACGCATTATCGGCAACAACATCAACAGTACCTTTTCGGGAACAACGGGCACCAACACCTGGACCATCACACCGGTCGCCAGCAGTGCAGAGTCAACCAGCGAAACCGACGGCCAAAACGACGGCACGATAACAAACGGCACGGACTCACAAACGTTTATTGGCTTCAACAACCTCACCGGCGGCAACGGAGATGACACCTTCACCATTGAAGCCGGAGGCAACCTGACCGGACTGCTCAGTGGCGGAGGAGGCAACCGCAACACACTCACGGTACTGAATACAACGATAGCCAACGTAGAACCAGAATCAGACACAGCAGGCACACCAACAAACCTGAACGTGACAGGCCTGAGCGCCATTATTGGCAACGGCACAACCACATTAGTCAGCGACAGCGCGGCAGAGAATGACTGGGTGATCACCGGAACCAATACCGGCACACTGAACAGCATGACATTCAATGATTTTTCAACCCTTCAAGGCGGCACCAACAACGACACCTTCACTTTATCGGCATCCATTGACTTTGCAGGCTCGATAAATGGCGGCAGCACCGGCACCGATGAAATCATTGCCGGTGACCGCCCGGTCAATAACTGGGCGATCACCGGAACAAACAACACCGGCACAGTGACAGGCCTCACAGGCAATTTCACCAACATTGAAACGCTAACGGGAAACAACCAAACTGACAACTTCACGTTATCAAACACAATAAACTTTGCAGGCGCAATAAACGGTGCCGGTGGTACGGATCAACTGACGGGAGGAGACAGTGTCAACACCTGGACGATCACCGGCACCGACGCCGGTAACGTCACAAACCTGAGCAACGGATTTAGCGCCATAGAAACGCTGGTGGGTGGCAATCAACAAGACACATTCACTTTAAACAACACCGCGACTTTTACCGGCACCATCCGTGGCGGCACTCAGGCGACAGACCAGGATGACAGACTGGTAGCAGGCGATCGCGAGAATGACTGGATCATCACCGTCGCCAATAACACAGGCACAGTAACCGGGTTAACAGGTGATTTTACCGCAATCGAATTTCTGGACGGCAATAACCAGCGTGATACATTGATGTTAAACGATACAGATACTTTCAGCGGATCATTTAACGGCGCGGGTGGTATAGATGAAGTTATTGGCGGCAATACGACCAACACCTGGACAATAACGGCTGCGAATAACACCGGTACAGTAACCGGGCTTTCCGGTACGTTCACTCAAGTGGAAACTCTGACCGGCACCCGCGCACAAGACACCTTTACTCTGTTGGCCGGTACTGATTTTATGGGCACCATTAATGGTGGTGCAGGCTCACAAAATGACACATTGATCGGCGGCGCAACAGACAACAGCTGGGTCATTGATGGCATTAACGGTAATACCGTCACTGGATTAGGGGCAGGCAACACCTTTAGCAATATTCAAAATCTGAGTGGCGCATCGGGCGCATTCGACGACACGTTTACCTTCCTGAATGGCGGCAGCCTGTCGGGACGTATCGACGGTAGCGGAGAATCATCGCTAGACACCGTGGATATGTCGGCACTCAACTCAGACATTACCGTGCAGCTTGGTGTGGGGCAGGATATCAATAATATTGAAAGAGTGATTGGCAATAACGATGGTACCGGCCTGTTCAACAGTACGCTGGCGGCGGAAAATAATGACAATACATGGTCGATCGACGGCACCAACGATGGCACGGTTGATGGCGTGCAGTTCATCAACTTCAACAACGTGCAGGGCGGCACCCGTGCAGATACTTTTATCATATCAAGCGACGGTAGTATTACGGGCTTGATTGATGGTGGTGGCCCAGACAGACTTTCCTGGGCACCCGGCCAGGATGCACCGGCAGCTGTGACACAAGGAGACTTCCAAACGGAAGACATACTTGATTATTCCGCACTCAGTGTTGTCGATATTATTATTGACACTGACTTCACCAATATTGAATTAGTGAAAGGTAATTCGGATGGTACCGCACCGGATAACAGTACCTTGCGCACCGGAGCAGAGGGTAATAACAACTGGCTGATTCAAGGCACCGGCACTGGTGTTGTCAATAGCACACAGTTCGTTGACTTTAATAATATCGCTGGTGGCAACAGCAATGACACCTTTGTGGTAGCCGGTGAATTTGGCGGCAGTATTCGCGGTGGTGGCGGTACAGGTACAGACACTGTGAATTACCAGGCACTTGATACGGCCCGGGTTATATTTGGTGGTGCACTGGGTATCGCCGAAATTGAACGTATTGAGGGTGATGGTACCGGCTTCACCATTGTCGGCCAGGCGGGGTTTGATAATGCATGGACCGTAAGCGGAGTTAACCAGGGCACCGTAACGGCCAACGGAGAGGCGCTGGACTTTATTGGTTTTGATAATATTGAAGGTAACAACGAATCAGCCTTTACCGACACGTTTACCGTGCAGGGCGGCAGCATGGATGGCACCGTGCTTGGCATGGCTGGTGACGATGTGCTCATTGTCAAATTGACGGGCACCGAGACAGGGCAAATATTATTTAATGGCGGCGCAGGCGCAGATACCGTGCGGTTACAAAACGGTGCGGCAACTCCCGCAGCCTACAGCGGGGAATACACTGCTGGCATCACAGGTGGCTATGATCGACTGCAATATAGCAATGTGGTTGCCAGCACCCCGAGAGTCTTTACCCTTGATTACCAGCAGGCCGGAGAGATACAAGACACATTATCGGCGGATTCGCTCACCATCAACGGGACATCAGGCAGCGATACGATTGAACTTGGGTATGATGCTGGCCCTGGCATGAACACGTTTACCGTTAATGGGGCATCCCCTGTAGTGCATTACAGCAACAAGGACGACCTGACCGTATTGGGTCTGGCCGGTACGAGCGATACCGTCAACATTACCGCTGACCCTGCTATCATCAGCGGAAACGGCGTACTCACGATTAACGCCGAAACCGTCACCAGCACATCCACCATAACGGCCAATCAGCTGGTACTGGATTCAGTGGTCAACCTGGGAAGTACGTCCACACCCGTTGACATTAATGTGGCGAACTTAAGCTTGCCGGATACTGCCGGTGCAGCATCGCAAGCACTGTATTTGCAGGCGCAAAATGGCCTGACATTAACCGGGCTTGGCGAGGTGGAGATTGTTGATATCACTGTGCTCGACGGTGACTTCACGAATAGCGCAGCGTTAATCACCAGCAGTCAACTGAATATCAGCACGAACGGTACGATGGAGGGTAATATAGTCCTTACGGGCAATAATAGGCTTTCCGGGGCTGTCACTCTGAACGCAGCCAATGAAATCGTATTCGATGGCGATAATGATTTCTCGGGCTTCACTGATTTTACAGCCATTAATACTATTTCCTCCGAGGGAGCCAATGGGGTATCCGCAGCGATATCATTAAACGCCACTACGATTAATTTATCGGGCAACAACCAAATCACTGCACCAATCACACTGGGTGGCACAACCGCGATAATCAACAATACTGTTGCGACTGACCTGGGGGATATTACTGTCGAAAGCCTTACCGTTACCTCTGCAGAAAGCATTTCCGACTCGGGTGTCATTAATGTTCAGGCGGCGGGTACGGGTGTTGCTGATTTAACATCGATCAATGGCAGTATCGTACTGGATAATGAAAACAATAATTTTGATGAAGTGCGATTGAACGCTTTGCATGGAGCGGTGATTATCAATGAATCAGACGGTATCACGATAACCAATACTGTCGTTGGTGATGCCTTAACGGTCACCTCAAATATTGGACTGGCTGCCAACGACACGGCCATTGGTAATATGGGGCTTGGAAGCATGACTGCTGCCACGATCAACCTGAACGCCAACGAAGGCGCCATCGTCAGCCAATCCAGTAATCTGACCGCAGAATCCATTACCCTGACAGCTGCCTCCGGCATCGGTGAAAATAAAACGGCTAACAATATTAACGATATTGACAGCGCTGACAGTATTCGTACCACCACACCCACATTGAGTGCTATTAACTTATCTACTGAAGGTACGGCAGGAACATCGGGAGTGATCAACATCAGTAATGCCGGTAATGTCACCGTCAATGATCTTCGTAACTATGGTGACATCAGACTGGAAAACCCTGGGAATATTACCCTGAGCGTTACCGACAACAGTGGTGCCATTGATGCCCACTACGGCGGCAACATTAGTGACGCTCCCTATGCAGGTAGTGTCGCTATCCTGGGCACTGGAAGTAACACTTTTTCGACCCAGGGAGAGGGCACGGGTTCAGGTAACGCGGACATCATTGCTGAAACGCTTACTGTGAACAATGTTTCCAGATTTGGCACCCAAACCAGTCCCATAGGATTAAGGGTGAACGACGACTTTACGCTGCTCGCCAACCAGGGTGTCGTATACTACCTTGGGAACAGGCCAAAGACAGTCACCACCACCGCCGATTTGTTGCAACTGGCTATCCGGGGGTTTATCGGAATATCGAGCCAGCAACTCATTGAAGTTGAAACTCTGGGTGACATTGATTCGGCCATTTTTACGGAAGTCAGGAACTATAACCACGACGATATTGCTATTCTGCTGCCTGACACACAACGTTATGATGACAACATTGATGAAGATGAAGATGAAAACGGCAAATAGTGAATCTCTTGCAAACCTCCCAAGAAATTAAAGCTGATAATAAAATGGGTGAATGAACTGGGCGAGATGCAGGTTGAGTTTTGATGAGTTTAATTCCCCGCTGCTTGCAGCGAAATTTGCAAGAGTGGGTTTAGCCGCGAATGTCGTTATTCCGGCATGTTTTTAGCCGGAGTGACGTGATGATATTAATACCCCGCCAGCTTGCTGCGGGGTTGTTTATTTTTTGGCCTTCAACCTAGATTCCGCAGTTGACCGCTTAGAGGATGTATTAACATTTTGATCAACATCCTGTTTTATCGTTTTGGCGAGTTCACCTGCTGGATGAGTCGCTACGATCTGTATAGCACGTTGCCTTTTGCGTCTGGCCGCGTTGGTCGCTCTCGCACGTCCTGTGCTTCGCGACACCGGTACATCCTGTACAATGCGAATCGTCGCAATAGGCAGGCTATTACTCCTCATCGCGCCTCGCCAGCCACAAAATCCAACGCACTCTACAAGCCGTTCAACTGCGGATTCTAGGTTCAAGGTGCCTCGCAGGCGAGCATAGTGAACTATGTGGCCGCAACAACTGCGTAGAAAGACAAGAATAGTGTTAAAATAATCATATGGTGCTTTTTCAGGCACAATCCTAAGGGTCGGGCCTCTGTTTTCGCTCAGCGGCGTTATCACTCGCTTATGTGGAACCGCTATACTACGCCCGTTCTGCCTTGTCGGACAAAAACAGAGGCTCGGCAGTACGGCCTTATTAATTGAGAACAACCCCTAAGTCTGACGGACTTTTTGGTAGTGAATTTCATTATTGTAGTGATTGCGGACTAACGGATAAAAATTGTGTGTGGGCTTACTGGAATATTTGATACGCGTTCAAAACGCGAAGTGGATCGGGATTTACTGGTTCGCATGAATGAATCACTGTTTCACCGAGGGCCGGATGAAGGAGGCATTCACACTGCACCGGGTTTGGGCCTGGGGCATCGCCGCTTATCTATTATTGATCGTTCCGGTGGACAGCAACCTCTGTTTAACGAAGATGGTTCAGTGGTCGTGGTGTTCAATGGTGAGATTTATAATTTTGCCGAACTGGCAAAGGAACTGTGCCAGAAGGGACATACATTCCGCACGCATTCCGATACCGAAGTGATTGTGCATGCCTGGGAAGAATGGGGAGAAGCTTGCGTTGACCGCTTTCGTGGCATGTTTGTGTTTGCGATATGGGACAGTAAGCGGGAACAATTGTTTATCGCGCGAGACCGCCTGGGCATCAAGCCACTGTATTATTCAATGTTGCCCAATGGACACTTTATCTTCGGCTCGGAACTGAAAGCGCTTTTGCAACACCCCGATCTCTCGCGCGATATCGAACCGACGGCGGTTGAAGATTATTTTGCTTAT
>Ga0316203_1001935_pt1 | contig 12233 bp, 6 predicted proteins | sample 6monrhotite_MG_FD_204940 | JGI IMG/M metagenome (GOLD analysis project Ga0316203, IMG submission 204940) | Microbial mat bacterial communities from mineral coupon in-situ incubated in ocean water Damariscotta River, Maine, United States -... | ecosystem: Environmental > Aquatic > Marine > Coastal... | reverse complement strand
ATCCCTGAGTGATATCAGGCCGATAAATTCATCTTTATCAAAAACAAGTAAATGGCGGCATCGTTTTTCTTTCATAAGTTGAAGAGCCTCATCGCATGTTGCCTCGGGATCAATTTTTAAGTCATCAATGTGCATCACACCCTTGATTTTAACATTGCCCGGTTCGCGTCCTTTGCCAACGACCTGCATCATCAATTCACGCTCGGTAAAGATACCAATAATCTGGGCATGGCTGGTGATGACAACTGAGCCAATCTGATTTTGAGTCATCAGTTCGGCTGCTTCCAGCGCGGTGTGATTCTCATCAATAGTAGTGACCGTTTTTCTGATACCTAGGTTTATTTTCATGGCATGATCCTTAAACTACGAATAACTTGAAGATATAGCATATAGTACGCTATGTGTACTAATTTGTCACCGTTGTAAATCATCGTTACCATGCTTATGGAGAAAATTATGGACTACCCCCTAAAATCCAAGTTGGGGCGATAACCACGCCGACCATGATTGCGCCGTAGTTCCCTACTAACAGTCGATTTATTTACGCCAATAAGCTTGGCTATCTCAACTTGAAAATGCCCCGCTTTCTTGAGGATAGCAATCTGATAGCGTTGCTCGTAGGTAAGCTGCGTGTAGTTCATTTCTTGTTCTTTGATAAGTCGTGTTTGAAAAGACCAAGACTGCTACCGCAGCTTACTCTTTTAAACGACTTCCAAAGTTGCACTTACGACTTGAATCTACGAATTTCTATAATACCGTTAAACCACATAAAGATCTTGATTGTAAAACACCATATGAAAAATTATATGGCTACTTTTATGATAATAAACTGTAAACAACGCTCGGATTCTTACAGATAATACAAGTTCTGTGCATTCCTGACGAAAATCAGGGCTGAACCTTGGTTGCTTTGTTGTCATTTCAATTCCTCCATCAATATGAACAGTATATTTGCTCTTAATATGATAGCTAAATTTACTTAGCTATTACAAGTTGGTTGACGATGAGGGTTACAAAACCAAAGGTGAAGCACGGACGAGTTTGTTTCACTACATCGAAATATTCTACAATCACAGAAGAAAACACTCGTTTTTGAGGCACAAGGTGCCTCTTAATTAAAATGTCGGTTAAATTGGGGGCGGCTCATATTTTTATGGGGCGGACTCAAGGTACAAGTGCAACAGCGATTGAGGTTAAATTGCTGTCATGGGAAAAGATTATCATCACTTAACGTGTGAAGAACGAAGTTTGATACAAGTTTCACTTGAACTGGGTCAATCACAAGCAGAGATAGCCCGTAGTTTGGGTAGAGAGAGAAGCTGCATTAGTCGTGAGCTCAAACGTAACCGTTGGGTTAACCCCGCCACGCAAGTTAAACGGCGAGGGCGACCGGCGATAGCAGGGGGCTATCGATCATCTCTTGCCCAGCAACGCGCTGACCTTCAAGCAAGCAAAGTACGAAACCCTAAACGCCTGATTGTTGGCAATGAGCTGTGGAATATAGTCATACCATTGCTTCAGGACTTTCACTCTCCTGAACAGGTTTCGGGTATACTTAAGCGCATGAACCCTGATGACATATCCCTGCAAGTGAGTCATGAAAGTATATACACAGCGATTTATGCCATGCCTCGTGGAGCCTTGAGAAGTGAAGTGATTGCTTGTTTGCGCCAGTCTCGCAAGAAACGTAGCTCACGTAGTAGAGGCGAAGACCGCAGAGGTAGCATCCGTAATATGGTTAGCATTCATGACCGCCCAGCGGAAGTTGATGAACGTCTGATTCCAGGTCATTGGGAAGGTGATTTAATTAAAGGTGCTCGTAATGCATCCTCTGTTGGTACTCTGGTTGAACGCACAAGTTTATTTGTTACATTGGTGCAACTGGACTCTGCTACAGCAGAAGAAGCACAGAAAGGTTTTGCCCATGTGTTGAATCGTATTGATGCACAAAAGCGACTTAGCATGACTTATGACCAAGGCAAAGAGATGGCGTGGCATGAATTACTAGCTGCCGAGACTGGTATTAAAGTCTTCTTTGCTGACCCACATAGTCCATGGCAGCGTGGAATCAATGAAAATACCAACGGACTATTGAGGCAGTATATGCCTAAGGGCACCGACTTATCAGGATATACTCAGGAAGATTTGGACAAGATTGCTTGGAAGTTAAACACCCGACCACGAAAAAGCTTGAACTTCCGATGCCCTGCTGAAATATTCATGCCTGAGTCTTTCGACTTTTATAAACATTTTGCGCATGTTGCACTTGGTGTTTGAAACCGCCTGGTTATAGCATATTTATGCGGTACACAATTAGTATTTGGCGGTTATGCTTTCGCCATTCTATGAACTCTGAGGGGAGGGAAATTGAATCAATTTATTATTTACATAACGGCTGTTTGTGTACTTGTGGCTGCGTTTATTGCTGTGAAAGTTTCTTTCATAACATCGGACTCTCATCTTGCGAGCAAGAGTCAGAAAGAGAACAGGGATGCATCTTCGATTGAGTTTAATAATCATAATTATACCTTGAGAACGACTCCTGACAAAAAAACAATTTATACCAGTATGGGTGAGGCACACTTTAAGGGTAAAGTTAATTTACTATCTGCATCAATATCAATTGATGATCAGCCAGTGAGTATCGACGAGAAAGGACAGTTTGATGTTGTTCTCTCTATGCAGCCAGGAGAAAATAAGTTTGTTTTTGCATATGAAGATAGCCAACAAGGGAAGCGTGAGGAAAGAGTTTTTCGTTGGATTATGGATGCAGTAGAGCCGGCCTTCCAATTAACAAAACCGCTTGCTGGTGTAGACATCCCTCTTTCAATGTCTGAAGTTAATATTGTTGGGGAGTTTATTCTTTTTGATGAAAAGTCAAAAGTTGAGGAAGGTGTTAACGTTGAAGTCAATGGTACACCCTTAACAATTTCAGATAATCGCAGAGGTTTTTCTGGAGCTATTCAATTGGCAGACGGGCAGCATGAGTTGAATGTTACTGCAACTGACAGGGCTGGTAATACGGCGATGAAAAGCTTGTCCGTTGAAGTGGATACAACATCACCAATTATCAGTATCGAAGGTTATAAGGTTGCTCATGAAGAAGGAAGGGCTCCTTTGGTTCGGTTTAGTGGCACAGTGAGTGAGCCAAGCATGCTTAGTTTTGGACAGCGGCCAGTTGCCATTGATGAAAAAGGGAGGTTTCAATTTGAAATTTATTCAGCTGATTTGGCGATAATGCAGCAAAAAGGCAAGGTAATGTTTCAAGCAAAAGATAGAGTAGGCAACACTGGTAGTTCTGACTTACCTAAGGACGGAGATTTTGTTCCACCACGCTGGCTTGAGCTTGAGTTAGTTGATGGTGTGGGTGCCGGATCAACACTTGTAGGAAAGGTGAGTGAGGCAAATGTTAAGGTGCGTATAGGCAGTGCAGAGGCTGTAGCAGATACAGAGGGTACTTTGCGAATTGAGAAAGTAGCATTTGACCAAGCTAACCCTGTAGTTGAAACGGTCTTGAGGGACGAAGCTGGAAATGAATCGCATATTCAGCAGTGGGTATCCATACATTCAAAGGGAAAATAGATGGGGCTGTCCCAGATAGATTTACTATATTTTCTTGTAAGGCATAGCATAATAAGTGGTGGGTGAGTGAACTAGGGAGAGTTACCATGCAGAGGGTTGGAATATTTATAAAACACGTTTTTTTTACAATGATTTTATTGGGGTTATCCAATACTGCATGGGCTGTTTCAGCATCAGTTGCTGGTAGTGTAGGTGCTACTACGGTATCTATTAATGCTAATGGTAGTGGTTTTGTGAATGATACGCATTGTAGTAACGCCTTATTGCTCCCTTCAGATCTAACTTGTCCTTCAGTGTACACTCATCAAGGAGGTAGCGTTAGTGTCTCTTTAGATGGCAATTCTTTGGGTAGAAAATCTACGGCTACAGGTAGTAGTGCATCGTTTAGTGCTACACTGCAAAGAAATTCGTTAAGCCAAGGTGTACATACAGTCAGTGTATTAGCCAGTGATTCACACGATAGCACTCCATCTAGCAGCACTTTTACCATTGATAACACGCCATCGATTTCGATTACAGGGCCAACAGGTACGGTACGTGGTGGCCCAGGTATTTTAGCCGGTACAGCGATCTTTATTGGTGGGCCGAATACTGATGGTAACTATGGGCTTGTATCTGTTTCACTTATTAATTCAGCGGGTGTTTCGGTTTGGTCTGTCAGCAGGTATACAGCTTCACCTTCATTTGATTTATCTGCGCTAGGTACTATTCCAACAAACCTCTGGCCAAAGGGTGATTATACCGTAACAGCTAGGGCAAGGGCCACCAATGGGGCGGCTGCAGTTGCATCCTCTACTTTCACAGTTGATAACACGCCATTGATTTCACTTACAGGGCCAACAGGTACGGTATATGGTGGCCCTGGTATTTTAGCTGGCACAGTGACCTTTATTGGTGGACCTAATAGTGTTGGTAACTATGGGAGTGTGTATGTTAAGGTTTATAATCCAAGAGGTCGGTTAGTTTGGTCTACCAACGGAGATGTAGCTTCACCTTCATTTGATTTATCTACGCTAGGTACTATTCCAACGAACTGGTGGGGAAATGATAATTATATCGTAGAGGTTAGGCCAGTGACCGCAAGTGGAGGTGGGTGGGCTGTAGCATACTCTACTTTCACAGTTGATAACACGCCATTGATTTCGCTTACAGGGCCAACAGGTATAGTGTGTGGTTCAAGTATTTTAACCGGCACAGCGACCTTTATTAGTGGACCGAACAGTGTTGGCAACTATGGGAGTGTGTATGTTAAGATTTATAATCCAAGAGGTCGGTTAATTTGGTTTGTCAACAGAGATGTAGCTTCACCTTCATTTGATTTATCTGCGCTAGGCACTATTCCAACGAACTTGTGGGCTAATGGTGATTATACCGTACGGGCTACCGCAGGAGGGTCTATACCTGTATTCTCTACTTTCACTGTGAATAAAGGCATAGCATGTGTGCCTTCCCAACCTTCGCCGCCTGATTTACTTTTAAGTGGCGGTGATCAAAACAGTTCCAGTAGTGGTAGAGTTGGTTCAGGCAATGCTGGAGGCTTGGCAGCAAAGGGTTTTTGTCCACTTGAAAAGATTGCGAAGACACCACGGCCAATTCGCATAGCTACAGGCGACAAAGAGCAGGTTGATAGAGATTTTTCCATTGGTAATTTATCTCTAATTCGCAGTTATCACTCTCAATCTACGCATAGTGGTCGTTTTGGTTATGGCTGGACTTATAATTATGGTTGGAAGCTTAGCCCTCCATCTTCGGGTCAATTAAGCATTCGCAGGTCAGATGGTAAAATGATGCTTTTTGCTGATGATGGTACGGGAACATTTGTTCGTCAGTTTGAACGCATGGATGAAACAGTGTTTTTAACAGCTAAAGGTTTTCGTTATACGCATCACAATAAATCCACTGCAGACTTTGATGCATCAGGTAACCTTCTTTCTCTGAACAGTGAAGATGGTCAATCGACCACGCTTACTTATGATGTATCAGGCAAGCTAGCATCAATTAGCGACCCATTTGGTCGTAGTGTGAGCATGACTGTTGATGTAAACGGTCATATTTCTACGGTTACAGGCCCAACAGGCCGTATTTGGTCCTATGCATATGATGTAAATAATAACCTGATTTCTGTGACGTATCCTGATGGCACATCGCGTCAATATGTTTATACTGATGTAAATGACATTCACAACCTGACGCAGATTATTGATGAAGCTGGGCGTATTTATAAACAGGTCACTTATGATGCGCAGGATAGGGCTGTTGTTTCAGCGCTTCCGTTGATCAAGTATCAGGATACGGTGACTTACAATGCCGATGGTACAGTTTCTGTAACTGAATCAGATGGCACGGTTCGGAATTATACTGTCACCACAGTGAATGGAATTCCGAGTGTCACTTCGGTATCTGGTGGAGCCTGTGCATGCGGCACAGCTACAAGTTTTACACTTGATCCAGCAACTGGATTGCTTACCAGTGACGCTGATAAAAATGGAGTGACCAACAGTTACACCTATGATGCCAATGGCCGGATGCTTACGCAGAGCGAGGCAGTTGGTACAGCTGTATCTCGTACGACAACGTACAGTTATGACGCAGCAGGTCATGTTGCTACGATGACAGATAGCCTAGGCAACATAACGAGTTATACGTATGACGTAGCAGGCCGTGTTCTTACTACGACTGATGCTCTGTCGAATATTACGAGTAATGTTTGGAATACGAACGGTACACTGGCAAGCGTGAGTGATGCAGGTGGTAACGTGACTAGCTATGGTTATGATACATTTGGTCAGGTTATTTCGATCACCAACCCAGATCTCTCTACCCGTTCGATGGGTTATGATGGTGCAGGCCGTATTGTTTCGGTGACCGATGAGGCAGGTAATATCACAGCTTATACTTATGATGTTCGTGATCGGGTGGTTTCTATTGGTTATCCAGATGGAACATCTGTTACTAATATTTATGATGTAGCAGGAGACCTTGTTAGCAGTGCAGATACAGCAGGGCTTGTGACGACATATACTTATGATGTTGAGCATCGCCCTGTATCTATGACTCGCCCTGATGGCTCGGTGGTCAACGCTACTTTTAATGCGAAGGGTAATCTCACGGCACGTGATATTCTTGATGCAACTGGTGTCTCTGCACTTACAGAGGCCATGGCTTATGATGCTGATGGTCGCCTAACAGCGACTACACATGGAGATGCGACATCTACCTCTAACACTTATGACATGGTTGGCAGACTTCTTACCTCCACCGATGAAGCAGGCAAAGTATCCACCAATACTTATGATGAACTAGGACACGTAGTCTCAGTCACCAATGCCAATGGTGAGATTGCTACTTATGCCTATGATGCAGTTGATCGTTTGATTCGTACTACGGCAGCCAATGGCGTGACCACTACCTTTGCATTTGATGCAATAGGTCGACTCATCCAAGAGGCATCGAGTGATCGTAGCTTTACTGATTATACCTACAATACAACAGGTGACCTAGCCTCCAAAACCGATGGTAATGGCATCATAAGCAACTACACTTATGACTCACGTCATCGTATGCTTTCGATCAGCTATCCGGTTGACCCGACCCGTAATGTAAGCTTTACCTATGATCTTGCAGGACATTTAAATGGTATGACAGATGTCTCTGGTATTACCGCTTACACCCATGATGTAAGGGGTAGGGTTACCTCGGCAAGCTGGTCACCAGCTGGTTCTACATTAAGCCTTATTCTGGCATACAGCTATGATGCATCAGGTCGTCTTGCCAGCCTTACTTACCCAACTGGTCGAGTCGTTACTTACAGTTATGACACAGCTGGTCGAATAGGTTCGGTGGATGCGAGCGCGAATGGTTCACCTATGAATCTTGCCTCAAGTATTACCTACGATGCGCTGGGCAACATTACGGCTCGCACACTTGGCAATGGTATTGTGGAAACGCGCACCATTGATAGTCGTGGCCGCGTGGTCACTATTGATGCAGCCGGTGTGATGAGCCGTTCATTAATCTGGAGTGCAGATTCCAACATCACTGCAATTGCAGACAATCTTAACCCAATAGTCTCTCAGAGTTTCGCTTATGACCTGGCTAATAGGTTAACCAGTGCATTAGGTGGCTATGGTAATATTTCGTACAGCTATGATGCCAATGGCAACCGCCTCTCCAAAACTGATGCGGCAGGTACCATCTCTTCAGCTTATGAAGTGGCCACGAATCGTCTGGCTAGTGCAGGTGCAACCATATTCACCCGTGATGTTGCGGGTAATAGGTTGAGTGATGGCAGCATCAATTATACCTATGCGGTGAACAATCGTTTGATTGCTGTGTCCGATAGCACGACAGGTGCGCCACTTGCCGGTTACAGCCATAATGGTAAAGGAGAGAGAGTCAGTAAAACCGTGAACGGTGTGACCACATGGTTTGTTTATGATCTTTCGGGTAATTTAATTGGTGAGTACGACTCAAACGGAGTGATGATTGCCGAGCACCTTTATGGTCCATCTGGCCGGATTGTAACGATTCGTAATCAGCAAGTGCCAGTGGTTCTGAACCAGTTAAACCCACTAATGATGCAGTATGCTGGTTTATTCAACCTCAGAGAATATGCCTTGGTGGCTTTGGCTAGGAGGAGGTTGTCATGATGAGCCAGTTCTTAATACAACGTCCTACTCAAACTCTGTGTATGCTCATGGCAGCTTTTTTACTTAGCTTTGTCCCTGTACAGTTCCACTATACAGATGCTTATGCAGATGACTTTAATGTTCATGCTGAGCGTGATAACGACTCTTTGAAAGATGGAAAAGATGGTGAGAGGTCAGATGGCGAAAGTGATAAGACCCCACCTGTAATCACGCTACCAGCCAATTTGACGGTCGAGGCGACAGCGGTGCAGAGCCTGGTGAATATCGGTATGGCGACGGCAGTCGATGAGGATAACGAACCTATTGCTGTCGGCAGTAATGCTCCGGCATTTTTTCCGTTGGGTGCAACAATGGTGGTCTGGTCGGCTAGCGATGGAGATGGTCTCACATCAACGGCAACGCAGACTGTGACTGTTGTTGATAGCACAGCACCAGTAATCAATGGTACGCCACTGGCGGCTATGAGGGCTGAAGCGACAGGTGTCAGTACACAGGTGATGCTGACACCTCCAGCTGGTGCGGACATCTTCGGACCCGTTACTGTCACAAGCAATGCTCCAGCAGGCTTCTCAGTTGGCACTACGACGGTTACTTGGACAGCCAGTGATAGCAATGGCAACACGAGTTTAACAACGCAAGTGGTGACTGTTGTTGATACCACAGCACCTGTGGTCACTGCTCCAGTAGCAGTGACCGCTCCATCCGGTGATAATCTTCCTGTAGCTGTAACACTAGGAGTAGCTTCGGCTATCGATGTGGTCGATGGCGCTATTGTTCCAACCAACAATGCTCCGGCTACGTTCCCAGTTGGTGTTACGACTGTAACTTACACAGCAACCGATGTAGCTGGCAACATTGGTACAGCGACTCAGCTTGTGACGGTAAATCTTGTTGATGTCACAGCTCCAGTGGTCACTGCACCAGCAGCAGTGATAGCTTCATCAGGTGATAACCTACCTGTCACAGTAACACTAGGAGTAGCTTCAGCTATTGATGTGGTCGATGGCGCTATTATCCCAACCAACAATGCTCCGGCTACGTTCCCAGTTGGTGTTACGACTGTAACTTACACAGCAACTGATGCAGCTGGCAATATTGGCACAGTGACTCAGCTTGTGACGGTAAATCTTGTTGATGTCACAGCTCCAACGGTTACAGCTCCAGTAGCTGTTACCGCCTTATCAGGTGATAATCTTCCTGTAGCTGTAACACTAGGAGTAGCTTCGGCTATCGATGTGGTCGATGGCGCTATTGTTCCAACCAACAATGCTCCGGCTACGTTCCCAGTTGGTGTTACGACTGTAACTTACACAGCAACTGATGCGGCAGGTAACATAGGTACAGCGACTCAGCTTGTGACGGTAAATCTTGTTGATGTCACAGCTCCAACGGTTACAGCTCCAGCAGCTATTACAGTCTCATCCGGTGATAATCTTCCTGTAGCTGTAACACTAGGAGTAGCTTCGGCTATCGATGTGGTCGATGGCGCTATTGTTCCAACCAACAATGCTCCGGTTACGTTCCCAGTTGGTGTTACGACTGTAACTTACACAGCAACCGATACGGCAGGGAACATTGGCACAGCGACTCAGCTTGTGACGGTGAATCTTGTTGATGTGACAGCTCCAACGGTCACAGCTCCAGCAGCTATTACAGTCTCATCCGGTGATAATCTTCCTGTAGCTGTAACACTAGGAGTAGCTTCGGCTATCGATGTGGTCGATGGCGCTATTGTTCCAGCCAACGATGCTCCGGTTACGTTCCCAGTTGGTGTTACGACTGTAACTTACACAGCAACCGATGTAGCTGGCAATATTGGCACAGTGACCCAGCTTGTGACGGTGAATCTTGTTGATGTCACAGCTCCAGTGGTCACTGCACCAGCAGCTATTACAGCCTCATCCGGTGATAATCTTCCTGTAGCTGTAACACTAGGAGTAGCTTCGGCTATCGATGTGGTCGATGGCGCTATTGTTCCAACCAACGATGCTCAGGTTACTTTCCCAGTTGGTGTTACGACTGTAACTTACACAGCAACTGATGCAGCAGGGAACATTGGCACAGCGACTCAGCTTGTGACGGTAAATCTTGTTGATGTGACTGCACCTGTAGTGACAGCTCCCATTGCAGTCACAGCAGAAGCGACTGGTGTGACAACCACAGTCACGCTTGGCATAGCTACAGCAACGGACATTGTTGATGGTGTTCTAACAACTACGAATGATGCACCAGCAACATTCCCAGTTGGCACAACCACGGTGACTTACACAGCAACCGATGCCGCAGGTAACATCGGCACAGCCACTCAGTTGGTTACGATTACGGACACGACCGCTCCAACGGTAACTGCTCCAGCAGCTTCTACAGCTTCATCCGGTGATAACCTGCCTGTAGCTGTCACATTAGGATCTGCGACAGCAACGGACATTGTTGATGGCGCTATTGTACCAACCAACGATGCTCCGGCTACGTTCCCAGTTGGTGTTACGACTGTAACTTACACAGCAACCGATGTAGCTGGCAACATTGGCACAGCGACTCAGCTTGTGACGGTGAATCTTGTTGATGTGACAGCACCTGTGGTCACAGCACCTGTAGCGATTACGGTTCAAGCCACCGGCATCACCACACCTATCATCCTTGGTACTGCCACCGCAAACGATATTGTGGATGGCTTGATTCCCCCGACCAATGATGCGCCAGCGGCCTTCCCAGTTGGTATTACGACTGTAACTTATACTGCAACTGATGCAGCAGGTAACATCGGCACAGCGGCTCAGGTGGTTACGATTACCGAAGTAACCTCTGTTCCTTCTCTACCTCTCTTAGGAGGAGTCTCGGTTAGTATCAGCGTGCCGACGGGAAGTACGATCTTCAATACAGCCACTGATCCAGCCATCGTTGGAACTCCGGGATTTTCGTTTCCCTATGGAGCTATCTCATACAGCGTGACATCAGCTGTAGGCGGAAGTGTAACGACAAGCATCACGCTTTCATCGCCGCTTCCTTCAGCCTTTGTGTTATTCAAGACCGATGGCGTCAGCTATCAACTCATTCCGCAAGCATTATGGTCGCTCACCAGCCCGAACAGCCTTAACATTATCCTGACCGATGGCGGTCCATTTGATCTGGATGGCATTGCCAACGGCACCATTGTCGATCCGATTGTGATTGCCGTGGATACACTGCCGCCGGTTATTACTGCACCTGCTGCAGTCACGGCTAGTTCAGGCGATAATCTGCCTGTAGCGGTCACGCTTGGAAGCGCCACAGCAACCGATGCAGTGGATGGAACAGTTGCCGTAACAAACGATGCTCCTGCCACATTCCCTGTGGGAACCACGACCGTGACTTACACAGCAACCGATGCAGCTGGTAATACAGCTACGGTGACTCAGCTTGTGACAGTGAACCTTGTCGATGCGACTGCTCCGGTAGTGACTGCACCTGCGGCGATCAGCACAGAGGCTACAGCCGTGACCACCAGCGTGACACTTGGAGTAGCCACTGCAACAGATGCTGTGGATGGATCACTTGTTCCAAGCAGTGATGCACCAGCGAGTTTCCCAATTGGCATCACCACAGTGACTTATTCTGCCACTGATGCAGCTGGTAATATCGGTACAGCCACACAGGTTGTAACGGTTACAGACACAGCCGCGCCAGTGATCACCCCGCCTGCAGCTTTTACGGTAGACTCAACAGATGGTAATCCTGTAACGATTGCCATTGGTACTGCCACTGCGACGGATATCTTCAATGTAACGATTACCAATGATGCAGCGGCTACATTCCCTGTGGGTGTCACCACGGTCACATGGACAGCCACCGATGCGAACGGTAACAGTGCTACGGCTAGGCAGCTTGTGACTGTGAATCTGGCAGTAGATATGGTACCACCGGTGATTACGGTGCCTGCGAATGTTTATACCTCGACATCCACTTCTCAGGCGAGTGTGAATATCGGCATTGCGTCAGCCACCGATAACGTTGATGGCATGG
>Ga0316203_1001930_pt1 | contig 12256 bp, 10 predicted proteins | sample 6monrhotite_MG_FD_204940 | JGI IMG/M metagenome (GOLD analysis project Ga0316203, IMG submission 204940) | Microbial mat bacterial communities from mineral coupon in-situ incubated in ocean water Damariscotta River, Maine, United States -... | ecosystem: Environmental > Aquatic > Marine >... | reverse complement strand
ATGATTTGCTTGGGCGCATGCGCGGTTAACAGCAGCCTTCATTTCCACAGCATTTATACAAAAAAGGCATGACTGGCAACGGGCGTGCCTTTTTTTGTTATGTTGGCAAAACACCCTTGATAAGGGCCGTCACTGTTATAAACTAACCCAAATTACCATTTTGGGGGTCTATGACACGTTTTATCAGCTATAGCCGCGCATCGCTAAGATTATGGCGCAAGCAGTGGGTGGGTGTTTGTATTGCTGTGTTGGGATAACTCCACTCTCATGCTGAATTTTAATGATCGTATCGTTAAACATAAGCTCGGCCTGCTCAATTTGGCTAAGGAACTTGGTAACGTGTCTCGTGCCTGCAAGGTGATGGGGCAACCATTGAACCAAAGCTTAAACAAAGGACTCTACGTTTGACTGGATATAACTTGGGGCGCAGTTCAGGTTCCCTCTATATTGTATAGGATTACCCACTATTTTTTGACCATACAAAGCCTTGCAATACAAAGAGTTTTTATTGCTTAAGCATTCGATTCATTGCAGTCTTAGGTAAATATTAGTGATATTTGATGCTATTATGGGTCTTTATATCTCGGCAGACTTATTGGAGCACACGGTAAAAGAATAGGATATCCCGGCTTGGCCAACGGCATAAGTATTCTCATCGTTGAAGAGAGTGAGCAAGATTTTCTCGCTGTGCGTAGTCATGTGAACAATATTTATCGAGGCGCCTTTAAACTACGTTGGGCAGATAGTGGGGCGACTGCGCTTGAAATCATTGACAGCAAACCGGCAAACTTTTTTGATATAGTTTTTGTTGGTAACAGGCTCGGTTCGACCGAAGGCCTGACCGTAATGCTTAAAATTACCAATAATACCAGCAGCAAAGCCCCGATTATATTTTTAGCCAGCAGCGATGATATCGAAATCGACAAATTGGCGATGATCGCGGGAGCTGCGGATTTTTTAGTTAAACAAAATTTGACCGAACGAGATCTGGAACGGGCCATCCGCTATGCACTTAACAACCGAAAGGCCGAGGAGCGGGTAGAGCATCTGGCGTACCATGATCCTTTGACCGGGCTTCCGAACAGGCATTTGCTTCAGGACAGGCTAGAGCAAGTTTTGGCGCGCATAAAACGCCGGGACGGGCACGGTGCTTTGATGTTTCTTGATCTGGATAATTTCAAAACCATCAACGATTCGCTCGGCCATTCGGTGGGCGATTTGCTTTTGCAGGAAATCGCCGCGCGCCTGCGGGCCTGTAGTCGCGCCGAAGATACAGTAGCAAGGCTGGGCGGTGACGAGTTTGTCATGCTGCTACCCGACACTGGCGCCGACACCCCGCATGCGGTTGGCGGCGTGCAAAAGGTCGCTGAAAAGGTTCTGGCTGCACTTGCCAAACCTGTTTTGGTTCAGAATAATGAATTGCATATGACTGCCAGTATAGGCCTGACCATTCTGGATAAAACAAATGCAGGTGTTGATGCGGTTCTGCGCCAGGCCGATACGGCCATGTATGAGGCTAAGTCGGGCGGCAAGGATAATTTCAGTTTCTTTGCACCCCAGATGGAAGAAGCTATTCTTCAGCAAGTCGCCATCGAAAATCAGATGCGCGGCGGCCTGAAGCGGCAAGAATTTTACATGCATTATCAGCCCATTGTGGATACGCAGACCGAAAAGCTTATTGGTGCCGAGGCTTTGGTGCGTTGGGATAATGAATTGCTAGGCTCGGTATCGCCTGCCGTATTTGTACCTGTGGCCGAGGCAAGCGGCCTGATATGGTCGCTGGGTGAGAAGATTCTCGAGGAATCCTGCGCCTTTCTTGCCCACACACCCAGCTTGCCGCAATTGTCCATCAATATTTCCAGCGACCAGATCCACAGGCCCAATTTTGTGCCTTTTGTGGAAAAACTGATTGTGGATTGTGGGCTGGAACCGGGACGTTTGGTTTTTGAACTCACCGAGACTGCCTTATTGGTGGATATTGAAGCCGCCGCCTCGGCAATGGAAAGATTGCGCACGCTGGGTATTCGTTTTGCACTTGATGATTTTGGCACCGGCTATTCATCACTATCCTATCTCAAACGCCTGCCCTTTGATTATGTAAAAATCGATCACAGCTTCACTCGTGGCGTCACTGAAAATACTGATGACCAGGCGATCATTGAAGCCGTTTTAAAACTGGGCGAAGTGCTTGGTTTCAGGGTAACCGGTGAAGGCGTGGAAACGGAAGCCCAGCTTTTGTTTCTGCGCGCACGCGGCTGTACCAGCGTGCAGGGTTATTATTTCTCGCGGCCAGTTGGAGCCGCTGATTTTGCCAAAGACTGGCTTGGCAGGCCTCCAGAAGGCCTTGTCGCCGTGGGGAAAACGGTTTAGTTTACCGCTTGATATTAGAGAAATAAAACTCCAAGGGCAGGCAATGGAATCATTTTTTGGTGGTAATAGCGCAGAACGCGAGGCGATGATTGCGCAGGCGATTGATATGGGGCTTTCCGTGCTGGGTGCGGCGGCGATATTAATCATCGGCTTATGGCTTTCTGGTGTAGTACAAAACCGCCTCGCCGTCCTGCTCGGAAAAAGCGAAAAAATGGATCAGACCGTCACGCAATTTGTGGCCGGGCTGGCCAAATATGTGGTGATCATTGTCACCATCATTGCGCTGCTCGACCAATTCGGGGTCGAAACAACCAGCCTTGTGGCTGTTGTTGGTGCTGCGGGCCTGGCGATTGGCCTTGCGCTGCAAGGCACGCTTTCCAACGTGGCGGCGGGCGTGATGTTGCTGATCTTTCGGCCATTTAAAATTGGTCAATTTGTTGAAGTGGCGGGTTATGCCGGTTCCGTAAAGGCGATCACGCTGTTTGTTACTGAAATGGATACCGGCGATAATGTGCGCATCATCATCCCCAACAGCGATGTGTGGGGGAGCAGCATCAAGAATTATAATTACCATGATACCCGGCGGCTGGACCTGACATTCGGCATTGGCTACGGCGACGATATCAACAAGGCGATGGCGGTGATAAAGTCGGTCATTGCTACCGATGAACGCGCACACAAATCCCCCGAGCCCGTGGTGGCGGTATCAAATTTGGGCGATAGCAGTGTTGATATTATGGTGCGCATCTGGTGTGTAGGCAGTGATTATTGGGGCCTGAAATGGCACCTGCTGCAAGCCACTAAAGAAGCCTTTGATAAAGACAGCATTTCAATCCCATATCCCAGCACATCGGTTTATATCGAAAAGCAGGCGGGCTAAAGCTGGTGCGCGCGCAGGCATGCCCGCCCTGCCGCGTCATTCTCTTGCGCGCCGTCCTCGGTTTTCTCGCAAACTCCGCCCGATCGTTGGTCCTGCCCTTAGGCAGCGTTGCCGCCCATAGGCATCGTTCCCGCCTTTGGGCGGCAAGCCTCTAGCGCGTCACGCTCGCCCTGCTGCCATAAACTGGCCCTGCCACCATAACCGCGTCCCGTCGGCATTCCCCCGCCCTGCTGCGTCACTCCAGTCCTGCCGCGTCATTCCCGCCATTTGGTGGCATGCCTGCGAATCCATCTATATGTAAGGATAAAATGAGGTACGCGGGGCAGGGGACGTAAAAGTTTTCGTGTTCTGCAACTGTAATGCCCGCGCCCCGCCGTCATTCACGCCCTGCTGCGTCATTCCAGTCCTGCCGAGCCGTGTGCGGCCCTTAGGTTTCATTCCCAAGTCCGGTGCCGTTATTCCCACGCCCTATGCCGTCAACCCCGCGCCTTACTGCCATTCCCGCGCCGCTTTGTCCTTCCCGCACCCCTGCCGTCATTCCCGCGCAGGCGGGAATCCACCTTGCCCTTAAAATCAAGCTACAGTTTACAGCCTTGCGGCAGGCGCGCGCGCTGTATACTGCTGCACAAAGGCAGATTGGGGGGAACCAAAATGGTATTCAAAACATCACGGCTATATTTTCTTGGTATGCTGTTTGTGGCTATTCTAATGTCGGCTGCTGCTGGTTATGTCGGCATTGTGCTTGGCGAAGGCGATCCTTTTAAAAGGTTTATAGGGTATTCTAGCCTTGTCTTGTTTGGAATTGGAGCCTTGGCACTCCTTGTTATGCTGGTCTCCAGGGCTAAAACTATCGAAGTATCGGCTGCTGGTCTTGGCTACAGTGCCTGGGCGCATCATATAGTTCAGTGGGATGAAATAGAAAACGTTGAGAGCGATCCTCTTGGGACTTCATGTACGCTGAAATTTAAAAACAAGCATCACCCTGTCTTTTATCTGCCACGCCCGCTTTTTCCTCTATGGAGGAAGAAAGCGAAAGAGGGTGAATATACAATATCGTTTGTCGGGTTTCCCACAAAAATTCGTATAGAAGCTCTGGCTGCTATAATTGTCAGGTGGACGCACGTCGCTACAGCGCAGCAATTGGGAGGCCTTGGCGAGGACTTTGCAGATATTGTTGACAGGGCCTTTGAGGTCGTAGTGCATAAAATCGCCAAGGAAGAAGGAAGTGACCCTGAAGTCCTTATGGACGAACTGGATACCCTTATGGACGATCATGTGGCAGAGGTCGTTGGTATGTTTAGCGAGGGCGAGGCCAGTTTCGAGGAATTCGAAATTTTTGTGCGGTCATTGCACCGTGAGAAGCACGGTAGCGCCGCCACTGAGACTATGGAGCCGGTTTTGAATCCAGGGCCCTCAATTGAAGCGAAGGAGCCGCACGCTCACGTGCCCTTGGCGCCCGGGTGAAAACCGAAGGGGATCCAGATGCAACTTACGGCAAGTGGTGACCGTGTTTCTCCCGTTTTTCAGCCTGCTTGCGCGGCGCGGACAACAGGGAACAGCACGGACAGCCAAGTGGGATGGCCAGATTATTTCGCCATTTGGTGGCATGCCTGCGAATCCATCTATATGTAAGGATAAAATGAGGTACGCGGGGCAGGGGACGTAAAAGCTTTCGTGTTCTGCAACTGTAATGCCCGCGCCCCACCATCATCCCCGCGCCTTACTGTTATTCCTGCACCGCTTTGTCTTTCCCACGCCCTGATGTCATTCCCGCACGGCTTTGTCTTTCCCGCGCCCCGCGCCGTCATTCCCGCGAAGGCGGGAACCCACCTTGCCCTTGAAATCAGGCCGCAGCTTTTTTGCCCAGCGCCTTTTTAGCCTTTGAAAAAAGCATCCACCGCCAAAAGCGCCGTATCCACCGACTTGCGGCCTACACCCATATGGGTTACCCAGCGCTGGACATCATAAATACCAATGGCAGCGATGCCTTGGGCGGCCAGATGCGCATTCAGGGCATCCAGCACGGCCTTTTCGCCGCCGACCATCACCATGTTGGTGTGGGGCACTGTGACGGTTAGCTTGGTATGCTGCGCAAGGCCTTCAGCGAGGCGGGCGGCATTGGCGTGGTCGTCTGCCAAGCGCTCGATATTGTTTTCAAGCGCATAAAGCGCGGCGGCCGCAAGGATACCGGCTTGGCGCATACCGCCGCCCAGCATTTTGCGGATGCGGTGCGCACGCTTGATCAGCGCATGGCTACCAACAAGAACCGACCCCACAGGCGTGCCCAGCCCCTTCGAGAAGCAAATAGAAATACTGTCAAACGGCCGAGCAATATCCGCAATGCTGACATTTGATCCCACGGCGGCATTGAAGGCACGCGCACCGTCCAGATGGCAGGAAAGGCCATGGCTGCGCGCGGTGCTGGTGGCAGCGGTTACATAATCTGCGGGCAAAATCTTGCCGCCGATTGTATTCTCCAGCGCTAGAAGTTTGCTTATGGCATGGTGGGCGTCGTCAGGTTTGATCGCGGCCTCAATATCAGCCAGTAGCAGGCTACCATCTGGCTGGTTTGTAATTGGCTGAGGCTGGATGCTACCCAGCACCGCCGCGCCGCCGCCTTCCCAGCGGTAACAATGCGCAGATTGCCCGACGATATATTCATCCCCGCGCCCACAGTGCGCCATTAAGCCCGCGAGGTTTGATTGGGTGCCTGATGGCATAAACAGCCCCGCCTCTTTACCAAGCATGTCTGCGAGCGTTTCTTGCAGTTTGTTCACCGTTGGATCATCGCCGAACACATCATCGCCCAAGGGCGCCGCCATCATCGCAGCGCGCATGCCGTCTGATGGCTGTGTTACCGTATCGCTTCTAAAATCATGCTGGATGGCGGCTGTCATGGGGGGCTCTCCGTATAATACATCTGTGGCGCCTTTTTTAGCACACGGCAGGGGCTGTGTGAAAGGCAAATGCCAGATGCGCGGCTCGCGGCAAGCCGCCACTTTTGGATTGCATGCCATCCAGCAGTAAGTGCATACTCAACCCGTCTATGCGATGGGGGACATGCATGCCTAACGAAACAAAACCGGACGAGCCACAGTACCGCGACCCGGAAACCGGCAAGCCGATCATTTATGATGACGGTGTGCCTGATCTGCTGCGTGGTGATTTAAGGCTAACAGCAGAAGAAGAAGCGCGCATTCCAAAGCTCAACACGCTGTTTGCTGAGGCGCCGCTAACGCTGCTGGCCATGCGGAATTATTTCAAGTTGGGGTAGGGGTATGAATTTTCCGGTTATCTATAAATATAATATGAAGGAAGTCAGGCTGGTCCGCGCTGGCTATTACATCACTTTGGTGGTGGTATTGCTTGCCCCTGTTTATGCAATTTTTTCCGGTCAGGATAGAGACTTGATTGGCATATCGCTGTTAGCGGCAATTGCCTTTCTTATTATCCTTCAGAACCTATATTTTTCGTTTCTTAAGCCTTGTGGTCCAACAGGAACGGCACTTGAAATCCACAAAGATCATCTGGTGCTTGCAACTGCGCAGGGGTTAGTGACAATCCCGAAGTCAGCCATACAGGACATAACGCCTGTTGATTTTTTGGTAAGGCCAATGGTGACATTGTTTGTAGATGCCGATTATAAAATACCCGGTTGGCTTGGGTTCCGTGTAAATCCAACGCTAAGTGGGTTATTTGTGGCCGGTGAAACAGACATCACTATAAGGGGTGCGCTTATCAGTTGGCTGAGGCCATAAAAAAGGCACCTGCTAAATGTTGGCTGTGTCTGCTGTGGGCACGGCAATCGGGGTCAAGCCCCGGCACGGATACCAATTCCAGCATGCCATAATATGGCTGTTTTAAAAACAGGCAGGCACGGCAAATAAGGCAGCATGATAGCTGCCCATGCTGCTCTCCGCGCCATTCATCGGCTACGTAGTTTTACTGAAATCTTTTCCGCAGGCGGGAAAAAAGGCTGTCGCTAGGCTGGGAACCGCGTTCGTTAAACGCCTGCAATTGCCGTGCATATTCGGCCTTTGTGATCCCATAGTTTGGTGTGGGTTTTTGGTGTTGCATTTAAAATGCCTTTCGCTTGTCGTGCCAGCATTCGCTGGTCTGTTATCATTGTTTTTATCTGTACAGCTATACGTGGTGATACCTTTTGATCTTTACAAGATACTTAGGGTCAGGCCTCATTAATGTGATTTGCTCAGCAAGAGAGGACTTTATCGTGGCGCAGGAGATAACATGCAGAAATAGCGGGGCTATTTCAAATGTTGCCGACGCACACCACGGTACAAGCATCCTTGCCCCCATTCTTCACTCCAGAAACCCGGAGGTCGTGCAGCAAGGCGAATTGGCAGCGTCACAAGCCCTTATCAAGGGAACCACCCTTGATTTCAGCATCCTCCTTCCCAATTCGCCTCGGTGCCTGACTGAGCTAAACCACATTAATGAGGCCTGACCCTAGGCAATGGGGCATTAAAAAGGCGGTGAGTTGAGCCAAAAAAAAGGTGACCCGTTGGATCACCTTCTATTTTTTGTATGACCCCGGCATAAAAGTCCGGGACGGGGAAACCCTAAGGGCTAGCCTACTCAGCCCCGCGTGACGCTTTTTTACGCTCGTGCGGCAACAGGTGCAATTTGCGCAGGCGGATGCTGTCGGGTGTTACTTCAACTAGTTCATCGTCGTTGATATAAGCCAGCGCTTGCTCAAGCGGCAGAATTTTCGGCGTGGTCATTTTGATGGCGTCGTCTTTACCCGATGCGCGCATGTTGGTTAGCTGTTTGGATTTTTGCACGTTTACATCCAGATCATTATCACGGCTGTTTTCACCGATGATCATGCCTTCATAAACATCGTCGCCGTAGTTGATCATGATGGTGCCGCGTTCCTGCAGGTAAAACAGCGCATATTGAACAGCCTTGCCGCCCGCTGTTGCCACCAATACACCGCGCTGGCGTGCCCGGATAGGCCCTTTATAAGCGTCGTAGCGATCATATGCCCGTGCCATGATGCCGGTGCCGCGGGTATCGGTTAGGAACTCACCGTGATAGCCGATAAGGCCGCGTGCAGGCGCATCAAAGGTTAAGCGAACCTTGCCGCCGCCTGAGGGGACCATGCCGGAAAGTTCGGCTTTACGCCCTGACATTTTTTCCACAACTGTGCCCTGATACGCTTCGTCCACATCGATTTGCACAGTCTCATACGGCTCAAGTTTCCTGCAATTTTCATCCATTTTCATCACAACACGTGGGCGGCTGATCGCCAGCTCAAAACCCTCGCGGCGCATCGTTTCGATCAAGACACCCAATTGCAGCTCGCCGCGGCCTGAAACCTCGAAAGCATCCTTGGTGCCTGTCTCGGAAACCTCGATCGCCACGTTGCCTTCGGCTTCGCGCATCAAGCGATCACGGATCACACGGCTGGTTACATGTTTGCCTTCGCGGCCAGCCAGCGGGCTGTTGTTTACGCTGAAAGTCATGGCGAGTGTTGGCGGATCAACCGGGATTGAATGCAGTGGTACGGTAACTGCCGGCACGGCGATGGTATCAGCCACAGTGGTGGTCGAAAGCCCGGCAATGGCGACAATGTCGCCTGCGTCGGCGGTTTCAACCGGTACACGCTCCAAGCCCCGGAAGGCCAGCAATTTGGAAACACGGCCTGTTTCAATCACATGGCCGTCGCGACTGAGGGAATGGATAGCATCGCCCACTTTAACGCGGCCAGATTCGATGCGGCCCGTAAGAATGCGGCCAAGGAAATTATCGCGGTCCAGCAAACTTACCAGCATCGAAAACGGCTTGGCGAAATTATCTTCTGTAACGACGGCAGGCAAGGGCACATGTTCGATAACTTTTTCAAACAGCGCGTTTAGATTTTCGCGTGGTCCGTCCAGTGTTTCGTCGCACCAGCCATTGCGGCCGGAGGCGTAAAGGATTGGGAAATCAAGCTGCTCGTCACTTGCGTCCAAATTCACGAACAGATCAAAACAGGCGTCTGTTGCGGCGTCTGGGCTGGCGTCTGATTTATCAACCTTATTCACCACCACAATCGGCTTCAGGCCAAGGGCAAGGGCCTTCATGGTTACAAACTTAGTTTGCGGCATTGGGCCTTCGGCGGCATCTACCAACAACACAACACCATCGACCATGGAAAGGATGCGCTCAACCTCGCCGCCAAAATCGGCGTGTCCAGGGGTATCAACAATATTGAACCGTGTATCGCCCCATATCACACTGGTGCATTTGGCCAAAATGGTAATGCCGCGTTCGCGCTCCAGATCGCCCGTATCCATTGCACATTCTTCCATGCGCTGGTTATCACGCATTGTGCCTGATTGTTTGAACAGATTATCCACGAGCGTGGTTTTGCCGTGGTCGACGTGTGCGATAATTGCGATATTACGGATTTTCTTAGTCATAACATTTACCTATGTGGCCGGATTGTGCCGGGGGCGGTGTGCGGCCCAATTTAAAAAAGCCCTCCTAACGCGCGGGAGAGCCTGAAACATACAGATTTGCGCGGCTTATACTCGGCTTGGCGTATAGCAGCAAGCTTTATTGCGTATGTATATTATTGTTCACACTTGTGCAGCGATGGTACGCGCATTTTTTTTGCGGCGAGGCATGATTACTTTTCGGGGGCGGCGTTTGACAAGCAGGTACCGAAAGCTTGGCGGAATTTTCCGGTGAAGGCAGTGTCATTTTCATAAAATAGGTTTGCGACCCGAAATGCGGTTGGAACTCGGTCTTTTATAGTGATGGACGCGTGATCTGTAAGTTTTTGAAGTGTCTCTTTTGGTAATCTGTCGCGGAAATCCACGGCCACAAAAGCATCAACTTCGCCGTTCAGTAGCATGAAAACAAGGGTGCTTCTGTCGGCGCTGCCTTGCTTGAACGCATAGCCATCCCTGCGCAGTTGGCCTTCCATAGCCGAACCTTTATAAGTGGTTACCACTGCCGATTGTTTGAATGCTTCGCTGTTCGGGTCCAATTGGTTGACCTTTGATTTATACCAATAGATATCAAGCGAGCCTGCGGGGCCAACACTGTGGGCCATTCGGTCGGCGTCTCCTCGGTATGCGGAAGGGAACCAAACAGCCTTGTCAAGCTCAGCTATGATTTGTCTTGCGCGTGATAAGGGTGCTCTTTGAACCGAAAAAGGCCGCTCTAAGCGGGTCATTGCGCAGCGGAATAAATCCAGCGCAGGGCCTTCAAGTGTACCTTCTTTAGTCGGAGATAAAAGGGGCGTATCGCCGTGGGTAAAAAGGGTCACGCTATTGTCTGGGGACGCTGCTGCGCCGATGGTGGGAGGTAAAAATAATATAAAAATAAGCAGTAAAGTTTGCGCGGATATCATAAATGAAGCGCATAAAAATTTACTCAGAAGTCGACATAGCTGGTTTGAGGCTATTTGCATGGGCCTAACGTGGCAGTGGGTGAGGAAAATGTCGAGGGAAAACAGCGTCTTCACGATTGTTCGTTTAGATAGTCATATAAAGGGCCTATGATCCCGTTTGCTGCCATTAGACGGTGCAAATGGAAAAATGGGTTTGCTGTGCACCTATTAGTAGTATTTTTGCTTTAAGCTAAAGGTATAGCAGTAAAAGTGGGTCAGTGAGAGCGCTCAGGACTTGCGAGTCGCTGAGGGCTTCAAAAGCTAATCTCATCACTGGCTTATATTTGACGATCATGAAAACCAATATTTAATTGGAAACCTTTACTAAAAAACGTCTTAATATCAATGTATTAGCGTGTAAATACATACAGTTATGATTTTTCATTTCATGCGGGGCTTGGTTTTTGCCTGTAGAGCTATTATATTAAGAATTGGCGGGTACCCCCCGCTAATGCCCTTCGTGGGCGTTTCCTCCCTGAGCCTGGGCCACGCTTTTGCGTGGCCTTTTTTTTGTTGAATCCGTCTGAATGGCAAAACAAACATAGAAAATTATGGGTTAAAAAATGGCTCAATTCATTCAGCGGCACGGGGATTTTGAATTGAGCCGACGACGAGGTGTTGGCCTGCTGTATCAACGATGCGTTTGCTCACATTAATCAGGGCATTTTGTATTTCGCTAAATTCTGGCAGGGTCGTTTGGCTTATTTCATCCATATAGATGCCGCGATTAATTTCAATTTGTAATGCGTTTACACCGCACTCAGGTTTGCCATAATGCAGGGTAGAAAACCCGCCTGAATAAGGCAGGTTTCGCCTCACTCTAAAACCCTCAGAGATAAAATATTCCTCTGCCATGCTGGTTAATTCACGGTCACAGGCGCTGCCCCAGCAGTCGCCGAGCACGATATCAGCAGTTTTGCTGCGGTGGCGGTGGCGCATGCCCGGTCTAATAGGGGCCTCAGAAGGCATCGAATGGCAATCAATAAGAAATGCTGTGCCAAATTGTTCGCGGCGGGCGGCTATTAAGCTGGCCAGTTTTTCGTGATAGGGTTGGTGGATCGTGTCGCACCTTTTGGTGGCCTCGCGGGCGGGTAACAAATGCTTGTATATGGGTATGTCTTCAGCAACGAGGCGCGGTATTAGGCCCAACCCCGCTTGCACCTTCAGGCTGTTGATCAAGGTATCACTGTTAAGTTTTGGAGTAAACATATCGGCGTCAAGTTCATTTGAACTGCGGTTCAGGTCCAAATAGGCCCGGCCATATGTTGCGGTCAACAATGTGGCGCCGAAAGTGGGGACACGATCAAAAAGCATATCAACAAAGGCGTCGGCCGACTGGCTCAATGCGGGCACAGATAGGTGCGTGCGAGCGATAAATTCAGGTGGATAATAGCAGCCGCTGTGGGGCGATGCAAAAATGAAAGGCGTTAATAAACCGCTGTCGGGCTCGGCTGGCAAGTATAGCCGGTACGGCAATGGAGGTTTCGGAATTTGCATTTGCCAAGGTTAGCTTTTTTTTGGGCGCAAGTCACGTTTCGCTTTGTAACAAAATTGGCTTGCACGGTCGAGGCGAGCGGTTTATACACGCCTTCGTTCTGGGTGGG
>Ga0316203_1001925_pt1 | contig 12288 bp, 15 predicted proteins | sample 6monrhotite_MG_FD_204940 | JGI IMG/M metagenome (GOLD analysis project Ga0316203, IMG submission 204940) | Microbial mat bacterial communities from mineral coupon in-situ incubated in ocean water Damariscotta River, Maine, United States -... | ecosystem: Environmental > Aquatic > Marine >... | reverse complement strand
CTGCATCCAACTTGGCTAAGTAAAACTGATAATCATCATCGGAAACAAAAATAACATCTCGGTTATTACCCCGTTGAATCACATGTTGTGGCTGACCTGGTAATAAAAATCGTGGTTGACGGCTTATCATTTCCTCCCCTAACAGCAAAGAAAACAAAGTATATACGCATAATTACCCTAAATCAATCGAGTCTGACCCCATTGATTTGAATGGTATCCAAGCGGCTTGCTAAAATAGCCTGCGCATCCATCAAACCACGGTTATAAAAATAAGTGCCCACTTCTTCAGCAAAGAATTTTAATACAAATTCAGCTTCAAACTGACCCAACTCTTGATCAAGCTCACCTTCAAAGTATGTTTTTATTTTTTGTACCAACACATCTTTTTCTTCATCAGAAAATTCAATCATCGCTCACCCTTTACGTGCAATCACCAAAAACACTGGATATGCCTTACCATCTTTTTGCACCGTGACCGCGATTTGAAATTGAGCATCAATAAACCCATGTTGTTCTAACTTCGTTTTCAATTCATTTTGATTAAAACCATCATGATACACCCCCTCAATATCAGCAGGGTGAAAGCTGCCATCTTCTTGATCAAGGTCTGCCAGTGCCACTTGCCCACCAGCTTTTAAATGGTTGGCAAAACTAACCAACATAGCATCTGTGTCTTGCACATGATGCATGGCCATAGCGCTAACAATAAGGTCAAATTTCTGATGAAGTGGCTGCTCTAGAATATCTTGGCAAACTGTGATTACTTTACCTTGAAGCTCTGGTTTCGCAGCCAGTTGCTCTAACATGGCAGGTGAAATATCCACAGCCGTGATATGCCCTACATGCGGCGCAACATGCCCACAAATCAGCCCTGTGCCAGCGCCAAAATCCATCACTTCCATATCTTCAGTTAAAGCAATATTATCCACAATTGCCGAACCAATTGCTTGTGAAAGCCTCTGTTTCATTTCGCCTGCATCCCAATCTGCTGCTTTTTCATCAAATAAATCAGTCATTATATTTCCTATGCATCATTTCTAAAGTGTCCAATACTAATGCCATCATATGATTAACTCGCTCAAACTTTAATGGCTCTGCTATCATACTGCTTTGATCTTACACAAACCGTGAACCATCCAGCTCATCACTGCAATGATGAACTTTCATATGGTTTCACTCGCCCCTACCGATTCATATTCCCTTAGCACTTCAGTCACTTGAACGTGGTATGATTGATACCAAGCACTTTTTCCTAAGTTTTGCGCAGCAAGGTGCCTTGCATCTTGTTTCCAAGCCCTAATTTTCTCTAAAGTATCCCAATAAGATATAGTAATTTCATCACTACCTTCGGTCACCGACACAAATTCAGTGCACCCATATTTATCTTTAGCCAAGTATCTCATGCTTTGTGCCATAGATACATAAGCTTCATCCTGCCCCTTCATTTTCGCCCTGAAAATCACAGCATACATCAACACTCTCCATCACTATAAAACAGATTTTCTTCTGCCACGACCTATTTACAATCCTATACCATAACATTCACTTATAAGCTTCATTATAGTTCTCATCTACTTGGTTTATGCACGCTTGATAAGCGTGGAAATTTGGTTGTTGTTTTTTACAGTTATAATGCGCCATATCCTGCCCAATCTCCAGCATACCTGAACCGAAAGTGTCTTTGCGGAAATTCACATCAGCACAATTTGTGAGTGAACCCATCACTACAGTCGCAATGAAATAACGCCGGATAGATGAGGAGGCTAAAAATCTTCCCTTCCCTTTTTGAGTGTACATTCCACCACCATTCTTTTCAAAAGTGGTCATAATATTCCTCCTTTAGCATGAACAATATCAGTTGGGCAGATATTGCTTAATTGCTTTTCCAGCCATGGAAATTGTTCATTTTTGGGATAGCGTTTTGCCATATCGTGTGCAAGTTCCTTTCTCTGGCAGGCATTACCTTGGTTGGTATAAGTTTGTACCAGCAATAGACGGGATGCTTCAGGAGAGAAGATTGGGGCATGTTTGATAGCACGGTGGATATATTTCAAACCAAGCTCTTTATCCCCTGACAAATCAACCAGCCATGTCAGCCATGCAAGGTAAAAGGGTACATTTCCAGTATAATATTCATAAAAACCCAATACAAAATAGGCATCTTCAATTTCAGGATGATTTTTCACGGCAATGCGTAATACATCCCTCCCCTCTCTCCCAGCATGATAAGCATTCAGCCACTCACCAAGCCGCATATACACGAGCCCTAAAAATGCTTGCGACATACCAAGGCTAAGTTGCCAATCTTGATGATGGGGATGCTTGTCTATTTCAAACTGGGCGGTTTGTATATTTTGGGTCAGCAACTCCAAGACCTTATGCAGAGATTGAAGTCGAATATCTTTATCATAAGTCGATTCAGCTTTGGCCCACAAAGGCGCAATTTTCATAAAGCCCAGCAATGCATAATCAGGGAAATCGTGTTCTAGTTTTTGTAAGGTTAGGGCAGCTTTCTTATTTTCGATATTCATCAACTCATCAGCCACTTGGCGTGCAAGCTGGTTTGCTGTCTTACTTGCCATAGCTGCGTTTGGAGATGTGAATAGCATCAGAAAACCTATTAAGCCGAGCACAAGCATATTAAAATTCATAGCGTTTACCGGCTTGTTGAACAAAGCTGTGCCATATCTCGCCTATAGGCTGACCATAGGTAGAGTCCAAAGCATCTTCAAGGGTTTGCCCATCTTCAACAGACAGTAAAAAATACTTGAATTTCAAGGCATTTAAATCATGTAAATATTCAATAAACATTGAGGCTTGTCGATAAAACATATAAGGCTTTAAGCCATAAGAACTTGCCATTTTTTAGATAACAGACTGCCATTTGTGCCGGGGACAAATGACAAACCCTTAGCAATAGACTTCCCTGCTTCATCTGGCGTTACTTCTTCGGCACCTCCACCACCAGATACGTAGACTGCTAACCCCTCCTGAAACCATGAGGGGTATTTGGAGTGCCAGTCCACCATGCCTAGTTGTTGTTCCATATGCAGATGAGATAATTCATGTGTCAAAATCGCATAGATTCTTTTCCCCGCCTTTGGTGCTAAAAATAACCGTTCATTCAACACACAGCCTGCAGCCCTGCTCTGAACACAGTAAGCAGTAAAGCTTTCCAAAGTATCACAGACATGCACAACAATGGGTTTTGAGAACTTCCTGTACTGACGCTGTTCAACAGTATGAATTGCGGCAGAAAGGTAATCGCCGACGCTTTTAGCTAAATCACCCGCTCCGGCTTCATAAAGTACACGCGTATCGTTCTCCAATGCTACAAAATGATCGGTAGACTTATTCATAGCGACAACCGCCTTGGCAGCGGAGCAGGCACCCATCGAAATGCAAATGGATAACAGTATAATCATTCGTAACATAGTTGCCTCCTAGGCATCAAGATTGAGTAAGTCGCTGAGCGCCTGAACATAAGTAGAGAGCGCTTGTTTGCCGTGAGTGGACAAGCTGTAAAAGGTTAGTGCACGTTTACGATTGTTTTCCTGTCGGGCTTCAGCTTCTTTGCGTACATCAACATAACCTGTCTGAGTCAGCTTTTTCATATGCGCTTCCAGATTACCATCAGTCAGGTTTAGCGCCTGTTTCAACTCGCTAAACGTCGCCTCGCCGCGAGCAGCAAGAAAAGCCGCAATGCGTGTGCGAATCGGCTGGTGTAATACACGGTCCAATGCATCAGGGAAGCTGTTTTTTTCAGGCATACCTTACTTCCTATCCAAAATTCCCAGTTTCACATCCATCGTAAAACCCTCCTGTGACGTCAAGTTGATATATAAATCATTGAAGCTTAATAATTCCCAAGACTTCAGTGTAGACCATGCACCTTGACCAATCCGATAAGTCCCATTGAGCTTCCCATTCTCTAATACAACTTCAACAGGTTCGTTTAACACGAGAGGAAGCTGTGTGAACACACCATCCGCAATTGTTTTACCCTGAGCTGATAGTTTCAAGGGCACAATCGTGCCTACGGGTAGCTTGATAATTTGTAATCCTGCTGGTGAAGTGGGGTTACTTTGATACTCCGCCAATGAAAGCATCGTTGAAGGTATCAATGGTGCAGTGATATTTTTTTCAACCGCATAAATAACATACCCTGGCGCAGTACTCAGCACCAACCAAACAATAACAGCATACGACTTATTGGCCTGCCAAAATCCGAATTTTCGATACAGCATAAATCCAAGCAATGGAACACCCACACCAAAAACAGATACAGCAAGCCACTTTAAACCCGAATAGGGTAACAGCATGGGTGAAACAATACCGATAGCAATCAAGGCACAGCCATAATACCCAAGCGGTTGGGTGGTGAAAGAAGCATTAATAATAATGGCAAGACCAATCAATACGAACCAGATAGAATACACAGCACTACCACCGTAAACATCCAGCCCCGCACTAAACAAAATTGCCGTACCAATAAGCAACCACCATATGCGTGTCATTCTAACCTGAATAAATGAGACACTCTTATCTTGTGAACGACGAATTTTACGGGTCTTACGATAGTCAAAATACCCTACCAAACCTAAAACAGTAATACATAAACCAACATACACGGTTGTAGTCATGAGCGTTGCCGCATTGCGATATAAAAACTCCAGCAAAACCGTCAAAAGACCTCCAGCAATACCCCAATAAAAGAAAGTGTGCTTTTCAATCTGAATACTTTTATGTCCGATATGCATCATCGACTGGATATCTTCCAAGCGCTGCTCAGTCTCGGTTATCATATTTGGCTTTACCCCAGCATTGCTCTTATCAATCATTTCCTCACCTCCACTTGCACATACTCTGAAATGCAGAGTTGGCGAAACTTATCACTCTGTATTTCAGAGTGTCAAGAAAATTTATAACCAGTGCAGTGCAAAAATTAGGATTCCCTCTCCTCATCTTCACAGGAGCGCTTCATTCATTTCTGATGAATGAAAGTTACCTTCTTTCTGCTGTTCGTTATGTAGAACTTAATCCTGTCATACAGGTCTGGTGCAGCTGCCCGAAGAGTATGTTTGGAATAGCGACAAAGCTCACCTTTCAGGGTATGATGATAAATAAATATACTGTCCCCGACTTTCTGTGCATCCAAAGTCAATTTAAAGAACCTTATACAACAAGTAGGCACAGGTTCTTGGTATTTCATACAATAAGTCATAACCTTTGCGGTAACATTTATGCAACATTCCAATCATCAAAAAACTATCTCCATCTGCCATGGTCAAAATTGTCGTGATGTGGGCGGCAAGGCACTGGCTGAAAAGTTAGAAGCTTTACACATCGCCTTTGATATCATTCCTTGCCAAAGCCTGTGTAGTTATGCTCCCACTGCTAAAGTTGAAAATATCGCTATATTACATGCTAGTATTAATAAGCTCTTAGATGCAGATAATGGTTGAAACATTACCCACCCTCTATTCCTTTCGCCGTTGCCCTTATGCCATGCGGGCTCGCTTGGCGATTGCTTATAGCGGTATCAAGGTTGAATTGCGCGAAGTCGAACTTAAAAACAAACCTGTAGAGTTATTGAAAATTTCGCCCAAAGCGACTGTACCCGTATTGCAATGCTCAGATGGCACTATCATTGATGAAAGCCGTGATATTATGGGTTGGGCGCTGCAACAACATGACCCAGAACATTGGCTGGAAAGCGCCTATCACCCCCTGATTGATGAAAATGATGGTTACTTCAAACAAACCCTGGATCGTTACAAGTATGCAGATCGTTTTCCAGAATATTCACAAGCACACTACCGATCAGAAGCGGTATTATTTTTAGAAAAGATTGAAAATTTGTTAGTTAATCATAATTTTATACAAAACAATCATTTATCTTATGTCGATATGGCTATTTTTCCCTTTATTCGACAGTTTTATTTCGTGAATCCAGTATGGTTTGAATCCGCTCCCTACCCGCATTTAAATGCTTGGCTACAGATGCATTTAAGCAGTGATATTTTCTCAAAAATCATGCATAAATATCCAACATGGAAAGCAGGTAATGAAATGGTTACCTTTCCCTAAGCAAGCTCTAAATAATTCTAAGCTTGCCTCGCCCTAGGAGAACCCATGCCCCATTTAGTTTTGATTGATGGTCCAAACTACGTATTTCGTGCTTTTCATGCCGTGAAACACAACCTCTCCAATTCCAAGGGTGAGCCAACCAATGCCGTATTCGGCTATGTGCAAATGTTACGCGGTATTTTAAAAGATTTATCACCCACGCATGTAGCAGTCATCTTTGACCCCAAGGGCGGCACATTCCGCAATGAAATGTATGCTGATTATAAAGCTCATCGCCCTCCCATGCCCGAAGATTTGGTTCCACAATGGCAACATGTATTTGATGTAACCGACGCTTTTAATATATCTCGAATCTGCGTGGAAAACTATGAGGCGGATGATGTCATTGCCACACTGGCAAAGCAGGCAGAAACAAAAGATTGGGATGTCACGATTGTTTCCACCGACAAAGATTTAATGCAATTGGTTTCAGCTAAAGTCTGGATGCTCGATACCATGCGCCATAAAGAATACGGCATTGATGAAGTCAAAGAAAAATGGGGTGTGGAGCCTGTTCGTGTACATGATTTACTCGCTCTAGCCGGTGACTCTGCGGATAATATTCCGGGTGTACCTGGCATTGGCCCTAAAACGGCATTGGAACTACTTAATACCTATGGTGATTTAGAAGGCGTGCTTGAACATGCATCCGAAATTAAACAAAATAAGCGCCGTGAAAATTTAATTGCATTTGCCGATGATGCGCGACTATCGTACAGGCTCGTTGCCCTTGATATGCAAACACCCTTACCACTGGCACTTGATGACCTAATAAGTAGAGCACCCAATCGCCCTGTATTGGCAGAATTATTTAAAAAACTTGAATTTAGACGCTTAACAGATGAATTCAGTGATAAAACTGAAGTTATCTCCAGCAAAGATAGCCAGAAAGAGCCCTTTTTAATAAACAAAAGTGAAAAAAATCGCGTTGACCATTTGGTTGATAATGAAAAAGATTTAAAATTGCTTATAGAAGCACTCAATCAAGCCGAGTTAATTGCTGTAGATACTGAGACTACATCTTTAAGCTGCCATGATGCAGAATTGGTTGGGCTATCTTTTTCGGTGCAAGAAGGGGAAGGGTGGTATGTGCCTATTGGGCATCGCAGTGGTGATTTATTGGCCCCTACACCCAAACAACTGGACAAAAACATCAGTTTAAATGCCATCACTCCCATCTTGGAAGATGCAAGCAAAGCCAAATGTGGACACAATCTCAAGTATGATACCCAAGTTTTACGCCGTGCAGGCATTGCTCTGCGTGGTATCACAGCTGATTCTATGCTGCTTGCTTATATTGATGAGCCCGGACAATCCGCCAAAATGGATAATGTCGCTAAAAAATATTTGGATCATGATTGCATTGCTTATGAAGAAGTTGCTGGCAAAGGCGCAAAGAAAATCACCTTTGATTTGGTTCCCATTGATATTGCCGCACCTTATGCCAGCGAAGATGCCGAAATCACACTGCGCCTAACCAACACCTTAAAAGAAAAGCTCGCAACACATAGTTCACGCCATGATGACATCGAATTACCACTGGCAGCTGTACTTGCCGATATGGAATGGACGGGTGCACATATTGATGCCCCGCAATTAGCCAAACTATCCGAGAAGTTTGGTGCGCGCATTAAAGAGCTAGAAAGCCAAATTCATACCGCCGCAGGTGAAGAGTTCAATATTAATTCTCCCAAACAACTGGGCGTATTACTCTTTGAAACGCTTGCTATTGAAGGTGGCAAAAAGACAAAATCAGGGCAATGGGCAACCGGACAAGAAGTGCTCGAAAAACTTAGCGATGAACATGAAGTTCCGCGTTTAATTTTGGAGGTTCGAGGCCTATCTAAGTTAAAATCTACCTACAGCGATGCGCTGCCCAAATTGATTTATGCTCAAACTGGGCGCGTACATACCTCCTACAATCAAGCTGTCACCACCACTGGACGTTTATCATCTTCCGATCCAAATTTGCAAAATATCCCTATTCGTACCGCCGAAGGCCGTGAAATCCGCAAAGCCTTTATTGCAGAAAAAGGCAATACACTGATTGCTGCGGATTATTCACAAATTGAACTGCGCCTGATGGCACACTTTTCACAAGATGCTAACTTGATGCAGGCCTTCGCAGAAGGGCGTGATATTCATGCCGCAACAGCAGCCGCTGTGAATCAGGTGGCCCTTGAAGAAGTCACCGGCGAAATGCGCCGTCGTGCTAAAGTGATTAACTTCGGTATTTTATATGGCATGAGTGCCTTTGGCCTTGCCAAGCAATTGGATGTTAGTCGTAGCGAAGCAAAGTTATTTATTGAAGCCTATTTTGAACAATTCCCAACTGTACAAACCTTTATGGACGACACTCTTATCAAGGCGCGTGAACAGGGCTTTGTTGAAACATTGATGGGTCACCGCATGTATGTGCCAGACATCAACAGCAGCAATGGTATGCGTAAATCCTATGCCGAACGTACCGCTGTGAATGCACCGTTGCAAGGCTCGGCTGCCGATATTATCAAAGTTTCTATGATTTCATTACATAAACGGCTCAAAAAAGAGAGCCCTGATGCCCATATGATTTTGCAAGTGCATGATGAGCTGATTGTCGAATGTCCTACGAGTCAAACTGGTACTGTCACTCGTATCATGCGTGAAGAAATGGAACATGCAGCCAAGTTACGTGTGCCACTGATCGTTGATATCGGCACTGGATCAAGCTGGTTCGAGGCGCATAGCCTATAGTGGTATAAATTGAAGTGATGTTGCATATTTACTGATGATTCAGCATACTCGTTATTGTGTTTCATGAGGGCATACATGACTGAAAAAAATACAATTGCTAAAAAACCTTGGAAACTTCTTATTGGTGATAAAACTTTCGCCATGCAAGCTGAGTACCAAGAGCAATTACTAAAGCTTATTATATTCACTGCCATCCCAGTGCTTTTGGGCTTCGCTATGTTTAATGCAATATTCGATTTCCAGAGTTTAGCCATGATACAGTTTGCCATGGCAATATTGTTTGTTCCTATGCTGCTCTCATGTTGCTTTTATCAGGTTTTCTCCATACGTGTGCTTGAAATTATAATTCTATCTTCTGGCATTATTATTTTTCAAACTCTTATCATCTTCGGAGGTTATGTTAATTGTGGCATCTATTGGGTGCCTGTTTTTCCATTTTTGGCTTTTTTTACTGTAGGCCTTTATAAAGGTTGGTACTGGGTCTTAAGTTATTTTGCCATAGGCATTGGGATCACTTGCTTAAGTGAGTTTGGTTTTATAAGCATCGCTTACAAGCTAGAAGAATTATCGATATTTTTAACAAGCCTTATATTTTACACCCTTGTTGCCGCCATCTTTGCTGGCATTCGGGAGCGACAACAATTTGAGCTCAATAAGACCAATAAAGACCTTGAAAAAACCAAAGAATCCGTTGCTTTAATCAATAAAAACCTTGAGCAACAAGTGCACAGCCGTACCGCTGAACTCAGCAATGAAGTAAAGCATCATGAAGCAACCAATATTGCTTTAAAAAACAAAGAAAAACAATTTTATCAAGCACAAAAAATGGAGTCTATTGGTACACTGGTCGGTGGCATCGCTCACGATTTTAATAATATGCTTTCAGGCATCAATGCTAATGTATTTATGGTCAAACGAGGCTGCAAAGATGATCCAAAAGTTCAAAAAAGAATGGGGGATATTGAGCAACTTGTATTTTATGCCTCAGATATGATCAAACAGCTACTAACCTTTGCACGTAAAGATAATGTTGAGCTAAAAAGATTTAATGCCACACCTTTTTTTAATGAAGCATATAAATTAGCTGAGCTTTCCATACCTGAAACCATCACCATGAAGAAAACCTTTATATCCGAAGCATTATACATCAATGGCAATGCCACACAGTTACAACAAGTTGTCATGAATCTCATCAACAATGCACGAGATTCTCTTCTAAACACCTCCAAGCCAAGTATTCAAGTACAATTGGAACATATCCAACCCAATGATGCATTAAAGCTTAACCACCCCGAAATGAAAGATATCAATTATCTCCGATTAAGTATCAGTGATAATGGATCCGGCATTGAAAACTCAAAACTCAAACAAATTTTTGAACCTTTTTTCACAACCAAGGACACAGGTAAGGGTACGGGCTTGGGTCTGGCAATGTGCTGTGGAGCAATACAAAGTCATCAAGGCTTTATGGATGTACAAAGTGATTTGGGCAGAGGCACAAAGTTTTCAATATACCTTCCTGTACAAGAGGAACAAAACCCAAGCTCCAAGCCCCGTGAAGCCTCATCACCTCAACATGGGCAGGGAGCGCTCATTCTTATTGTCGATGATGATGAATCTCTACGCCAATCCAATGCTGAGGTATTGGAAACATTGGGCTATAAAACGCTTCAGGCGAGCAATGGTCTAGAGGCTGTAGAGGCATTTAAACAGTCACAAAATGATATTCGCCTCGTATTTATGGATATTATGATGCCCGTTATGGGGGGGAGTGAGGCTGGCAAGCATATTCACAGCATCCAAGCTGATATGCCTATACTTTTCACTACAGGCTACGATAAAGATAAGACCCTTGATGGTCGCCACCCTTTACCAGTAGGACAGCACATACTTACCAAACCCTTCACTATTGAGCAGTTAGTCGAAGCTATTCAGCGACATTTAAGCGACGCCTCCAAAATGCACTAAAAGGAAGTTAATAAATAAGCAATCACATCGGCACGTTTTACATCATCTTGCATAATAGGAAGTGTAGGCATCGCCATATTGTATTTACTATTATCACGAACATCCTTGGCATCCTCGTCCTTTTTAATCATATCATCAGGGTTTTTCAGCCAGGCATTGAGCCATGCCACACTGCGACGCTCACCTATACCCTCCAAAGAAGGGCCAATGGTACGATCTTCATCATTGGTGTGACAATACAAACAAAGATGATCAAAAGTTGCCTTGCCAGCACTGGCATCACCCACTACAAGCACTTCATCTGAAAAAGCTACAGGAGACATTACAAACAATGTGCTAATCAATAGAAAGCAGCGGCATATACATTTCATTTCTGCCTCCTATAAGCTCAGCCCATATTGCAAATACAACCATCCTATTGATCTAATCATTTTCATGCCATTCGAGCGTAGTTGAGATATGAACATACTTTTCACAAAATATATTTCAACTACGCCCAAGAAACCATGTTAAAGGGTTAATAAATAGTTACATTTAAAAACGCTACCTATAAATTTTCAACCTTTCCACTTAATCGAACAACCAATGGTTGGGTGTTGTACTTTTGGAGCTGACTCACCCGCGGCCAACGCCTCCGCTGCTGGCAACAATTCTTCGGCAGTCACACGTGTTTCATCTTTCCAATAATCGTCAATACGACCGTGGTAATAAAGTTTCCCTTGTTTGTCGAACATATATAAATCAGGTGTGCATTGCGCTTCAAATGTTTGGGCAACTTCTTGTGTCTCATCTGCCAAATAAGGAAAATCAATGCCCCACTCCACCAACTTCTCTTGCATTGCGGGCACTGAATCTTCTGGGAAATCAGGATGAATATTCGGATTAATGGCAACTACATTGATGCCCTTTTCACGCAAGGTCTTGGCATGACGCACCAAACGTGGCCAAACAGCAATCGCATATGGGCAATGGTTACATGTGAATGCAACCACCAAACCATTTTCTCCCATACAGTCTTTTAGTGCATGGGTTTTACCCTGTGAATCTGGAAGTGTTACATCAGGCATATCCCAGCCTAAGTCCACATGAATTGATGCTACCAAAGCCATAAAAGCCCCCTTATCAGAAATAATGGATGAACACTAACCCGCTATGAAAAAGTATAAAACCATACGCATTTCAAGAGGTTTTTTCAAGATCAAGAAAGAAAGCCATAAGGCAATCATTCAATTATAACACTACGTGGGTAGTGAAAATTTTCAAAGTTTTACTAGGCAGATTCTGGCCGAGGAGTCATCGAGCCTCCCCTCTAACTTGAAATATAGCAGTTAACCCGAGACTGTAAATTAGATTGTGTATCTGCTTATATTCCCCTAGGAGATAAGCCCGATGAAACAATCAGAAATAGAAGCCTTCGCCCGCAAAGCGGCGCAAGGCATTAAGACAGAAAAAGAC
>Ga0316203_1001886_pt1 | contig 12591 bp, 19 predicted proteins | sample 6monrhotite_MG_FD_204940 | JGI IMG/M metagenome (GOLD analysis project Ga0316203, IMG submission 204940) | Microbial mat bacterial communities from mineral coupon in-situ incubated in ocean water Damariscotta River, Maine, United States -... | ecosystem: Environmental > Aquatic > Marine >... | reverse complement strand
CGCCGGGACCATTGATCCGCGCACGGGCCTTGCCGTCGCCGATCTCGCCAGCGCCGCCGATCTGGTCTTGTTCAAGCGCGGCCTTTACGAAACCGCGCTGGAGACGATCCGTACGCTCCGCCTCGGCGGTAAATCCACCGTCAAAACCAAAACCACCGAGGCCAATATCCGAGTGGCCATGCAAATAAACTGGCCCGCACCCTGATCAGAAAGGAAACCTAAAAATGCCCGCGCAATTTCTTCACGGTGTTGAAGTTCTCGAAATCAACGACGGCATCCGCCCGATCCGTACCGCAAAATCAAGCGTCATAGGCATCATTGGCACCGCCCCGCTGGCCGATGCATCGGTATTTCCGCTGAACACGCCCGTCGCGCTGATTGGCGAACCACGCAAAGCCGCCCTTCTTGGCGCGGATGGCACGCTCAAGGACGCCATGGATGACATCTATGACCAGAGCCTGAATGGCGTTGGCCCAGGACCCGTCGTCGTTGTCCGGGTTGATGCCGGTGTTGATGAAGCGGCGACCTTCTCCAATCTGATTGGTGACACCACGGCCATGACCGGGGTCCACGCCTTCCGCGCCGCTCAGGGGAAGGTCAAATTGACGCCAAAGATTTTGGCGGCTCCGGGATTTACCAGCCAGCGCCCAGTTGGCGTCAGCAGCATCGCCATAACGAACGGCGGCACCGGCTATACGACGGCGACGGTAGCGCTGACCGGCGGCGGAGGGTCAGGCGCCGCCGCGACGGCTGTTATTGCCGGGGGTGTTATCAGCGCCATTTCCATTACTAAAATGGGATACGGCTATACAGCCGCCCCGGTGGTCACCATCACGGGGGACGGTGACGGGTTCGCGGCGGCGACGGCCAGCACAGGCGCGGTCGCCAACCCGGTCGTCTCGGAACTGACCGGCATTGCCGAACGTCAGCGCGCCATGATTTTCGCCGATGGTCCCAACACGACCGACGCCGACGCCGTAACGTGGCGCGGCGACTGGGGGACTGCGCGCGTTTATCCCATCGATCCGCATTCGCTGGTCTGGGATACGACGGCCAATTCCGCTGTCGTGCGTCCGTCCGGTGCCCGCGCCGCCGGTTTGATGTCGGTCATCGATAACGCCAAGGGGTTCTGGAACAGCCCATCCAACCACATCATTAACGGCATCGTCGGCACGGCGAGACCGATTGATTTCCGTCTCAACGACGCCAACTCAGTGGCTAATTTTCTCAACGAAAACGAGGTTGCGACCATCGTTCAACAGGATGGTTATAGGCTGTGGGGCAACCGCACCGCGTCAAGCGATCCGCTGTGGGCGTTCCTGTCGGTTCGCCGTACCCACGACATGATTAACGAAAGTGTTGAACAGGCCTTTCTGTGGGCCATGGACAGGCCGTTTTCCAAAAACCTGATCGAAGATATCGCGCGGAGTGTAAACGCCTACCTCGCACGACTGACACAAGTCGGCGCGATCCTTGGCGGACGCATCTGGCTTGATCCTGAACTCAATACCCAATCAACGATGATGGCGGGCCAACTCTTTTACGATTTCGACAACGAAGCTGCCGCGCCCATGGAGCGGCTGAGTTTCCGGGTGCATCGCAACCCGGCCTACTACGAAGATTTGGTTCAGCGGCTGGATTTGGCGGCCTGATCCGCCGCCCGCGCCACTCAACTCTGACAACCTGTTAGGAGAAACCTCATGGCCGAAATGCCGAAAGTTCTGAAAAATTTCACCGCCTACATCGACGGTCGCCCCATGGCCGGGCGTGTCGATGAAATCGTGCCGCCAAAACTCACCATCGTCACGGAAGAACATCGCGGCGGGGGCATGGATACACCCATCGAAATCGACATGGGCACGGAAAAACTTGAAGCTGAAATGACGTTCTCAGAAGCCGTAACCGACGTGTTCAAGCTCTGGGGTATCGTCGCCGGTCAGGAAAAATTGATCGTGCTGCGTGGAGCCCGCGAGGCGGCGGACGGCACGGTGGAAAGTATCGTCGTCGAACTGCGTGGACGGTTCCGGGAACTGGACCCCGGATCATGGCAGACCGGCCAGAACAAAAACCAGTTCAAGGCAACATGCGCCGCCACCTATTACAAGCTGACCATTGCCGATGAAGACCTTATCGAAATTGATGCACTTGCCATGATCCGCAAGGTTGGCGGCGTTGATCAGCTTGAAGGGACGCGCCAGGCGCTCGGCAACTAATCGCCTCGCTAATCATTAGGAAATGGAAAACCGGCATGACAAACAAGACCCTTGATATCCCGCTAATCGCGGGACCAGTTATCGACAACAAGACCATCAAGAAAACGCAACTGCGCAAACCCGAAGCCGGTGAATTACGCGGCATGCAACTGACAGCGATCCTGCAGATGGATGTCAATACCATGTTTGAACTGCTTCCCCGGATCACGACCCCGCGTCTTGATCAGGTGGCGCTTGCCAAACTTGACACCGAAGACTTGACCAGCCTGTCGGCGGGCGTCTGCAGTTTTTTTACGGGATCGGATCAGGCGGGCCGGTAGGTGACGACGTGATGGACATGATGGCCGACATCGCAACGATCTTTCACCAGCCCGCCAACGTCCTGGCGACCATGGAGCTGGAAGAACTGATCGATTGGTGGCGTCGTGCCCGTGACGTCGCCGACGCCCGGTCCAAAGGATAACCGCCGATGGCCGATTTCACCGTAAGCATGATCCTCGACATGGTGGACCGGCTGACCAAGCCGCTCCGAAAAAGCAACCGCGAGATCGGCAATACGGCCAAGATCGCCGACAAGGCGCAAAAGAAGCTGGAACGCACAGGATTGGCCGGTCGTTCCTTTGACGCCCTGACAAGGCGTGTTGAACGGGCCAACCGGGTCCTGAACAATAACGCGCTTCGGCTCCGGGTCATCGGCAGGCTGCAGAAACAGCTGGACGCCAACGAACAGCGCCGGGGCAAACTGCGGGGCAAACTTGTTGGGGCGACGGCTGCTGCGGTGGCGACGTTGGCACCATCAATCGTCGCCGCCAAAACTGAAGAAGTTGAAATCCAGTTGCGAACGGTTTTGAACACCGACAACAAAGACAAGGCGATGGCGCAAGCTCGTTCTGCTTCCCGACAATTGGCTCAAGCCGGGATCGCTGGACTACAGGAATCCTTAGAAATCCAGTACGGCCTGAATTCTGCGGGTTTAACCGCCAAGCTTTCCGCTGTATCTGCCGAAACCGTCGCCAAGATTGCAACGATCACCAGAGGATCAACAGGCGCGGTAACAGGCGTGATGGCGACGGCTTATAACAATCTTGGAGATTCCCTGAAAGGCACCGCAGAAGAACAGTTTACGCGGATCGGCGAGATCATGGCGAAAACGCAACTCAAGTATAAGATCGATAATTTTGACCAACTCGGAGAGAGTTTGGTTCAGGCCGCTTCCGCTGCCTCCGCCGCAAAGATGCCGTTTGATCAGTTAATGGTTATGCTCGGTCAACTCAATACCGGGGGCATGGAAGGGGGGATGGGTGGCACAGGTTTCAGTGCGACATTGCGTCAAATGACCAAGGCGGCGGAAGAATTCGGTTTCAGTATGGTTCGTGGTCAGGATGGTCAACTCGACCTGATTGCCACCATGAAAGGACTGGAAAGCGCGTTAGCCGTCTATGACGATATTGACGAACGCAATGACGCCTTGCAACAGGCCTTCGGAGACGAAGGTAAAAAAGGGCTGATTATTCTACTCAAAAACCTCAAGACAACCCAGAGTGAACTAAAACAGATATCCGAAGAGTCGCGTGGCATGATTGATCCGGAATTCGCGCGGTTCAAAGAGGCGACAACCGGGGAATGGAAAAGATTTAAAAACACCGTTATCACGGTTGCGGATAGTTTTGGTCGCACGTTACTGCCCGCCATCAACGCCGTTCTGTCCAAGTCGAGTGACATGTTGGGCTATATTGCAAATCTTGCGGAAGCTTTTCCGAATATCACAGCGGCCATTACATGGACGGTTTCAGGGCTTGCTTTGTTACGCCTCGGGTTTATTGGAACCAAGTTGGCCGGATTATTGTTCAACGCCAGTATGCTGACCGGACACCTCGGGTTGCTCAAATTTGCAGGTATCATGCCCATCCTGTCTTCCGGTCTCACATTTATAGCTACCGGGATCAAGGCGGTAGGCCTGGCTATGGCAGCCAACCCCATTGGCGTCGCCGTGGCCGCATTGGGAATTGCCGCCGCACTGGTGATTGCAAACTGGGATGAAGTCAAAGGCTTCCTGCTAAAAATCTGGGAGCCGATCAAACCCGTATGGGAAAAATTCATAACTTGGTTTTCCAAGGCGTGGTCAATTATTTCGGCCCCGTTGGCGACGCTCGGGAACCTGTTGGGGTTCGGGGATGGTCCGAACCTGAAAACGGTAACTGCCGGTCAATCTGCAGCGAAGGCCATTATTTCCAGTCCAACCCCGGCGGCTCAGGCGCTGGCCAATAATCCGGCTTCCGGGAACCGCTCCATATCCGTAAAGCAGGATTTCAATATTCAAGCCGCGCCAGGTCAGGACGCCGAAGAAATCGCCGAAGCAGTTAGGCGGATGTTGGAACGTTCCGATCCGGGTGCGCTTTATGATGCGGTGGAGGGCTGATGAGCTGTCTATTTAACGAAACGCAAGGCCGGGACGTCCATGAAAGACCGGCTCTTCGTAAAGCCGCAAAATCGTGCCGCCTGTTCTTTCAGCATGAAAACACCCGGCTGACGTCCACCGCCCATCGAAAAATAGAGCGTGTGGTGAGCTGCATGCCATTCGTTTGGCAAAGATTTTGGGTCGCCGCTTACTGTAAGTCTCAACTCGACCAACCGGCCCCAGCCACGCGTTTTATCAAAGCCAGCATTCCGGGAGTAGAATTCGTTAAAATCGGCTTCGCTTTTCACAAAATCTGTCGCGTACTTGGTAATGGCGGGGCATTGGATCGACAAAATTTGAACCGCTCCGATGATGATCGTTTTATCGACTTCGTTGAAATCTTCCGTGAGAGTAACGTTAATTTCGTCCGACTGATCGCCAACATCGCCAACAAAACTAAACACAAGCGCAGCAATGCCAACGACTACTGTCCAAGCGGTAATAGTCTGAAATATCCGTACAACACGCGGAGGGCGGTCAATATTGGATACAGCGCCCAAAAAGACACCTCCAGCAAGAACTACTCCGAAAGCAATGGTTCCAAGATTTTCCACCGGCATACCCTCCAGGTGTTAGAAATAACAAGCTTCAACTATACCGCTAACAGCGGTGTATTGCCATGCTGATGGCCATCGGCGATATCGCCTTCAAGGCCGGGGCGGAATCCTATGAGGAATTGCGCCGAAGCGCCGCCTATCGCTGGCAGAGCGTCAACCGGGCCGGACGCCGCCCGGCGCGTCAGTACGGCGGCATCGGCGAAGAAATCATCGAACTGTCCGGGACCCTCTATCCACACTTTACCGGTGGTCTGAAGCGCATGGCCGATCTCCGCGATTTGGCCGCCACGGGCAAAGCCCAGATTCTGGTTGATGGCCTCGGCAATGTCATGGGCAAGTGGACGATTGACCGGGTCCAGGAAACCCAGACGGTTTTTCTCGAACACGGCCAGCCCCGCAAGATCGAATTCGAGCTGCAACTTTCGGCCTATGGCGACGATAACGGCGGTGCCTCATGAGCCATACCTACACAACCGCCGAAGGGGATATGGTCGATGAAATCTGTCATCGGATTTATGGCCGAAGCGAAGGCACAACCGAAGCCGTCTACGCCGCCAACCCCGGCCTTGCCGATCTTGGCCCCGTATTGCCCGTGGGCGTGGTGATCACGTTGCCTGACCTGAGCGTCGCCAAGACCGTTAAAAGTGTGAGGCTTTGGGATTGATGGCGCAATCGTCCGTTATTGGGAAAGAGGGTCAGGCCGATGGTTGAAAACCAGCTTCATTGTGCCCGACATCTCTCAAAGCTACAGGTTTCCTGCGAACATGAGCAAACGGCACGTCAAACAGGAAAAACCACGAATTCGCAGGATTCAGCCATTCCCGAAACCTGTGCCGAAACCTATTCCCGAATTCGTATGGACAATCAGGACAGTGAGAGGAACGGAAAATGATCAAATGTGTCGTTCCGATTTCAGGCGGAAAGGACTCACAGGCCTGCCTTGAATTGGCACTGGAGCACTTTGACGTTTCCCAAATTGGCGGACTTTTCTGTGACACTCAATTTGAGCACCCTCTCACCTATGGTCATATCGCTTGGATGTCCGAGAACTACGGCATCCAGATTGATCGCGTATGTGGCGGGTCTGTGTTGGGAAAAAGCATCAAATACGGACGGTTCCCGGGTGGTGGTGCGCGGCATTGCACAGACGAACTAAAGATACGTGAAACGAAAATTTATTGTCGCGAACTGGCGGAAAGACAGGGACATGGATTTGAAGTGTGGTACGGAATGCGGCTAAAAGAAAGCCCCGCTCGCGCCAAGCGTTATCAGGGTAAAATTTCAACACAACTATACCCGCCTCACGAAGTGATCCCGCAAAAATACCCAAAATATTTACAAAAGATGGGCGTGATGTTTCGCCTTCCAGTCCTCGACTGGTCAGAAGGTGAAATCATGGCACGGCTTAATGGGCGGGAGAATCCATTGTATCGGGCCGGGTTTGGTCGTGTTGGCTGCTTCCCCTGCCTTGCTGGTGGCGACGCATGGAAAGAAAAGGCGTTTCAATACGACGACTTTGGACGCCAACAACTGCTCACGACACAAGCCGTTGCCAGCCAGATCGGCAAATCAATCTGGACATCCAAGGGCGGCAAGGCCCGGAGCGAGGGGCCGGGCTGTGCTGTGTGCGCGATATGAAGAAAACAAAACCCCAAACGAGCCTCTAAAACAACGAAAGGAAAGACGATGGATAACAAAGAGCGATACAATAAAGCGGCGCACGCAATGCAGAGTGGTGTGGCTTTTTCGAAAGACAAGAAAGAGCAGGACCCTAAACATTTGCGCGTCGGAATTAACGCCGTCGCTGACGCGATGGAGCGGGAAGCGAATTCCTACGCCGAACGGATCAAGGCGGAAACCGGCGCTAACGTCACGTTATCGTAAGCTAGGTCTATGTAATGCCAAAACGCATACAGCGGAAACGGACAAAGGGGTGGCGGATGCCGGAAGGTGCCGTTTATGTCGGGCGTCCTACCAAGTATGGCAACCCGTATACAAAGGCGGACGCTGACGTGCCAGGGATGGAAAGTTTTGGAGACACCGCAAATGAGCGAAAGAGGCAGACATGGAAGAAGATATGCAAATTGTTTTGAGTGCAGCCGAGGAGGAGGCTCTGTCGATCCGACAGCACGCCTGTTACATGCCCGCCCGCAAAAAAGCGAATTACATTCATGAAGCCGAAACGATTGAAAGCGCTGTGGAACGCCTAAAAGTGAAAACCGATTAAGAGGGATTAACGAAGATGGATATTAAAAAACATATGCATGAAATCACGCCGCTCCGCATCGGCCATGCTGTCAGGGTAAGTCCAAACAACGAATATTTTTCGGACTGGCCAGACGTATATGTCGTCGTCGGATTGGAATGGGAATATCAACGCGGTTGTGGATCAAAACTTAACATCTCAATTGCCAGTGATGAGGAAATCGAGATGCGATACGGCTCGACAGATGGTTGGGGCGTGGATGATCTACTTCCCGCATAGGAGGGTGCAGAAATTATGAACGACCCAAGACCATATTGGAACGACCCAGCAACACGAGATATTGCGCTGAAATTGATTGCGGATGCTGGGGGAGCTGTTTGCGCCATGCGCCGGGAAGGAGCTGACGCCGAGACCATCAAGGATGTCGCATGGGCGCTGACCGGCAAGCTGCGCGATTCCCGCGTAAAGCTACCAGAAATCCAAGCGGGAATGGCGTCGCTTGGATCGTGCTGACCCAAAGAAGGATGCAGGCCGACGATTTAAAGAATGGGTTTTGACCCTGATATTTGAGAAAAAGTGAAACAAACAGCGGGTTAGGGATACGATTCGCAAAAGAGGGCGTAAAGAAATCCCGTAGCGAAAGGGCGATGATGACGATCCGGCGAAGCAGAACCGAAACCAGTACCCGGATAAGAGTTGCCCGAGTAGGCCACCGTCATGGCGGTATGACGGCCCTAGTGGCAGGGGGGAAACTGCCTCTGAACGACTAACTGTCCAGCCGGGGTGAGATGCCCGGCAACGGTTTTTGTAAGGAGCCTTGTGGGGTTGTTTCGTCAATCACTCAAGGCAGAGCGACGTTTACGAAGGCGTGGCCCTTGGACAGAGCGCAGCCGGTGGAAACCCGGCACCGGAGGTGGTTAGGGAGAGGTGGGGGGCTGCTCATCCACATCAACCGTTGGGTGAACCGCATGCCAAGAGACTAATTCACCTATGGGTTTAGCCCCAAGCAATTCTTTATCGTGACTTATAAAGGACACATCTTCCCCTTCTCGTATATCAGAAGAGATTCCCATCTCCGCAAGCCAACTCTTGAGACCTGGGGATGCATCAAATTTCTTGCTTGTTTCAACATCCCAGTATCCATCAGTGCGCTTCGCGGGCGCAACATCGCCCTTAACCATCCGCTCCACTAAAATAGGGGTCATAGACCCGTCAAAGTCTTTAAGTCGATACTGAAAAACAACGACCGCTGTTCTCAACAAGCGAGGGTTTACATAGGGGGCAGTGCCCAATTTTAATTTCCGAAACCATGTAAGGTCTCTATATTCTCCAGCCATCACAGGTCGAAAGTCGCTTTTGTCCGGAAGGTCACTTGAGTTGCCTGCATTTAACAACCCACCGAAGCCAAATATGATCACCATTAACAAAAGTAGAGTAGTCATTTACCTCTCACCCTGTCGGGCGGACAGGAACGACGTAACCAACGGCAAAAGATTCTTGACGGCGCGCTCACCGAAGAGGAATCCAAGAACCAGCAAATTGATCAGCACAAAGGCGACTTCCGTCATGCTGTCAGGCTCGATAGGCCATGATTTTGAAAAAACCATGATATCCAACCACCCGGTGCCAAAACCCCAAAGCGGACGCTGCACACCCCGCAACCCGATAACCAGCCTTCCTATCCAACCGAGTTGCGCCAAGTCGCTGGCGGTTCCCTCAAGCTGAGCGGCGCGTTCGGTTACCATGCTCTCTGCATCACGGGCGGCGTCATTGGCGGCAATTTCGCGCTTTGTCGTTTCCTGGGCGATGGCAATCTTCAACTCGGCGCGTTTTTCAGGCGGCATACTATCGCCAGCTATGCCTTCAACGATACCCATGATCGTATCTGGCAGCCCACCTAAAGCAATGTTGGCGACTCCCTTAACGGCGGTGCCGATCAATTTGGAAAAATCCATCACGTCACCTCCGGAATTCCGTGAATTGTCCCGCGCTTGCCGATGGTCAGGACTTCGCCACGGTTTTGCCCGTCAAGCCTTGAGGAGCAATGAACCCAACCCCCAGCCGGATCGTCGGGGTTATAAAACTCAAGGATAAGCTGATCGAATTCCAAATTGCCCCGGCACCAATACGCCAGATCGATATTGGGTACCCCCGGCACTTCAATATCGATGGCTTCGCCAGACGGATGTGATTTACGGGCGAAATATGCGGGCCAACTGTTTTCATTGACCTCAAGGCCGCGACGGATGCACCACTTGGCGAATGAGGATTTCTCATTATTACCGCCCCAACAGATCGCTTTCTCAAGTGCCTCTACGCGAAGCCAGCTATTTGGAGCGAATGGCGTGCCGTAATAGTCACGGATTGGTTGGGCTATCGCATTTGCAACATACTTCATGGCCTCGATCTGCGCAGGCGAGGGCGTGTTGTCGATACCACAACGCAACGCCGTTCCCGACTTCGTTGCCTCGGATAACGTGAAATCGGTTGATAGGTGCATGTCAATCTCCATTTCCGTGAGTGCGCAACGACATATTGACGGCGCGGGTCAGTTCTTTCACGTCCTCGCGCAATCCCTTCATTTCGGCGGCGAGTCTCTTCTCGACCTCTTGCAAGTGTCCAACGCTGGCGAATCTGCGTTCAGCCGACAATTTGTAATCGGACAGATCCTTGATAACCTCATTGATCTTTCTTGAAAGCATCCACAAAATCGGAATAAAAACGGCGGTAATCAGCCACCCCAAATCTATCGCCGTTTCCATCACGACTCCTCCCCATCATCTTTCTGTTCCATCTCTTCCCAGTTATCTCCCGCCGCGATCATGCAGGTGATGCCCTGCGGATTGGTCAGAAGGATGGTCCAGGTGCCGGACTTGGCGGTCAGGACCTCAAGCACGGAGCCATTGGCGGCGAGGCCCATGGATTTGGGCAGCTCGGAATACTTGTTCTTGAGCTGGCTCATCAGGGCGGTGCGGTCGCCGCAGAGCGGGCCGTGACGGAGGGTCTGGGCGGGTACGGGCTGACATAAAAAAACCGTCACAAGGACGGTCAGTAAAGTCAATTTCATGGCATATCCTACGGTCCTGTCGATAGGTTGGGATGAACGCCGGACTCTTTGGCGTATTGCTGAATTTGTCGAGCCTTCTCAGCTATGCGGTTGGCACGGTCTTTAACTATTTCGTCTCGGCGCTGTTTGGATATGCTCTGGTCCGTGGCGATCTGGCGCAACCGTCGTTTCATCTCCTTCATTTCGAATTCCATGTGACGAATATTCTTAACCCGCTCCTGTTCTGGAAGTATGGGGTAGATGTTTATGCCCAAGGCCCGCAAGGAGGCTTGTCCTGTCGTCAGTCCCGGCGAACCATCCTCGTTTGGAGTATCTGTCAGAGCTTTATACATGTGCCTGACTACACCGTGATCAGTGACCCACGACGGTGCCGCCATGCGCCAAAGATAAGTAAGGATATCCTTGACCTGTTGTTGAGGTGGATCAGCCGGATTGGCAATCGGTCGTTTGGTAAACGGATCGATATTGGTTTTGATTGCAATCGCCAGATCAGTAATTGGTCCCCCGAACAGACCGGCGGAAGATACCGCTGAACCTACCTCTCCCTTAGATGCCTCCTGATAGACTTCCTGGGCCATTGACCATGGGAAGAAATACCCCAGATCAACCGCCTGCCATCGCCCCTTCTCATCCTTGTGAGGCAACAGGTAGGCATTCCCCTTGTCTTGCAGCCACTTTGGCAGAGCTTTACGCAACCGGTCCACGTCTTCATCATCGACGTCATACATTGAAGCAACGGCGGCTGGCAGGGCATATGAAAGCGCTGCATACGGAGCAAACCGCCAGGGTGCCTTGACAGCGACTTTCAGCATGGCTGGCAGGGCTTTGTAGTAGAAGGTGATAAAAGGCACCCCAAACGGTGAATTGCGAAGATAGCGCACACCTGGAGGGACCAGAGAGTAATCGAACAAAGCATCCTGTGCAGCCATCGCCGCGTCGCCCTCATCCATGCCTTCACGCTCCATTGCGTCGATGATCTTGGCAGTTTTAAATATGCCTTCGCTTAGCTGATAAACGTTGCCGGCCTTCTCCCCGATTATGGAGGCTATCTTCATGATTTTGTGTTTTGCCCCACCGTGACGGGCTTTCAGGTCGATAAGTTCCTTGTGTATCGAGTGAAGTTCCGCAGAGACGAAGTTTGAAGCAGTGACCCCGTATTTTTGCGCAACCTGCCAATACTTGCCGTTGTTTCTCATCTCATCGACGGCCTGGATCACCCGGTCCGGAACACGATGAAACGGAACACCGGAGAGATGCAGCAAGATGCCATTGGATATGATGTTGCGAATTTGCGTTGGCGGATTCAGGGCGACCTTCGACAGTTTCCAGAGCTGTGTAATCTTCGTGCCGATTCCGCCGACCTCGAAAAACTGCTCGATAATACCCCGGTCGTGGGGAAGCATGCTCACGGTGCCGATCAGATCGTCATGAATTTCCTTACGAACAAACATTCCTCTCAGCATGCCGTATCTAGGCTGATCGGGGACCTGTTTATAATCATCCGGCGTATCGTTCATTTTCTCAAGCGCCGGTGCCGCCACCTCATTCATGGTTTTGGCGATTTCCAGAGCCGCCGCCTGTCGGGCCGGGTCATCAAAAAATTGCGCCTGCTCACGAATTCTCGACGCCTCACTGCGAAGCCAGAGTGCAGATACGTTTCGACCCTTCCACTCCACCATGGAATCCGGATATATCCATTCTTCCTTACCGGAAATCTCGTCTAGGAAATCAAGAATAGCCAGGTCCCGAAGCGGTTGCGCGATACCCTTGGACCCAAGAAAAGCCGGGTCCATGACTTCGCCCAGAATCAACATCCGGGTTTCTTCGTCAATGTCCTTGCGGGCCTTCAGATACCCCATGCTTGACGGGCGTTTTCCGGTGCCGATGTCGTGGAACACCCCCTCACCAAGAATGTGTTTCAGGTAAACGCGGGGCAAATAACTGTCGGCATGGGCCTCATAGGCCTCAACGCTCAACAGGCCGCGCTCGACGAGTGACTTCCCAACACGGTCGATCATCTTTTTGACTTGGATTGCAGAGCGTCGAATAGCCGTGTTTTCAATACTGGTCGGGGTCGCATCCTTGGTCGT
>Ga0316203_1001885_pt1 | contig 12596 bp, 23 predicted proteins | sample 6monrhotite_MG_FD_204940 | JGI IMG/M metagenome (GOLD analysis project Ga0316203, IMG submission 204940) | Microbial mat bacterial communities from mineral coupon in-situ incubated in ocean water Damariscotta River, Maine, United States -... | ecosystem: Environmental > Aquatic > Marine >... | reverse complement strand
GTTTCCTGTTCTACCTTTCATATTTTTAATGTACATTTTTATATTCTCCTATAATGTAACGGGTTGAACTTCTACGGCGAAACCAATTTTTTTAATATGAGCGATTGTCTCACGGCTTAGAGTCTTAGTCTTGGCAATTGCTGCGAATGATAAGGCGGTGTAGCATACAGGGTAAATCATTTCCTGCCCATAATTTGATTTAATTTTAACTGTAATTTTCATTTTTTATATCCTTTCTCTGTGTGTGTGTAACCATTATATCAATAATTTTAACATTGTCAAGCTTTTTATTTATTTAATTATACGATTGTAAATGAGAACTATTCGCATTAGGTCTGACCGTACATACTGACCGACCCAGATGAGAACCATTCTCATTTAGCAAGAGTACAACATATAGACAAATAGTGGTAATGATACTATATATAGTGGTACTAGATATAGTGTTATTTATATGATGACTACTATATATAGACTTGCTTAATATTGTGGCAGATAGATAGCTAACCCATTGTTAATGATAATGATTGTCATTCTCAATTGAGTGGGATTGATGGGAATATTGAAAGCACCAAATGAGAATTGTTCTCAATTGTGGGCAAGTGAAGCATTGAATGCGAATGATAATGATTCTCATTCAGCGCGATTGGCTCAATGGGGGTATAAGGGGGGAATGGGGGTGTCATATATAATGCAATGCACCAAAATAAAATCTAACAAAAATTATGGACATTTGGAGTGATGAATACGCGAACGTAGTGATGAATTTTGGGGGACTGCTCGTTGCTACGCAACTCGCATACGCGAATGTAATGATGCATACGCGAATAGAAGGATTAAATATATATTCTTCTTGACTTTTAGTTAAAAGTATGCTATAATAATGGGGTTATTGAGAAACAAAGAAGTTTCTCCAAAGGAACATTTTAAGCGAATATCAAAAAGCATTCGCAATACCCCATTGACAAGACAAGCAACCAAAAGCTTGTCATTTATTAAGGAAGTATATGAAACAGTTCTTTTTAAAAATGTTATTAGGTCTTGGAATATTATTAATGTCTTATTCTTTATTCATAATGTCTTATAAGACTCTCTTGTGAAACAGTTCTTAATGAAATATCTAATAGGTCTTGGATTAATTATATCCTTTGTCCTTATAACGTCACCACCCTCACCCATCTAAATAGGAGTTCCTCATGTACAGTTATAAAAAACCTAAGAAACCAGTAGTAAAGAAAATGAAACCTAAGAAAAAGAAAAAATGAGTGACATTGACATAGGTACTACAATTACACATGAATTATACGGAGATGGAGTTATTAAAAATAAATTTAATAATGGGGACACTGTTTATAAAATAGTCTTTAATCAAATAGAACACCCTTTATTCATCACTGATGTTGGTCTTACTATATTGGAAGAATTATGAAAGGCGTAAAACATTACACTAAAAATGGTAAAGAGTGGAAAGGCACTATGCACACAATGCCTAATGGTGATTTACATACTAATAAAAATCATACTAAGACATCTCAAAAATTAGTACATTATAAAGATTTATCTAAGACAGCTAAAAAAAGAGCTAAAGCATAATGCCAAATAAAAAGAAAGTAAATTTGTCTGTAGGTAGAGGCGAGAAGCGTTCTGTTAAACAGGGTGCGGGACTTACAGCAAAGGGTAGAGCAAAATATAATCGTACTACTGGTAGCAAATTAAAAGCACCAGTTACAGGTAAAGTTAAAGCAGGTAGTAAGGCAGCAAAAAGAAGAAAGTCTTTCTGTGCCAGAAGTAAAGGTTGGACAGGTGAAAGAGGTAAAGCAGCACGAGCTAGGTGGAAGTGTTAATATGTGGTATTTATTAGTTGTCTTACATTTACCACTAACAGATAAACAAGTAATATTACGTTTTGATGACTTTAGGTCTGAACAGGCGTGTATGCTAGGAAAAATAAAACTTATGCAACATCAAGCAGATATATTAAAAGAAACGGGCAAGGATACTTATGTTCGTCAAATAGAGTGTCGTAGAGTAGAAAGTATATAGCAAGTATATAGAGGAAAGAACAATGGCTAAAAAGAAAACATACGGAACAGCAAGGGCATTTACGGAAGGACATTTAGAAGTCCTTGGGGATCAGTCTGAAGTGAGTAACCCTTCTCCACCCGCAGAAGATCCTAAGATGTTGGCTTCTTATGCAAAGCAACGGGCTTATAATGCTCAACCTTGGTCTGTAAGAAAGGGCAATCAAATCCACGGTGAAGATCCTAATATGGACTTCAAGACTAGGTTGGCTCAATGGGAAACTAAGAAAGCCAATCAAGGTAATGATAGACATGGGCCGGGGCCGAAGCCAGTAGACTTAGGTAGAGATCGTGGGGGTAATTGGTATAAAGCATTTGATCAAGGTGGAGGTGGCCGAGGTGGACAAGGTGGTGCACCCACAGGAACTATGGCTAGAGACAGAATAGACCAAACTAGATGGACAGGTGTTAGTGATGCATCTGCTGCTGAAGCACAGAGAACAGGGGAAGCCCCAAAGACTGGTCGTGATGGAAGTCCCCTTTCAAGGACTGAACAGCTTCGCAATGACAGAATTAAGAACAAGACCCTTACAAGGAGAGAGAAGGCGGATCAATATTCTGCTCAACAACCATTAGCTAGGAATGAACTGCAAGAGGGCATTCAAGGTAATTTTGGTACACTAGGAAACTTCTTTAATAAAGATGATTAAGCGACCTATGTCTCCAAAGGAAAGCATTAAAAAGAAATGCGTAGAGAAAGTTGGAATAAACGACTTCAAGGATAGTTTAGGGAGGTATCGTACCTCTTCTTTATTTTATGAGTATGCTGTTAAGGGAATGACTCCTAAATGGACTATTCAAGATCAAACTAGGGTGGTGGGGGAAGTAACATACCCATCACTGAAAGTACTCTATATGGAGATGGATCACATTCCCTATAGTGAATATGAATTTGCTGAAATACATTTTGGCAGTTGGGAGCATTGGGATCGAATGTCCAATGATAGTAATAAGAATCTAGTGGCTATGTTTACTGGATGGCGATTAGAGATGGAAGTCAAACTTAGAGCATCTGCTCTAAAACAAATAATTAAAGAAGGTAAATCTGGGGAAGGTGCTTCCTCATTAGCTGCTGCTAAATACATTGCTGAGAAAGGCTATGAAAAGAAAGCAGGTAGACCTTCTAAAGCTGCTATAGCTAAAGAAACTAAAGTACAATCAGGCATAGCCCAATCTCTCTTGGAAGATGCTGCCAGAGTTGGTCTAGAAGATGAGCCAACTAAACTACATTAATAGGAAACTGACTGTGGAGTATAAATCAATTTTAAGAGGCGTACAAGGCTCACTACAAGCATTAAATTGTTTGGAGGTACTCTGATATGCCTTACATGAAAAACGGCAAGAGAGACTATAAGAAAGAGTTGGAATGGGAAAAAAAGAATGGGAAAACCAAAAGGGCAGAGGATAGAAAGAAAAGAGGGAGAGCTAGAACCAAAATGGGGCTTAAAGACGGAGATCCCAGAGAGGTTGACCATAAGAGGTCACTTAAAAAGGGCGGAAGCAATAAGCGCAAAAATCTTAAAGTTGTTAGCCGAAAAACCAATGCCAAAAAAGAAGTAGCTGCTAAAAAGAAAAAAGCAAAATCAAAGAGGAAAGCATAAATGGCTAAGTTAACATTAAATGATGTTGTAGCAGGTTATAAAGCCACTACTGCTATAAATGCTAATAGTGCTGCTACTGAAGCAGCTATGGAAAAAACTCTGTCAAGAGATGGGACAGGCCCAAATACTATGACAGCAGATCTGGATATGAATGGTAATAGCATTCTTAATTCAGCAAATGCTTTAGGAGCAGTTACCTCAGTCTCAGGAACAACACCTATAGCGGTAAGCGGTACAATTACTCCTACCGTAAGTATAACAGCTTCAACAACTTCTGCTGCGGGATCAATGTCAGCAGCAGATAAAACAAAACTTGATGCAATCTCAGGTACTAATACTGGAGATCAAACTAATATTACAGGTAATGCAGCTACAGTAACAACTAATGCCAACCTAACGGGTCATGTAACAAGTAGTGGAAATGCTACTACACTAGGCAGCTTTACATCAACAGAACTTAGAAGTGCTTTAACTAATGAGACAGGGACAGGTGTAGCCGTGTTTGGTACGTCACCTACCCTTATTACACCTGTCTTAGGTACACCCGCTAGTGGTACATTAACAAATTGTACCTTTCCAACACTTAATCAGGCTACAACTGGTAATGCAGATACAGCAACCCTAGCAGCTAATGTTACTACCAATGCAAACTTGACAGGGCATATAACTAGTGTGGGCAATGCAGCAGTACTTGGTTCATTCACTTCTGCACAACTAGCTACAGCACTAACTAATGAAACTGGATCTGGTGCTGCTGTATTTGGTACTAGTCCTAGTATAGCAAGTCCTACTATGACAGGGACAGTAACAGTTCCTACTCCAAGTAATAATACTGATGCTGCTACTAAGGCATACGTTGATACAATCAAACAAGGCTCTATTGACATTAAGGATTCTGTTAGAGTTGCATCAACAGCTAATATAGCAATAGCTTCAGCATTAACTAATGGCTCTACTATTGATGGAGTTACAGTTGCTACAGGTAATCGAGTACTCTTAAAGAATCAGACTGATGCTTCAGAGAATGGTATCTACGCAGTGGTTGCATCAGGTGCAGCTTCTAGAACAATAGATGCTAATACAGATACACTAGTAACCAATGGTATGTATACTTTTGTATCAGAAGGTACAGCATCCAATGCTACTGGATATGTCCTAACAACTGTTGATCCTATCACTCTAGATACAACCAATTTAACCTTTACACAGTTTAGTGGCGCAGGACAAATTGATGCGGGGGCAGGACTAACTAAGACAGGTAATACACTTGATGTAGTAGGCACATCTGGAAGAATAGTTGCTAATGCAAATACAGTTGATATAGGCTCTGATGTTGCACTAGTAGCTAATCCATTGTCTCAATTTGGGGCAACCACATCAGCACAACTTAAAGGTGTACTTTCAGATGAGACAGGTAGTGGTGCAGCAGTATTCGCTACAAGCCCCACATTAGTTACACCTGCCCTAGGCACACCTGCCAGTGGCGTGGTGACTAACCTTACGGGTACTGCATCCATAAATATTAATGGTACAGTAGGAGCAGGAACACCTAGTACCGTTGCAGCTACCACAGTTTCAGCTACTAATGTAACAGCTAGTGGCTTTGTAGGCACAGGGGCAACTGATGCAATTAAACTACCAGTTGGAACTACGGCTCAACAGCCTACTCCCGCTACAGGTATGCTACGCTTTAACAGTACTGAGACAACCTTTGAAGGATATGATGGTACAGAATGGGGTGAAATTGGTGGGGGTGGTGATGGAGCTTTAGGTTTTAGCACTAATGTTTCTACTGTAGCAGCAAACTATACTTTAGCAACAGGCAGTAATGCTAGTAGTGTGGGGCCAATGACAGTGAATACAGGTGTAACAGTTACCATACCAACTGGCTCACGTTGGGTAATACTCTAAGGATAATATATGACAATAACGATAAGTGGAACAACAGGTATCACAGGGGCTTCTTGGACTACTTCGGGTAGACCCACAAGCCCTGTAGATGGACAGCAGGGATATAATACTACTCTTGAAGCATTAGAAGTTTATATAGATGGTAATTGGGAGGTTATGGCTGAGTCAGCCTAATACCAAACATGACAATTATACTCGATGCAGAAAAGGGTATTACTAATGCCACATGGACTACCGCAGGTAGACCTGCAAGCCCTGCGGATGGGCAGCGTGGATATAATAGTACTCTTAAACGAATGGAAGTTTATATAGGCAGTAGTTGGCTTCATTTGCATGAATCTTTCTCTGCAACTGGAGGAACAATAACAACAAGTGGTGATTACACCATTCATACATTCACCTCATCAGGCACTTTTACACCAAATATAGCTGGTACTGTTGAGTACCTAGTAGTTGCAGGTGGTGGCGGAATTGGCAGAGCCTCCTACTACGGTGGTGGTGGAGGAGCTGGAGGCTATCGAACTGCAACAGGATTTGCGGTAGCTGCAACTGGACTAACTGTAACTATCGGCGCAGGTGGTGCAGCAGCAACGGGTTCTGGCGTGGGATCAGATGGTTCTGATTCTGTGTTTAGCACAATCACTTCCGTTGGTGGTGGCGGTGGAGGTACTCAAGACACCAATGGGCGAGCTGGTGGATCAGGTGGCGGTGGCGGTGGTAATGATGCAGCAAATACAGGTGGTGCAGCAGAGTCAGGTCAAGGCAATGCGGGTGGTGATGCCCCATCGGGTAGTGCTATAGCTGCTGCGGGAGGTGGTGGCGCAGGAGCCGTAGGTGGAAATAGTTCTGGTGGAACTGGCGGTACTGGTGGTGCTGGTTTGCAATCTTCAATTAATGGAACTGCTACTTATTACTCTGCTGGCGGTGGGGGAGTAAAAGGTTATTACAGTCCCGCTATGGGAGCAAATGGAACAGGTTGGGCAAATACAGCTAACCGAGGACACGGTGGCGGTGCTGTTACTAACGGAGACGGCAGTTCAGGAATTGTAATAATTAGATACTTAACATAGGAACAATATGGCAATTAAAATTACAACCCCAAATGGGGGATCAGATAGCTTAGACTTTGGCTGCGCTCAGACTCCCAATGTTGCAGCAGTCACAGGCACAGAGGTATCTAGTGGTGAGGGCAAGTTAGAACTAAAGACAACTACTGGTGGTACTAGTGCTACTAAGGCTACAGTATTAGCTAACGGTAATGTTGGTATAGGAACTGCCGCCCCATTAGCTAAAAATCACACATTAGGCGCAGGAACGGCAGTTGTGGCTTCTGGTTCAGACGGAAGAGCAGAAGCTATTATTGAAGGTGCTAACATTCCGTTAACTAACAGTTATGGCAATCTGAATATTATTTCAAACACATCGCAAGCAGCCGATACTGGTGGTCAAATTGCTTTCGGCGGTAAGCATACAGATTCTAATAATGCTTATGGAACGTGGGCTGTAATTAAAGGTGCTAAAGAAAATGCAACTAGCGCAAATATTGCTAGTTATTTAGCGTTCTCAACTCGTGCTAATGGTGGTGGCAATACAGAAAAATTACGGATTACTAGCGCAGGTAATGTGGGGATAGGTTGTACACCAGAATCTGACTCAATTCTTGAACTAGAAAGCGGAAGTCCGGGGCCGAGATTACGTTTGACAAATACATCAGGTAGCGGAGACTCTTGGAAAATTCATTCCAGTAATACTGGCGCATTAAATTTTTTAGATGATGGGAATGACACTACTCTTTCTCTTTATGATGATGGCAGAGGAGTATCTTCATTCACCGCTAAAGCATGGGTTAACTTTAATGGTACTGGTACTATTGCTATTGATGATTCACATAATGTAAGTAGTCTTACTGATAATGCAGCAGGGCAATATATAGTAAATCTTTCAAATGCGTTGACTGGAAATGATACTGGCGCACCAGTAGCAAGTAGTATGAGTGGAACTGGCGAAGGTAGTAGTGGCTCACCAATTAGTTGTGCTTTACGCAACTCAACAGGTATATCAGTAACTTCAGGAACAGGCGGTTCGTCTCCAAGTTATTCAACCCACGCGGATATAAGTCCAATACACGTTATATTATTTGGAGATTAATATGAAAATAATTTATGACAATAATGGAACTCTTGCACAGTTAATACCTGCTCCGAAGTTCCTAGCACAACTAACAGGAACACTTGAAGAAAAGTTAATTCATATTGCTAATAAAGATTTACCAACTGGCACTAAGTACGAGATTACGGATGCTGAGTTATCTGACAGGATATTTAGAAATGCTTGGGAATACGAAGCAGGTAGTGATGAAAAGACTTCGGCTGACTTAACAGAGGAAGAACTAACCTCATACAATATGAAGGAGAATCTGTAATGCCTATGAAAATAAACTTTATTAAGGCTCAAAATATTACTAAAGACAAACTAAGAGCGGAACGCAAGCCTCTACTAGAAGCACAGGATATTCTATTCAATAGAGCATTAGAAGAAAGTGCAGATACTTCAGCTATTGTTAAAGAGAAGAATAGGCTTAGAGATATAACAAAGCAAGTGGATAAAATGACCACTATTGAGCAGCTTAAAGGAGCAAGTGTCTAATGGCATCTAGCATAGAAACTACAAGCACTACAACTACGTTAAAGAATAACGGCAATACTTATATGTCCGTGGATACTAATGATGACGTAACAGTTACTAATGATTTGGCTGTTAATGGAACACTTAATACAACTGGTGTATTAGTACACAATGATGCAGGGGCTGCTGTAGATTTCCGCGTTGAAGGCGATACACAACCTTTTCTCCTCTTTGCTTCAGGAACAGAAGATAAAGTAGGTATAAAAACTTCAGGACCTGTCGAAGCTCTACAAGTAAGTGGCGCAATTAAAGTTACGGGCGCAATAGAAACCGATACTGCTAACTCAGGTTGTATGGGGTATCAAAGCAGTAAATATCGCTTTATATCGTGGGGAGGAGATAACTCTACTAAAGGTGCTTATTCTTTTGAAGGATATAGTGCTAATGGGTCGGCTAATGCAACATATCTTGCTATAGATGCTACAGGTACGATACAAATAGGAGAAGCTACTACTAACGCTTCTGCACGGACTTTATCGCTTAAAGTTGCATCAGGAGGTGCTACTGGAGTTGCTGCACAAATAGCATCTGACTCAGGAACATCCTATCCGTGGTCTAACTACAATACTTCTGGAACGTATGTCGGCGGTATAACTTGTACATCTTCTGCAACTGCGTTTGCTACTTCATCGGATGTTAGGCTAAAGAAAGATATTAAAGATGCTCCTTCTGCGGTAGAAAAGATTAAAGCTGCAAGAGTGGTTAGCCATGAGTGGAAAGCGGAAGATACTGCTCCAGTTGAATTTGGCTTTGTTGCTCAAGAGCTAATTAAAGTTGTTCCTCAAGCGGTTATTGAAGGTAAAGATAAAGAGGATGGTGGCATAGAAATTCCGTGGGGCATTGATTATTCTAAACTCGTGCCTTTACTTGTAAAAACAATTCAAGAGCTTGAGGCAAGGCTAGCTAAATTAGAGGAAAATAAATAGTGGCAAAACTTACATTAAATGATGTGACCACTGGTTATCAATCAACGGCAGCAGCTAATGAGAATAATACCTTAATAGAAGCAGCATTAGAGAATACTGTTTCTAGGGATGGCACTGCTCCAAACACAATGACGGGTTCATTGGATATGAATGGACAGAATATTCTTAATCTAGGTAATCCAATTGTTGTTGAGGGATGGGATTGGAAAGGGCCGTGGGCAACTACTACTGCTTATGTAATAGGAGATGTTGTTGAGAATAGTGGAACAAGTTATATTTGTATTTTAGCACATACATCTGGTACATTTAGTACAGATTTAAGCAATGTTAAATGGCAGCTAATAGCTACAGCTAACTTACCTACTCAAACATCTAATAATGGCAAATACTTAACAACTAATGGAACTAGTGCTGCTTGGACAACATTACCTACTTATCCTACTTCTGCAATTCCTGCGGGTACTGTCATGTTATTTTGGCAAGCCAATGCACCAACAGGGTGGACTAAGATAACTTCTCAGAATGATAAAGCATTTAGAGTAGTATCGGGAACTGGGGGAGGTACAGGTGGCTCAGTAGCTTTTGAAACAGCTTTTGCTAGTCAGACTCCAAGTGGTACAACTGATGCAATTGCACTTACAGTAGCACAGATACCTGCCCATACTCATACTGGTGGTATTAACACCTCTGTTGCGGGAGTACAAGGTGGCGCACAAACCTATACAGCTACTTCTACTAGTGTAGCTACAGGTAGTGCGGGTAGTGGAGCAACACATAGCCACGCCTTTACTGGGAGTGCTATTAATTTAGATGTCTCATACATTGACATAATTTTATGCAGCAAAGATAGCTAATGGATGTAGAAACTGGAGAATGCCCTTTAGGGGCTAAATGTGAAGAAGTTAAAACCGTTAATGGTAAGCAAGTTATAGTTCGTTGCCCTTGGTACATTAGAGTATCAGGTAAAAATGTTAATACGGATGAAGACACAGATGATTGGGGTTGTGCCATTGCATGGATGCCAGCCTTATTAATTAACACTGCAAATGAAGCCCGTAAAGGAGCATCAGCTACAGAGAGTTTTAGAAATGAAATGGTAACAGAAGGAGCTAAGACAAGACAGATTCTTGCTACTCCTTTTAATTCTAGAGTTCGATTAGTAAATGATACTTGAGTATCCTAATTTTGTTAGTAATGAAGATATAGACAGTATACTAAGTGGTATTCATCCTCATGTGAATAAGGGTGATACTCATATGTATAACAGGGACGGAAAAACTGTCAACATTACAAAAATAGAAGGGTTGAGTGAAGTAGATAAATTATTACAAAAAATATTTGCTAATCTTCAAGAATCTTTAATATCAAGAAGGTATAAACCGATAAGAGAATCAGCAGACCAAGATTATGAATATCATAGATATGATAAAGAACAGATTTGTCATTATCATACGGATGGAGAGTTTGGTGGAAATGTTAATGAAGGATGCTTGTTAAGATATGCTTCTGTTGTATTGCATCTTAATACTGTTAAAGAGGGTGGGGAGTTAATATTCCCTGCTCAGAATAAAGCAATAAAAACAGAGAAGGGAAAGATTGTTGTTTTCCCGCCTCACGCAACTCATGGACACTATACCACTCCTTCCCCAGAGGTTAGAGAGATTGTAGTAACATGGTTTGTTTATTCCGACATAATTGTAAGGACTAATAAATGAGTAAAGATCGAAGTTGGGCTATGGAGTGGTTGGTAAATCAACCTGCACACTGGGCTACAGCCTTTGTACCCGCATTATTAATACTATGGCAACCATTATGGTTTGTCTGGTTAGTAATATTATTCCCTTTAAGCAGGGAGTATTATCAGCACCATCGGAAAGTAACGGTTTGGCGAAGGGATTTATGGTTCGCTTATGCAGGTATCATCTGCGCTTATGTAGCATATTTTATAGGGATTTATTATGTTGAATTGGCTTAAAGGAAGACTTAAAGAAAAGAGTACTCAAACAGCAGTAGTTGGTGCTTTAATTTGGGGTGGCGCACACTTTGGATTAACACTAACAGTAGAACAAGAATTACAACTAACCACTGTCATAGCATTTGTATTTGGCTTGGTTGTTACTGCTATTAAAGAAAAAGGCTCAGAAGATTAATATGGATGTAATGACATACGTTCTATTAGCTTATACAATTATCCTTGGAGGAATGTATGGATGGAGACAATATACAGCCCGTCAAAGGGATACAGCTAGAAATGAACTTGCGGGATTACAAGCACTAGGGAAATATCAATCAGACTCTAGTAATAAAATTAATAAACATAATGATAAACTTAAAGAGGAACTTGATGAAAAATTTAACAATATTATTGACCATATTGATGCTGACAGGGTGTCAAACGCTTCTCGCCCCCGCAATTTGTCCAGATCCATTGAGCAGCTTTCCCGAAGTGAACTACTCAAACGATTGAGTAAAGCAGAGACAGCTTTAAAGATAATACACGAATGGAGAAATAGAGTTCGTGGTTAGCTCTAGAGTAGAACAGATTAGGGTATTGGCGGAGAACAACTTTATCTCCTTTGTGAGGTTAGTTGCTCCGCATCTCCTATTAGGATTAATTCATGAGGAATTAATGCAATGGCTTACTAGGCAAGATGCAAAGCCTAATAGACTTGTATTGCTACCTCGTGGTCACATGAAAAGTAAACTTGCTGCATATTATACTGCATGGAAGATAACAAAAAATCCTGCTATTACAGTATTGTATATATCAGCAACCGCACCTTTAGCAGAAAAACAATTATATCAAATTAAGTTAATATTAGATAGTGAAATCTATGCAAGATATTGGCCTGAAATGTTAAAAACAGAAGAGGGAAAGAGAGAGAAATGGGCTGTAGAAGAAATATGTGTAGATCATCCAATCAGGAAAAAAGAGGGTGTTAGGGATAGTACGGTTAAGGCTGCTGGAATTACTGCTAATGTTACTGGTTTCCATGCAGACTTGGTGGTTTTGGACGACTTGGTCGTGCCTAATAATGCCTATACTCAGGATGGCAGAGATAGGGTAGAAGCTTTATATTCTCAACTAGCATCTATTGAAAATCCTAATGCAGAAGAAGTAGCAGTAGGAACTAGGTATGATCCTAGAGACATTTATAATAACTTTATTAGTATGCAAGTAACTGTTTATGATGATGAAGGAAATGAATCCGATACAGACAATGTATATGAAGTCTTTGAACAGCAAGTAGAAACAGAAGGTGAGTTTTTATGGCCTCGAAAACAAAGGCCTGATGGACAATGGTTTGGATTTAACCAGAAGATACTTGCAGGTATTAAAGCTAAGTATTTAATACATGAACATTTTTATGCACAATATTATAATAATCCTA
>Ga0316203_1001884_pt1 | contig 12629 bp, 10 predicted proteins | sample 6monrhotite_MG_FD_204940 | JGI IMG/M metagenome (GOLD analysis project Ga0316203, IMG submission 204940) | Microbial mat bacterial communities from mineral coupon in-situ incubated in ocean water Damariscotta River, Maine, United States -... | ecosystem: Environmental > Aquatic > Marine >... | reverse complement strand
TTGAAATTTGTAAATCAGATAATTTTAAAGATGCAAAAATGTATTTAACAGGTATTGAACATGAAATTTCTTTAAATGATAAATTGACTGCATCAATTAAGGATCATGCTATTAATTTATCACTTTTAGCAGAAGGTGTATATCTATCAAAACAACAAGAAATAAGAAAAAATCATACTATATTAAAAATTGAAGTAGATAACTATATAGAAAATTTAAAATATATGAAACAACAAACTTTTGAACTTATTTTACGAGTTATGAATAAAAATAAAAGTAAAAAGTTATTAAAATAATTTTTAAACGTTTAATTATTGATATTGCCGTTTTCAGATAAAAGTTCTTAATTTATATGAAATAAATATTTAGTTGATAGTGGTTAAATTAATTAAAAACGTAATCATTAGTTGGTATCAACTAAAAGTTTAGAGGTTAAATTAAAATGAGCACAATTTTTTGGGGTAAATTAAGTGGTTAGTTTTAATTAAAGATTTCATATTAATTATTTTAAACTAAGAAAAGAATTTTATTTGAAAACGGTTTTGTTATTTTATATAAATAGGGGTTTCATTATATTTAACAAACATTCTATTTAACATAATATAAATTATAATACAAATTATGACATTTTCATTTTTATAGATGTTTAGCCATTTGTAAGTTATAATTGCATATTATGTTAAATTGCCGCTATCAAACGCTTTTTCATTGTTTATTTAAAATAAAATTGCAAATACAATATTTTTAAATTAAAATTTTCAGTTGCATACCAATGCAAAAATAAAAGTTTTAGTTTATGTGCTGTTTAAAAATCGTGTATTTGATAAAATGTACGTAATAAAAAATTTTATGAGATTCTCGTGGATCCAGTGCTCTAACCCGTTACCTAACATTATAATTTAACCTTATATCTATTGATTCTTAATTAATTATAAATTAAATTAGTAAAAATAATTGTATTATAAAAAAATGATACAAATAGTTATATGCTGAATAACAATTTTATATTAAGATCTGAGAATTCAAATATTACCATAAAAGGTGGTTTTCTAAAGCGAATTCTTAATTCTACTTACAAGAGTTCATTTAGTAAAGAGAAAGAACCCATTAACTTCTTTATGGAAGAAAGCACCAAATTAGATGTTTTTGAGATAAAATTGCTAAAAGAAATAAAAAAAAGAAGTTATTATTCTTATTTGCTTCTCCAATTCAAAAATAGAAAAGGGTCTGTCCTTACTTTTATCATCTCATTAATAATAATTACCTTAATAGCCCTGTTATCAATACATGGCTCCATGACATACGACCTTTTTTCAGGTAGCAAAAGCTCAAATATATTTGAGCTTGATGGAGTCTACTTATATTTGATAATTAGCCTTATCATTCTCCTCTTTCTGATCCTCTCTCCAAAACTCATATTAGGTGAATATAATAGCCTATTCGATTGGGCAAACTCCAGATTTTCAACCAATGAGCGTATTATACGAAGGTTGGCTCGAGAATTAAATCTTTTGCACAAGGTGTACAGGCAAGATAAAATATTAAATGTATGGAATCCATTGGTTGCTGGGGCTGATACATGGATTTGCAATCAATTAATCCCAGCTTTATCAATGATGTCTTTCCAAGTAAATATATTAATCAAGTCGGATGAAAAGGATACCTTGCTAAAAACAATGAAAAAAAATGGATTAGACGATCTATATACAAGTCAAACTATTGAAGATGATAATAAAGCTAAGATATCTTTCCCGTTTAAGCTGCTTTCTACATGGGAGAAAGAGTGTATGCATTGCCTTCTTTTTAGCTCCAATATAAACCTTCCAGAGGAATGGAAAGAAAATGGAACTAAATTGGACGTCAGTATCTCAATTGAACTTTCTGAGCGCGTCTATAACATCTATGCCCCTAAATTATCATCAAAAGGGTCAGGTCATACAACTTTTGAAAAATTCATGAACAGATGTGTCGTAGATTATAACTACATGAGTCAAAATACTGACAAGCGGGTACAAAACTTTATCTTACTAAATACATCTCTGATAAAAGAAATAGATTATTCTCTAATGGAAGCAATTAGAGATACTGTAAAAAACAATATTAGTAGTGCCTCTACTGAGATTAAAGATCCTTTAGCACTAGTTATACTAATGGGACTGATTGGATTAGACCATGCCTTAGATACAAAAAAGATAGATCTAGTATCAGCATTCATTAGAAATGTAAAACGTCTTGAGAATTATCAACTTATACGTAATTACTGGAAATATATATCAAAGGAAGAAAATAGTACAACTAGAAAATTTAAGCTCGGACTTTTACAATTTATGGATGTTCAAACATTAAGTGAGTTGTCGGTATGCTTTGTTAATTCAGGTATGTATACCAATGCTAATGAAGTGTTTGGCATTCTTGAAAATATACATCCTGCTAAGATTGCGATTGAGAAGGCTGATTTGAAGGATAGTCTTGGTGAATACAAAGAAGCATTACAAATAATATTGAAAGCCAATAAAGATTGGGTTGAGTCTGGCATTTTGGAAGACAAGGCGCTTATCCTGCAAATTTATCATTTAATCTCATGGGTAATTGTCAGTGGTAGATTTATTGATTATAAAGAGAAAGGTTACCAATATCTTGCCAAAACTGAATCTATACTCAGAAAACTGCCGAGCACTGAGAGCTATCTGCTCTACTTGACTAGACATTTCAACACAATGGCAAACTATAATGAATGGGAAGAAAACTTTGAACTTGCAATTGAGAATTATGAGAAAGCCTTGAAGTTACCTGGTAATATCCTAAGAAAAAGCAGTCTACTCTCAAACAGAGGAACTGCTGAGCGTTTTCTAGGTAATAAAACAAATGACATGGTTGCCAGAAGAAAGCATTTCCTTGAAAGCAAGTCCAACATACAACAGGCGGTAGATATGAAAAAAGGCATTGGAGAGAAGAACCAGTTGCCTGGGACTACTCAGAATCTGGCCGAAACACTGCTTGAACTTGCACGTATAACGGAGGAAAAAGAAAAACAAATTAAGATATTGATAGATGCTGATAGAATTACATCAGAGGGTCTGGATATTCTGGATGAGATGCAGTCAGAAAAAAGAAGAGGACGATTGCTTGCCAAAAAGTACATTGCACATCATATGTTAGCAGAAATTGGAGAGAAATCGGAAGAAGTTCTAATCAGGAAAGTTCTTAACGAATGGATGAAGAAAGAAGATAAAGAGTCCTTCGATTACCGAGAGGTGATGCGACTTTTCAATCATTTTGGAATTGATTAAATATAAGAATAAAGAACCTCATAAATTTATTTAGTAGTTTTAGATGACAAAAGTTAAATGATTTACATTTCTTAAAATTTATGCTTATTTTTAAACTAAATATTAACGACAATAATTCTAAAAATCCGTAACCAATTAAAAAGCACTAAAATGAAAAATATTGTTTTACTATTATTAGCATTTCAAAGTATAATTATTTACTCACAGAATATTGAATCTACTCAAACCGAAAAATCTGTAGTATATTTCACACGTGCAAATGCTGTCGGAGCATTAATAAATTTCACATATTTTGATGGAGAAAAAGTAATAGGAAGGTTTAATGGTCCAAAATATTTGAGATATGAGTGCAATCCTGGAAAACATCTTTTTTGGGCAAGATCTGAAAACAAATCGTTTGTTGAGGCAAATCTAATATCAGGAAAAATATATATAATTAATGTTATTCCAAAAATGGGAGCTATTAAAGCTAGTGTAAAATTAGTTCCTGTAGATAAGAAAAATTACAAATTGAAAAGAATACAAAAACTTTTATCTAAAAGAGAAACTGAAATATTTAGCGAGTCTGAATTAAATCAACTTCAAAATGAAATGAGTGAAATTATTTTGCGTGGAATGGAGAGATATAAAAAAATGAAAGAAAAAGGAAAAAAAATATTAAAGCTTAGTCCTGAAATGACAGTTGATCAAAAAGATTTAATTTTTGTAAAAAGAACTAAACCTTAATATTTATAATATCACATATAATTTATGCTTACGTTAATTGTTGCTTAACAGCCTATAAATTAGGTAGTATATACAGAATTAAATAAAACATAATCTGTTGTCAAGTCTGTTCCCCAGCCTTTAGCAGATGCTTTACCATTGTTTATGTCCATTTTAATTTTAATATGAGATTCCCTCAACAGTTTTTTCATAAAATTCCGGTCAAATGTTGAAGGAATTCCTTTTTCCAATACAGGTATAATTTTTTCTTCTGAACCCATGTACAGATTTATTTTTTCATAATTAAAAGCCAAGCCTACACTACCCGCTGCACTTATTATTCTACCCCAATTAGGGTCACGACCAAAAATAGCAGTTTTAACTAGTGATGATTTAGATATGGCACGTATCATAGTTCTTGCATAGGCTTCATCAGGGGCATTTACAATTTCATACTCAATAAATTTAGAAGCTCCTTCTCCATCCGAAATAATTTGTTTTGCTAAATGCATCATCATCTCTTCCAAATTTTTGCTAAATTCTTTAAAACCTTTGTCAGACTTCGTTTTCAGCTCTGGGTTATTTGCTTTTCCATTAGCTAGTACAATTACCATATCGTTAGTAGATGTATCTCCATCAACAGTAATCATATTGAATGATTTATCCACTTTCTCTTTAACCGTTTTTTGTAACAATTTAGGGCTTATGGCTACATCCGTAACAATAAAAGCCAACATAGTTGCCATATTTGGATGTATCATTCCTGAACCTTTGGCAATACCTCCCATATTAACTTCAAAACCATCCACTTCAAATTCAACAAAACCTTCTTTGGCAAAAGTATCGGTGGTTAGTATAGCATTTGCAGCGAATGATCCCGCTTGAGACTTGGAAGTTAGTTTACTTACGTTTTCTTTTATTCCGTTTACAATTTCTTCTGTAGGAAATGGCTCACCAATAACTCCTGTTGATGAAACCAACACCAATTCTTTATCAATACCTAACTCATCGGCCATGGTTTGAACCATAGCTTGAGCTCCTTCCATTCCTTGCTTACCAGTAGCGGCATTTGCATTACCAGCGTTTATAACAATAGCTTGAGCCAAACCGTTTTTAATATGCTTTTTTGATATTGTAACAGGAGCTGCTACAACTTGATTTTGTGTAAACACCGCCGCTGCACTGGCTGGAACTTCTGAATAAATTATAGCTAAATCTCTTCGCAGTGATTTAACTCCGGTATGGGCTCCCCAACATTTAATTCCTCTAACATTCGTTATATTTTTTATCATTTTTTTGTTTTTTTAAGGGTTAACAGGTATTTGATTTAATCCTTGTTTTTCATTTAATCCTAGCATCAGGTTCATATTTTGAACAGCCTGTCCAGCTGCTCCTTTAACTAAATTATCAATAACACTAACTATAATGATCATATTTGTACGCTCATCAAAATTTATATGTAAATCACAATAATTACTTCCTCTTACGTCCTTAATAGCAGGAATTTGTTTTCGCAACCTAATAAAGGGTGCATTAATGTAATATTTAGTATAAATATCTATCAGTTTTTTCTCAGTGATAGATCCTGCAGGCCTTACATAAATGGTGGATAATATTCCACGGTCAACTGGTAGTAAATGAGGAGTAAACTGAACCAAAGTTTTTTCACCGGCCACTTGATCAAGGATATTTTGAATTTCGATGGTATGCCTGTGATTTTTAATTCCGTAAGCCTTAAAATTATCATTTACATTTGAGTACAGATTTACTGGCTTAGATTTTATTCCAGCCCCAGTAACTCCAGTTTTTGAGTCAATAATAATTGGATTCATTTCAATCAGATGATCTGCAATTAAAGGTGCCAGACCTAAAATAGCAGTTGTTGGAAAACAACCAGGATTTGCTACTAATTTTGCATCTTTAATTTTTTCGGCAAAAAGCTCTGGATTTCCGAAGACTGCATTTTTAATTCCTTCAGGGTAAACATGTTGCATATTATACCATTTTTCAAAATCAGCTGTACTATTTAACCTGAAATCACCTGATAAATCTACTATCTTGAATGGTTTGTCATGGAATCGTTTCACGAAATCCATGGAAACTCCATGTGGAAGTGCTAAAAACACTAGGTCAAGTTCAAAATCCTCAATTTCATTTATTGACACTAATTTTTGATCTTCAATACCTTGAAAAAAGGGATGAACATCAGAAAATCGCTCCCCTGCCCGACTTTCAGAAGTAATTAAACTTATTTCAACATCGGGATGATTTTTAAGTATGCGCACCAATTCAGATCCTGTATATCCTGTGGCACCTATTATTCCTATTTTCTTTTTAGTCATTATTTTTCATTTCTCTAATCGATTCATAAATTACTTCAACTACCTTTTTTAAATCGGTTGTTGGAATATTAAGAGGTGGTACAAGTCTAAGCACGTTATTAGCTGTAGCATTTGCTAGCACTCCTTTTTCAAGCATTTTGGCTACCAAGGGTTTTGTTTCAAAGTCGAATTCAATTCCTAACATTAATCCTTTACCTCTGATTTCCTTAATGTTCGGAATATTTAGTTTTTCAATTTCCATACGTAACCATTGTCCTTTTTTTGCAGATTCTTCAAGCAGATTTTCTGATTCAATAGTCTCCAATACTGCTAATGAAGCTGCACATACCAGAGGATTTCCTCCAAAAGTAGTACCATGATCGCCAAATTCCATAGCTGAACTTACCTTTTCATTAGAAAGTATAGCTCCAATAGGTACGCCTCCACCTAAGGCTTTGGCTAGTGTCATAATATCGGGCTGTACCCCATCGTGATCTTTAGCAAACATTTTTCCTGTTCGGCCAACTCCACATTGTATCTCATCAAAAATTAACACTATATTTTGTTCATTACAATACGTTCTAAGATCTTTTAAAAAAGATGCATCAGCAACATTTATACCACCTTCTCCTTGAATAGGTTCAATAAGAATGGCAGCCGTTTCTTTTGATACAGCTTGTTTTACAGCATCCAGATCATTAAATGGCACTTTTTTAAATCCTAAAGGAATGGGTTCGAACCCTTTTTGCATTTTTACTTTACCTGTGGCAATAGTTGCAAGTGTACGCCCATGGAAAGAACCATCGAAAGAGATTATTTCTCCTCCACGACCAATACTATGAGCATATTTACGGGAAATTTTGATAGCTCCTTCTACAGATTCAGCACCACTGTTGGTGAAAAATACTCGATCTAATCCTGAAAGTGCAATTAACTTTTTTGAAAGCATAGCTTGTGGTACACTTAAATAAAAATTAGAAATATGAAGCAGTTTACCTGCTTGTTCCTGAATAGCTTGCACTAACTTTGGGTGATTATGTCCCAGTGCATTTACTGCTATTCCACCTAGAACATCGATGTACTCATTACCTTCTACATCCCAGACATGTGAGCCTTCACCCTTTTCCAACGTTATTGGATATCTGCTAAATGTTTGTAGATATTGTTTTTTGTCTAAATCTGATAAACTACTATTTGTATATTTCATATATGCTCACTTTAGTATTTTGTAATTAAAGTTCCAACTGAATCGCTGTTAATTTTCGCTAATTGTTTAGGTTTAGTTCCATTAATTATTTTGGCACTAATGGCTCCTTTATTAATGGCTGTTTCACAAGCTTCTATTTTTGGAATCATTCCACCTTGTATTATTCCATCATCTTTTAATTTCTGTATTTCAGGTAACGATATTTTCCGAATTATTGATGAAGGCTCATCTTTATCTTTTAACAATCCATCAACATCAGTTAGTATAACGAATTGTTCAGCCTGTAATGCCCCTGCCAGATATCCTGCAAAAGTATCACCGTTGATATTATAACCTACACCCTTTTCATCAGCGCCAATGCAGGCAATTACAGGAATAAAATCGTTTTCAAGCAGTTGGTTTATAAGCTGTGGATTTACCTGTGAAACATCACCCACCTGACCTAAGTCAATATTCTGCATCACTCCGTTTACTTCTTTTTTATGTAATCTTTTATGAGCTACTACGGTTTTTCCATCTTTACCTGATAAACCTACGGCGTTAAATCCCAAGCTATTAATTGTATTCACCAAATCGCTGTTCACGTTTCCTTTTAAAACCATTTCAATATATTTAAATGCTTCAGGAGTTGTGTAACGCAATCCATCTATAAATTCTGATTTAAGGTTAACTTTGGCCAACATTTCTTTAATGAAGGGGCCTCCTCCGTGAGAAATAACTACATTATATCCTTGCTTTTTTAACAATAAAATGTTAGCCAACACGCTATTTTTAATATTATCATCAGTCATGGCGTTGCCACCATATTTAAATAGTAATAATGGTTTTTGTATCATAATGGTTTAAAATAAACAAGCTCACAATATTTGTTGCAAGTTGCACAAGAAAAAAATAGATATTTAAACTATTTTTTTAAGATTCCTTTTATAGGACTAGGTGTGCAAATTTACTAATTTTTATCCAAAGCCCAAAATCAAATTCATTGTAACTGAATGTATAACACTTATAAAAATCAGATTTACAAGTGATTAGAAAAATATATAAACTTCCTAACCTAAAGTATAGCAAAATATGAGATTGTGATGTCTAAATTTTTATAAAATTATGTGGGAAATTTAACATACGATTCTGAAAAGTTAAAACTGACATTTTTTTAATCACACCTGCATCAATATTTATAGCCTTTTGAATTGTGGGATTCTTCATCCAACTTTTATGACCTTCTAAGATTGTTGTTAAATAAACAATTAATGCTGCAGATATTGACCTTGAAGCACTTTCCCATAGATAACTTGGTGTATGGTCTACTGCATAATAGTCGATACTATCGATTTTTAGAATTGGGTTTTTAAAAGTTGTAGGCTTTGCAAAATAGAATCCCATACCTTCATCGCAACTAACATCAATAATTAAACTTCCTGGTTTTAAACTATCTTTTTCATCTTCTGTAACAAAATTGACAGGATTGTCTGTATCTTGGTAGGTGCCATTAATAATAATCTCAGATTCGTTAATTAAATCAGATAAAGGTTTAACTGTGCCATCATGTTCTATAGTTACCATCCTCGCTTCTCCATTTTTACCTTCACGAATACGAACATAATCAACATCTAAAATTTCTTCACGTACTTCATGGTCAGGCCTTTGGATGCAAATTGTAATATCTCTGAAACCATGAGCTTTGAGTGCATAAATAGCACCACGACTAACGGCTCCAAAACTAAAAATAATTACTTTACGCTGGTTACCATAATGACCATCAATACCTTTTAATTGAAGTGCGTGAATAACGGCGCAATAGCCTGCCATTTCATTATTCTTATAAAACGTATGTCTACCTATTTGTCCATTTGGAGACCATACAAACATATCCTCAAAGGCAATTAATGTTAATTTTCTATCTATTGCCGTCTGTGTAATGTCAATTTGCTGTGCACAATGCGGATACCCCCAAATAAATCCTCCTTCACGTACCTCTTGTAAATCTGACAATACTGGTTTAGCAATAATAACCGATCCAATTTCTGCTAATAAATGGTGACGTGAAGCAACTCCTCCAGCGTGAGAAATAAAAAAATCGTCTTCCAAACCAAAAGGTGCTCCATATCCCTTTTCAAAAATTAATTGTTTTCTAATAACCTCTGGCAAACGTGATAAATGATCTGGATGAATTGGTACGCGTTTTTCATCTTCTTTTCTTGAAGTTCCAATAACTCCTAAAGTTTGTATTTTCATGATTTCTCTTTTGTTAGTTTTGTTATAAAACAAATTAATGTCGGCCCGATTATCCGTAATTCAAAGAGAAATTATTTGCAGGAGTGAAAGATTATATTATTTAAGTAGCAAAATAGAGTTATGACTGATTGAAATCAAAAATGGTAAAAACCTTCTGTAAAGATACGTTATTTTTATAAGAGATGCTTGAATAAAGAAACAGCCTATAACGTCATAAGAAATTTGGAATATTGAGTTGTACAACTAATTTTTTGGCATCTTCAATTTTGAATGTATGTCAGACAATTCATAGCTTTGAAAATTCAGGACAGCAGATACTATAATCCTTAAGAAAATCTAGATAAAGATTATGATTGAAAGTAAATTCAGTAATTACCTCTTTAAGCGGATTGGCACTATCATTAAATAACTACAAAACAATTTATACACCAGTAGTTGGAGGTGTATTTTTCAGACTACCCAATTCTTTTAACCTGCGAAAATGAGAGGTGAATTAATAGTTGCCAGAAAGCGAAATCTGTAAAATATAAGGGCAATCCAAAATGGTCAACCTATTTCATTATAATACATTTTTTTCGTATATTTATTGTAATTGATTGAAATAAATAAAATTAAGAACTATTGTAAAATATAAAGGTTGGAGATAAGAAAGATCCTTATCCCTATCAAAAAGAATAATTATTGAAAATAGGTTAAACTCTAATAATAAGCGCACTTTTATAGGTTTCCACCTTGGGATTAAACAAAGCAGAATAAAATCAGATAGAATAAGAACTCCATTAAGAAAAAAAAGAAATACTAACTTTTAATGTATAAAAATAATGAGAGTACCAATCACCAAACCAAAGGAACCTGTTACAAAACCATCACGGGAAAAGCCAACAAAAATTCCTAAACGACCAAAAGATAATTCTTGAATCTGTTTTAATTAACTTAAACTGATAGTAAACACCCCCATTTTTCTGACAATTTAAAATATTAAATTAACATTATTTTAAACAAGAACTAGCATGGAATCAATAATTCAATTTGTACAAACCGAAACAGATGATACAGCAAAACAACTCGTTTTAGAAAAGATTGAGCAGCTATCTGAAAAATATGAATGGCTTATTAAAGCCGACGTTTTTTTTAAAGAAGAAAAAGATACTTACGGAAAGGGAAAAATATGCGAAATAAGACTTAGTTGTCCGGGTCCAAGAATATTTGCCTCTTCTAATGAAGAAACTTTTGAAGCATCTGTGGCTGAAACAGTTCGAGATTTAGAAATACAATTAGAAAAACGAAAAAGCGAAATGAACAAATATTAACTTTTGATTTAAATCATGGCCAAGTTTCAAGAGATTTACCAAAACACCATTAATTATTTTACCCAAAATTATATCAGTTTAGGGTTAACATTATTGTTTTTGGTTATTGGCTTTATATTGGTCAATTTTTTTAAAAACAAATTAAAAGTAAGGCTTCTTAAAAAATCTTCTAATCCAATTGCTTCTGGTTTTATTTCTCAACTTATAAGTTATACCTTAAAGTTAATTATCATTTTAATTTCTCTTTATGTTTTGGGATTAAATGATTTTACGTCCGGTATTTTAGCAAGTGCGGGTGTATTAACATTTGTTATAGGTTTTGCTTTTAAAGATATTGGAGAAAATTTTTTAGCAGGAATTATCCTCGCATTCAAAAGTCCTTTTAGGATAAATGATTTAATTGAATCTGGCAATATATATGGCTATGTGAAGGATATAAATCTTAGAGAAACTATCATAAAAACACCGGATGGCAAAGATGTATTTTTGCCTAATTCCATTATTCTTAAAACGCCTTTATTTAATTACACCATTGATGGCTTTTTGAGATATGAATTTATTGTTGGATTGGATTATGGAGATGATATTTCGATTGGTATTAAAACAATTTTAGAAACCATGAATAAAATAGAAGGTGTGTTGAAAGGAGAAAAAAAAACAGCGGTTGTAATTAATGAATTGACAACAAATACCATCAACATAAAAGTACTTTTTTGGATTAATACATTTCAATCAACATCAAGAACATTTCACCATACTATTCGTTCGCAGATAATGAATGATGTTGTTGTTGAACTTACCAAGAAAGGATTTTATCTACCTGCAAATATTGTAGAAATTAAAAATTATAAACAGTAATTATATCAAAAAAAAATAAAACAATGATCACAAAGAAAAAAGTATTAGAATTATCTGAAATACATAGTGAATTTTGTGTTTCAATTTTTACACCTACACATCGAGCTGGAAAAGAAACCTTTACTGGAAAAGAAAATTTTAGCGGAAAAGATGCTTTATATCTTAAAAACCAATTGAAAGATATTAAGTTGAAACTTGGTAAGCTAGGCATGAGTGAACAGGATATTGAAAAGTTTGTAAAACCTGTTAACGACTTGGTAAATGATAGCGAATTTTGGAGACATCAATCGGATGGATTAGTAATTTTTCTATCGGATAATTTATATAAAAAATATACTGTCCCAGTTTATTTTGAAGCGTTTAACTACGTATCCAATGAATTTTATTTAAAACCATTAATGCCTTTGTTTAATGGTGATGGATTATTTTACTTGCTCACGCTTAAAATGGATGAAGTTAAATTCTACGAAGGTACACGACATAGCATAACAGAAATTGTAATTAACGATTTAACACCTTCTCAATTAGAAGATAGCGTTGGTTACGATTATGAACAAAAAAGTTTACAATCTAGATCACAGCAAGGTAACAAAGGAGAAGGCATGTTTCACGGTCATGGAGATAGCGACTCCGAATTGAAAAACGAATTATTGAAGTATTTCAGGGAAATAGACAAGGGATTAATGACCATTTTGCATGATGA
>Ga0316203_1001881_pt1 | contig 12680 bp, 16 predicted proteins | sample 6monrhotite_MG_FD_204940 | JGI IMG/M metagenome (GOLD analysis project Ga0316203, IMG submission 204940) | Microbial mat bacterial communities from mineral coupon in-situ incubated in ocean water Damariscotta River, Maine, United States -... | ecosystem: Environmental > Aquatic > Marine >... | reverse complement strand
TACGATAAAATGAAATCTTGGGCCAAGGCGACCAACGCCAGCTCGCAAGCAACCGTTTAACAAGGAGGAATGCAACATGTCTTGGACGAATAAAATCCTCCGCGTAAATTTGACGGCGGGAACCTGCGCCTCAGAGCCTCTTAACCGGGCCTGGGCAGACCAGTATTTAGGCCAACGTGGATTGGCGACGAAATATCTGACCACGGAAATTGATCCTAAGGTTGATCCTCTGTCGCCCGACAACAAAATGATCATTGCCACCGGACCCTTGACGGGTACGTCGGCGGCAACGGGCGGGCGGTGGTCTGTGATCACCAAAGGGGCTTTGACCGGAGCCATAGCATGCTCCAATTCTGGCGGCTTTTTTGGTGCCGAGTTGAAATTCGCGGGCTGGGACATGGTGATCCTTGAAGGGCGTTCGCCGAAGCCTGTGTACCTGTTGATCCAAGATGACGAGGCCACCTTGGTCGATGCGGCTCACTATTGGGGCCGCACCGTTTGGGAAACCGAAAAAGGGTTGAAGGCCGAACATCAAGACCCACAATTGCGTGTCGCTTCAATCGGTCAATCGGGCGAAAACGGCGTTAAGTTTGCTGCTATCGTTAATGATCTACACCGCGCCGCCGGACGCTCTGGCGTTGGCACTGTGATGGGGTCGAAAAACTTAAAAGCCATTGCCGTGCGCGGTAGCCAGGGCGTGAAAGTCAACGATCAAGCGGCCTTTGACGTTGCTGTTGCAGCCGCCAAAGCCGTTCTCGCCGAAAATGCCGTGACGGGTGAGGGCTTGCCTGCTTTGGGCACCCAGGTGTTGATGAACGTCATCAATGAAACGGGCGCCCTGCCAACCCGCAATTGCAGCGAAGTCCAATTCGAAGGCGCGTCCAGCATTTCTGGCGAAGCGATGCACGAAACGCGGAAATCAGATGGCAAGACCAACCTAACCCGTAATGGCGCGTGCTTTAGCTGTACCATCGGCTGTGGTCGTATTTCCACCATTGATCCGACCCATTACACCGTCAAAGATCGCAAGCAATATCAAATTGCTTCGGGCGGTCTGGAATATGAAGCCGCCTGGGCTTTGGGGGCGGCGACCGGGGTTGATGATATTGATGCTTTGACGTTCGCCAACTTCATTTGTAACGAACAAGGGTTCGATCCGATTTCGTTTGGGGCCACCTTGGGGGCCGCCATGGAACTGTTTGCCATGGGCGTGCTAACGTTGAAAGAAACCGATGGTCTTGATCTCAGCTGGGGCAACGCCGAAGCGCTCACCACCTTGGCTGAATTAACGGGCCGGGGCGAAGGCTTTGGTGCGGAAATTGGCTTAGGCTCGAAACTGCTCACCGAAAAATACGGACGTCCCGAATTGTCCATGTCGGTGAAGGGCCAAGAATTCCCGGCTTATGATGCCCGTGGTATTCAAGGCATGGGGCTGACCTACGCAACCTCGAACCGGGGGGCTTGCCATTTGCGCAGTTACACCGTGGCTTCGGAAGTTTTGGGTATTCCCGAAAAAACCGATCCGTTGTCGTCGGACGGCAAGGCTGGCTTGGTCATTGCCTTTCAGGACGCGACCGGGGCGGTGGATTCCGCAGGCCTGTGCCTGTTCACCACCTTTGCTTGGTCCATGGATAACATTGCCCCGCAAATTGATGCGGCGTGTGAAGGCGATTGGACCGTCGAACGCTTGTTAGAAGTGGGCGAACGGATTTGGAACTTGGAACGCAAGTTTAACTTAGACGCGGGCTTTACCGGCAAAGACGATAACCTGCCCAAACGCTTGTTAAAAGATGCGGCCAAATCTGGACCCGCCGAAGGCAAGGTCAACGAACTGGGCAAAATGTTGCCGGAATACTATAGCCTGCGCGGTTGGACCACCGATGGCGTGCCCAGCAATGAAACGCTAGATCGTTTGGTTCTGTAAGGGCAGCCGAAATGAAATATGTCATTATCGGTGCTGGCCCTGCGGGTGTTACGGCGGCTCAAACCTTGGTTAAGGCAGACCCGGACGGCGACGTTGTGTTGATCGGTGGGGAAGCCCATCCGCCGTATTCGCGCATGGCCATTCCCTATGTTCTGACCGGAAAGATTGACGCTCCCGGTACGTACCTAAACAAGACTGACAGGCACCTGAAAAACCTTGGTATTCGATCTGTTCAAGGGCAGGTGGCGAAGGTTGATGCTGCCAAGTCTGAGGTCGCGTTAACGGATGGCGAGACATTTGCCTATGACAAACTGTTGATCGCCACGGGATCAACGCCAGCCTCTCCCCCTGTGCCGGGTTTGGATTTAGACGGTGTGCATCATTGTTGGACCCTAGACGATGCCGCCGCCATTGCCGCCAAGGCACAAAAAGGCGCCAATGTGGTGTTGATGGGGGCCGGATTTATTGGCTGTATTATTTTAGAAAGCCTCGTCGAACGCGGTGTTCATTTGACCGTGGTCGAAGCCGAAGATCGCATGATTTCCAGAATGATGGACGTGACCGGGGGCGATATGTTGAAGCGCTGGGTCGAGGCCAAGGGGGTTAAGCTGTTAACCTCAACCAAGGTCACGGGCATCGCGCAAAAAAGTGAAGCGCTCAGCGTTGCGACCGACACGGGGCAAGACTTAGCCGCCGATTTGGTGGTGGTGTCGGTTGGCGTCAAACCCAACATCGAATTTTTGCAAGGCAGTGGCGTAAAGATTGAAGCGGGGATCTTAGTTGATGATCGTTTGCAATCGACGGTGCCCGGCATTTATGCGGCGGGTGACGTGGCCCAAGGCCCGAATTTTGGCGGGGGATTTCAAGTCCATGCGGTGCAGCCCACGGCGGTCGATCATGGGCGGTTAGCGGCGTTGAACATGGTGGGCGGGGATGCGGCGTATCAGGGCAGCTTGATCATGAACGTGCTCGATACGTTGGGGCTTGTTTCGGCCTCGTTTGGCGATTGGCAGGGCGACGACGATGTGGTCGTCAGCGTCAATGAGGACCAAAATCGCTACATCAAATTAGCCTTTGACGGTGATCGTTTGGTCGGCGCGTTGTGTCTGGGGCGCACCGATCACATTGGCGTGCTCAGGGGCCTGATCCAAACCCGCGTTAAGCTTGGGCCTTGGAAAGAGAAACTTAAAACCAACCCCAGCTGTATCGCCGAAGCCTATGTGGCCTGCACGCATCTGTAACGGGGAAGAGACTTGAAAATCACCATCAAACTGTTTGCCGTGCTGACGAAGTATCTACCCACAGACGCCTTCAGAAACGTTGCCGAAATCGAAGTCCCAGACGGCGCGGCGGTGCAAGACGTGATCCATCATTTGAAACTGCCTTCTGAGCACTGCCATTTGGTGTTGGTTGACGGTGTCTATATCGCCCCCAGCGAACGCGAAACCCAGCAAATGAAAAGCGGCCAAGCCCTGGCCATCTGGCCCCCCGTTGCGGGAGGTTAGCTTTTTGTTTGGCCCTCCTCCCTAAAAGCTTCGCTTTTGAAGAGGGGCTTTGGCCCAAACGCCGGGCGCGCACTTGCGCTTGCCACAGCCTGCAAGGGTCGTCTTCGGATGCAAATGCTAAAAATGAGACTGTGGTGGTTATGAGAACACTAAAAAAACAAATGGCGCTGACTAAAAAGATGTTTTTGGACAGCTTACCCCGGGCGTTGGATAGCGATGCGTATGTGATGGACGGGGACGTGGTGACGCTGGAAGCGGGGCCGCGCACGTTCAAAATTACCTTTGTTGAACAAGCCAACTTCAAACTTGGCGGCTTTGCCATTCCCAGGGCTGATGTGACCTTGGAACTTTCGGGTTATTCGGATGAGGACGCGGATGTTGCGGTCGCGCGCTTTGACCGTTATTTTCATCGGGGCGGCGGTTAACACTTTAAAAGGGGAAGACGATGGCAGACCAAGGCGGTAATTTTGTTCAAGACCTTCAAAACTCTGGTTTTTTTGATCAGGTAAAATCCCTGCAAGGCAGCCTCTCGCACCTGTCCGAAGACATTGCCTCAATTGGCGATCAGGCCACCCAGCGCTTGGCCGAAATGGACAGCATCACCGCCCATGTGATGGCGATCGAAGCGGTTTTGGCGGTGATGCTGAAACAACACCCGGTTGACGCAGATGAGGTCAAAGCCGTGGTCAAAGCCCGTACCGCAGACATGTCAGGTCAACCAAATGGCAGCCCGGCGGTCCAAGCCGTGGCTCAAGATATCCTCGGTAATTCTGAAATTTAAGCGGCGATGTGCTATAATGACGGGTGTTCCGTCCTTTAGCTTGGGAGGTCGCCATGTTTAACAACCCATCTCTTATCACCCGCATTGCCATCGGCAAAAGCATCGGTTTGGCCTTTGGGCTGATCGGCTTTATTTTCTTGCCGTTCTTTTTACCCGAAGCGGGTTGGATGATCCGTTGGGGCATATTGCTGTGGTACACCACGCTGGGTGCCATCGTTGGTGTGTTCGGTGTCATCACCTATCACCCCATTTTGAAACTACCCCTGCCGTGGTGGTTCCGCGCCCCCTTGATCGGTGGTTGGATGAACTTCGTGCTGACATTTTTTGCCTATGACGTGATGCAACAAATGTTGGTGTTCATGTTCGGTCAAGACGGCTTGTTCAGCTCACCGTTCTGGTTCGTTCTTGAAGGCGCACTCATCGGCCTGATCATCGGTTACGTCGCCACCCGCTTTGGTGGGGAAGGCAAAGAGGCGGTGGATACGAACCCAAAATAGGGTCGTAGAGTCTTTCTTAATAAAAACCTGAGAGAATCGTGAGAAATCATCAATGGACCAGAAAGGCCCAACTCATGAGCGAGAAACGATACGAAGTTTTATATCAGTCAGACGCCCCCCTGTCTCAACTGCAAAAAAGGCTATCCACCTTGTGCCATGGCGCCTGGGAAGTCCGCCGGGTGGGCCTAACAATGTTCAAAAGAGGCAGCCGCCAATACCGCCTGTTCTTTGAACAAGAGAGTGATATCAAAGCGCTGTTGCGGTGATGGGATTTTAAGATAAAACCTATTTGGGTGTGGCGTCATATTTGCCTGAGGCAATGCGAGCATCCCGTTCATTTCGCCAGTGTTCAAACCCATCCACATCACCGAATTCTACGAACTCGTAGTATTTGTGGTGGGGAATGTGAACGTCGTCGGAATTTTTGATGGGGCACCAAAAATCTTCAGTGCGGGCGGTAATCTCTCGGGCGTAGGCGATGACGCCATTGCAATAACTGCAATACAGACAATTGAATTTTTGCGCCACATTCAAATACGCCAATTTATGACGGTCGGCGACCATATAAGGACGCCTTGGTACCAATTTAAGACGATAAATGCGAAAGCAGATGTGTTGGTAGACGGTAAAAAACACATCCAAAAATAGCAACGGTACGATCATGGCATAGATCAGCGGCGAGGAGAGAAACACCAGTGGCCTCGTCTCAACGAAAAACCTCACAAACTTCGTCTGGCGCAGGAGACGATACCTGAGGACGGCTTTGTCGAAAACGGCTTGCTTGTTCTGTCGCAAAGAGCGGAATCTTTCTTTTTGCATCACGATGTGTTCTCTCACTCTTGTTCAAGCTTCAATAAAGTTGCTTGCCGTTGTGAAGTTTTCGCATACAGCTCATCTGACACAGGCATATCCTTAAAGGGGATCGGCGCGCGTTGGATTAAACCCTACCACGGATAAGGTTATGGGGTGCATAATTCAAGTCCCCCCTATCCATGCCCCAACGGAAAAGAAGCCTGCCACCCTGTGCCAAGGCGTTGTTGCTGTAATGGGGGGTGAATTTTGACTCAGCTGAACGCAAAGCACCGTCAGGCCCCGTCATGCGCGGGCTAGACCTGTGTATCCACGTGTTGTTTAAGGTGATGAGGGTGATTTGGTAAAGTGTTGCCGGAAGCCCATGCGAGGGTAATTAAGTAAACTGTCCCCAAAGTACCTGTCCCCAAAGTACCTGTCCCCAAAATACCCGCCCCAAATTACCCGTGAGCTTCGGTAGCCCATTTCTATGTTCCCCCGATTTTTTTTGCGAGGACATGATCTAAGAACGTTGAGCACAAACCATATTTTTTGATGAATAGTCCGTTTGCTGCATCCTTAAAATCAGGCACAGCTACAGACCCAGTCTGGGCCGCGCCAACAAGCATTCTCAACTCACCTAAATTTGAGGAAGATGGTTCCGCTTGGCAGTATTCATCACCATACACCACATAGGTATTACCTTTATCCGTAAAAACCCCCTTTGCTTGGGGAACGGCATCGTCAAACAAAGCATATCCTCTGCATGCCGAGCTAATCGAGGGCGGTGACATTGGTGGTACAACAGTAGTCCTCGCGACTTGCCAAACTGGGGCAGTCGCCGTTGCGACTTTCGCAGTGTTAAAAAGAATAGTCGCTTGACTTAATGTGTATTGGTCATTTTTCGTTGAAATGTAACAGTATTTTTCCCCCAATGCGACATATACGCCTTCGCTACTCTTTAGGGCAGGGGTATCGTATACTCCGTCCGGAACTTTAATTTGGCTATTTTTACACCACTGTTTGTTATTGAGCCCTTTCGTAAAGTCATTGTTATCTACAATCTGAATGTTCGTAGTGTGTGCAAGAATTTCTGCGGTTTGCTTCACCTGATCAGAGTCGCTGTCATTAATGGCGCAATAATTTTGCCCATAAACCGCCCAATATGCGGTGTTGTTCTTACCAATCCTGTATAGGCCATCGACATTTGGTGTAGGCTGATCATCGTCTGTGAATAAAAGCTTAACTAAAACAAGTCTATCCATGTCCAGATCGCCACCGACGATCACCCTTCCACTCAGGAACAAACGATTGCCGGATGTGACAATGGCATTGCTGACGTCGGTTTTCATTATTTGGGAAATATAATCAACGATATCCTTTTGTTGAATTGACAACTCCGCCGCGAAGCCATTCTTAACGGCAAAGAAAGTATTGCTATTTTCCGTTAGTTTGTAAATTCCGTCTGGAAAATTAGAGGATAATTGACGAATATATTTTTCAGCATTTTTTCCCGCAAGTTCGTTCCAAATTTCCGGCCTGCCATTACAACTCCCAACATATTCGCGCCCATTTTTAAAATCATTGCTCAGCGTGAGGGTAGGATATTTATAATTACGTCGGGCAATTTTTTGTTGCCAGTCTGTGGCCTCTTCAAAGGCAGTATCGTCTAAAGTGCAATATTTTGTCTTCGTGACAAAATAGCCTGAATAATATGTTTTGTTACCGATCTTCTTAAAACTTTCATCCCATTTGACGAATGTTCCGCTGGGAGGGAGCCGAGTTTGTGTTGGGTAAAAGGCCTTCTGAAATTGTTGGTCCGTCATGCTATTACACGCTCCCCAGTTTGTTCGGCCCTTGGTATAATCTTTGTTTTTATTCATGTAAGTACGGTTATAATTTGAGCCAATACGGATAATCCTGTTGACGTTATTCGTATAATTACGTCCATATGGGTTCCTGTAGTTAGACTGGGTGATGGCAAGGGCATGCCTAAGTAAACTATTGTCGTTTGTATCGAAGCTGCATGAGGCTGTGTCGGTGATAAGGTAAGGCCATGAAACGCCTTCAATACGTGCACGTATAATTGCGGGAGTCCCCGCCGTGCCATAAGCGCGGCCTGCAACCTTTTTTCCTGTATCCACCGTTTGAGCTTGCGCAAAGCTAGAATGGAATACTCCCAGTAGTATAAAAATAAATATCTTTTTCATGATTTCCCCCAAGTGTTTTTTTTGCACTGCCCTGTCTATGAAAAATATGTGCTACGTGCATTTGTGTCTAAAATGTAACTTTAAGAATGCCATATTTTTATACATGTAAAAATTAAATAAGCAATAAAAAGTTGCCTTTGTGAGGGCATTGATTATTTTGGGGGCGTTATACTCATTAACTAAATTTGTCTATTAATTTCAGTATGTTATATTTTGCAAACACCGAAACAACCCTCATCCCTTTAAGCGATGCGTGGATACGCGGGGCTAGTCCGCGCATGACGGGTAGTTTTGTTTTCTCTCCACCCCCACAGGATTTTACCCGTGGAAGGAGCGCTCAGGTGTGTGAACTTAGTGGTTCAAACGTTTTGGATTGTGGCTCTGGATTCCCGCCTGCGCGGGAATGACGGAGGGGCGCGCGGGAATGATGGTGATGGTGGGGAACGCGATCTGGACAAGCTCTCGGTTCCAGGGGCTATACGTTTCGACAGCGCAGGGGGAGAGGCGGTGGAGACGGAACCGGATTAGGTCGGGTTTGCACCACCGACAAGAAAAAGCGTAAAGTCTCGTCCTGCGCGGGCAGGATTGCTTTATTTTTTTGTATCGGAGCCTTTTGGTTTTTGTGATAACTGGCCGACACCAAAGAAACCGACGAGCGCACCGACTGAGGCGAAAAGTATGCCGGTGTTAAAATCATGGCCCCAAATGCTAATAAGCAAGGCTTCGCCCAGCAAAAAGCCAATAATGAGTCCCGCCACTGCCCCGACAAACCGTTTCATAATTCCCCCATTTCCAGTACCAGCTTAGCACGTGCCAGCCAGCAGTCTATATCCCATCAAAGGGGGGGCGGTTCTTCGCCCAGGTGACGTAGGGTGCGGAGAAACAGGTTCGGCTTTAAGCTTCGCTAAATGCGATGGCTTTGTCGCCGAGCAGGTTTTGTAATTCTCCGGCTTCGAACATTTCGCGGATGATGTCGCAACCGCCGATGAATTCACCTTTGACGTAAAGCTGAGGAATTGTTGGCCAGCTGGAATAGGCTTTGATGCCTTCACGCAGTTCTTCGTCTTGAAGAATATCGACGCCTTTGAATTTGACCTGCAAATGGGTCAGCACGCCGACCACAGCGGCGGAAAAGCCGCACTGGGGAAACATCGGGTTGCCCTTCATGAACAGCACCACATCGTTGGCGGTGACTTCTTCTTTGATGCGGTCGAATACGGGGTTGTCGCTCATTTGTTTTTAGTCCTTAAATTTATGCGTCTTCGGGGATTGAGGTTTGTAAGCCCAGAGCATGAAGTTCTTGGTCCATGCTGCCTTTGAGCGCGGCGTAGACCATTTGATGTTGTTGCACGCGGTTTTTGCCGACGAAAGATTTGGAAATCACGCGAGCAGCATAATGGTTACCGTCGCCGCGCAGATCGTCAATATGCACCTCGGCATCAGGCAAGCCGTCTTTGATCAGGCGTTCAATTTCGACAGCTTCCATCGCCATGGTGTATTTCCTTAGTCTTCAAAATCGGGATGGGCCATGAATTCAGGCATCCAACCTTCGTGGGCATCTTTAAGCTTAGACACGGATATGGTCCCAGCGGTTTCGATTTTCAAGTCTTGTCCCTGAACTTCACCAATTAAAGTTGCTGTTACGCCAGCCGCTTGGGCTGCCACTAACAGAGCCTTCGCATCGGTGGTGGTCGTTATATACCGGGCTTGGTCTTCGCCAAACAGCCAGCCATGCAGGGGCACATCGTTAGAGCCGTCAATGATCGAGGCCCCAAGTCCAGACACCATAGCCATTTCGGCCAAAGCCACACCCAATCCGCCGTCCGACAGATCGTGACAAGCGTTGACGTTGCCCGCCAAAATCTCACTCCGAACGAAATCGCCGTGTTTGCGTTCCAGAGTTAAATCAACTTCGGGTGCGGGACCATCGGTGCGGTTGAGAATTTCGGCTAAGTATTGTGAACAGCCCAAATGCCCGGTGGTGGAACCGATCAAAACGATCGCGTCGCCTTCGGACACAAACGCCATGCCGATGGTTTTATCGACGTCAGCGATCAAACCGACACCGCCGATGGTTGGCGTGGGCAAAATGCCTTGGCCGTTGGTTTCGTTGTACAAGCTGACATTGCCCGAGACCACGGGGTAATCCAACGCGATACAGGCCGCCGCAATGCCTTCACACGCGCCGACGAACTGGCCCATAATTTCGGGCCGTTCGGGGTTACCGAAGTTCATGTTGTCGGTGATGGCTAAGGGCAAGGCTCCGGTGGCGGTGATATTGCGATAGGTCTCAGCCACGGCTTGTTTGCCGCCTTCGACGGGGTCGGCAAACACGTAACGCGGGGTTACGTCAGACGTCACAGCCAAGCCTTTTTGCGTGCCGTGGATGCGCACAACCGCCGCATCGCCGCCGGGACGGGCCACGGTGTCATTCATCACCATGTGGTCGTATTGTTCCCACACCCACCGTTTGGAACAGCCATTGGGCGTGCTGACCAAGGTTTTGATGGCATCCATCATATCCGCAGGGGCCGCAACGTCTTTGGCGGCTATGGGCGCGCGTTTGGGCGTTGGTACCCACGGACGGTCGTATTCTGGCGAGGCTTGAGCCAATGGATCGATGGGCAGATCGCCGACCATTTCACCCTTGTGGAACAAACGCATGCGCCCGGTGTCGGTGATTTCGCCGATGACCGCAAAATCCAGTTCCCACTTTTCAAAAATAGCCCGCGCCATGTCTTCTTTGCCGGGTTCAAGAACCATCAACATGCGTTCTTGGGATTCTGACAGCATCATTTCATACGGTGTCATGCTTTCTTCGCGTTGTGGCACCATGTCTAAATTCATGTCGATGCCAACGCCGCCGCTGGATGCCATTTCAAAGGACGATGAGGTCAAACCTGCAGCCCCCATGTCTTGAATGGCGACAATGGCGTCGGTTTGCATCAGTTCCAGGCAGGCTTCTAACAACAGCTTTTCGGTGAACGGATCGCCGACTTGTACGGTGGGGCGTTTTTCTTCGGTATCGGCGGTGAATTCGGTGGACGCCATGGTCGCGCCATGAATGCCGTCCCGTCCGGTCTTGGACCCGACATACACGACTGGCTTACCGATGCCAGCGGCCGCGCAATAAAAAATGTTGTCGGCTTTGGCGAGGCCGACGCACATGGCGTTGACCAAGATGTTGCCGTCATAGCTGGTATCAAATTCGACTTCGCCCGCGACCGTTGGCACGCCCATGCAGTTACCATAGCCGCCAATGCCTTCGACCACACCGTGAACCAGGTGGCGGGTTTTGGGGTGTTCGGGAACCCCAAACCGCAACGCGTTGACGTTGGCAATGGGACGCGCCCCCATGGTGAACACGTCACGCATGATGCCGCCGACGCCAGTTGCCGCACCCTGATAAGGTTCGATATAGCTGGGGTGGTTGTGGCTTTCCATTTTAAAGATCACCGCATCGCCATCGCCGACATCAATGATGCCCGCGTTTTCGCCCGGCCCACAAATGACCCACGGGGCCTTGGTTGGCAGAGTCTTTAACCATTTTTTGGAAGACTTATACGAGCAATGTTCCGACCACATGACCGAGAAAATACCCAGTTCATTCAAGTTCGGCTCGCGGCCCATGATGTCTAGGACCATTTTATATTCGGCTTCGTTGAGGCCGTGTTCCTTGACGATTTCGGGGGTGATTTCACTCATAGTATTCATTTCCCCTTAAGCCGCTAAGCTTTTGATTAGGCTGTCAAACATGGGTTTTCCGTCAAGTCCACCCAAAGGCATTTCGACCAAGCGTTCGGGGTGCGGCATCAAGCCCAACACGTTGCCGGCTGCGTTGAAAATACCCGCAATATCGTCGGCGGAACCGTTGGGATTATCGACATAGCGAAATGCCACTTGGCCTTGGCCCTCGATACGCTTTAAGGTTTCTGTGTCGGCGAAAAAATTGCCGTCATGATGGGCCACCGGATAGGTGATGATTTGCCCGGCGTCATAACCGTTGGTGAACACCGTGTCGTTGCGTTCGACTTTCAGTTTCACGTCTTTGCAGATGAATTTCAAATTGGCATTGCGCATCAACACACCGGGCAACAAGCCGCTTTCACATAGAACTTGAAAACCGTTGCAAACGCCAAGGACGTGACCGCCTCGGTTCGCGTGCTTAACCACTTCGGCCATAATGGGGGACCTTGCCGCCATCGCCCCACAGCGCAAATAATCGCCATAAGAAAAGCCACCCGGAACGGCGACCAAATCATAGCCGCTGAGATCGGTTTCACGGTGCCACACCATGTCCACCGAGGACCCTAATGAGGATTCTAAAGCAACCTTCATATCGCGGTCGCAATTGGAAGCGGGAAAAACAATGACGCAAGCTTTCATGGGAGCGTCCTCAGCCTTCAATTTCAATTGTGTAGTTTTCGATCACCGTGTTGGCGAGGAGCTTTTTGCACATCTCTTCGACTTGGACGCGGGCTTTGTCGGCATCTGTTTCGGCCAGATCGAGTTCGATGAACTTGCCTTGGCGGGCTTGGTTGAGGCCATTAAAGCCCAACGAGGCCAAGGTGTGTTCAATGGCTTTGCCCTGGGGGTCAAGGACGCCGTTTTTTAAGGTGACGTGAACGTTCGCTTTCATGACAGGGATCGGCTTTCAAATTGCGTTGCGTTTAAAAATCATCAGGCCGGGGGTGAACCCGGCCTGAAAATCGAGGTTATTGCAGGGTGTCGGGTCCAGCCATATCGCCGGGGCCGCTTTCGGGCAGAATGCCAAGGCGTCTTGCGACTTCTTGATAGGCTTCTTCGACGCCACCCAAATCACGGCGGAAACGGTCTTTGTCCATTTTTTCGTTGGTTTTGATGTCCCACAGGCGGCAATTGTCGGGGCTGATTTCATCGGCCAAAACAATGTGCATTTCGTCTTCGTCCCACAGGCGTCCAAATTCCAGTTTGAAATCAACCAAACGAATGCCG
>Ga0316203_1001880_pt1 | contig 12680 bp, 10 predicted proteins | sample 6monrhotite_MG_FD_204940 | JGI IMG/M metagenome (GOLD analysis project Ga0316203, IMG submission 204940) | Microbial mat bacterial communities from mineral coupon in-situ incubated in ocean water Damariscotta River, Maine, United States -... | ecosystem: Environmental > Aquatic > Marine >... | reverse complement strand
ATATTGGAATGTGAGGCTTGATCTACGTTACAGGTTCAAGACCTTAGGTTGGCGACAAGCTCATCACATTCCCTGATACTCTAATAGCTAATCAGAGTATCGAGAGAGATACAAGGTTGGTGGTGAGTTTGCGAACCCCATCGGTCCCGTTGGGGTTCGCAAGCTCACCACCAACCTACAAAAAGCAGGAAGTTTGGCTTAACTTAATGACATTGGGTAGCGTCCCCTTTTCTCGTTCGTTCCCCTCGCGGCATTCTTTATCTCGCACCCGATCAATGTCCGGTTATTCTAATCTTAAACATATGCCATTTCAACACCTGACCCTTTTTCCCTTCTGACCCTTTTTCCCTTTTTCCTGCTCTGACCCTTTTCCTGCTCCCTCTGGACTCATAGGTTATATGCAGCGCCTGAATGGTTAATTCATATGGGGCATACTGCTACAGATCGGCTCTGTCTCCGCTGGATGCTATCTTCCATACTTTCGCCAACGAGAAGCACCGAGCCCCGCTATTCCGATAACCATGAGCGCAAGGCTGGCTGGCTCGGGTACGGTTATGTTGATGCTGGTAGTAATATCGGCGGGGGCACTGAGGAAATATATCAGCCCCTCGTTGAAATCAGATAAATCCGACTGGATTCCTAATGAAGACTTACCTTCTGCCAAGGCCTCAAAGCCAAGGGTAGCCAGCAGAATAGTGTCATTTGCACTATCATTGGGGATTCCCGGAAACACCGAGCCGGCAACGTCGGTGTTCGGAAAGAAGCCAGAGTCATTATCGAAAGGCGCCGCAACCATCGCCCCCAAGTAATTTACGATACTCGTATCGGAAACGAATACATCAAACCCGAATGCCAGCACCTCTTCAAACGAATCCAGCCCGCCGAACACATCATTGGCGATGACATCGATAGTGAAGATACCTCCTTTAGCTACCTCAGTCTTAGACGGCTCCAGCTCGATAAAAAGGGCATGAGCTGAAGATAGCGGTAGCAAGATCAAAGCCATTGCAAAAAATAGAAATTGGCAAATTCGTTTAATAGCGCTCATTGTGTTCTCCTTTTAGTTGTGTATGACGCAATGCCCATTAAGATCGTTCATCAATCCCTTCCAGCCGAGCATTATCAAGAACCTTTGAACAATCCATACCAGATACGATAGTCGTTGTAAGTAATCGATCCATCGCCGTCGTAGTCGGCATCAGGGATGAAACCAGGATTCCCTTCCGAAGTACCAAGTGCCGCACGTAGTACCTCGCGGTCGGCGAGATCCACCTGTCCATCGCCGTTAAGGTCCTCCTCGGAAAAGATCGGCCGCGCATTGATCTCCCAACTTCGAATCTCGTGGATATTGAACCCATCACCTGTGCCCGCCGCGAATCCGAAAAAGACCTGGTCCCCAAGCAACTCATGCAGATCGACAGTGGTCGAGAAGAGCGGCGTGCTGGGCCTATCTTCCGTATCCGAGAGATACACGCGTAGCCTATCCTTCACGCCATCGTAATCAACCCATGCAAAGAGCGGGTTACCGCTATTCAGGAGTGACGAGGGGCTCGCATATGCCTTGTGGTCCGAGACGTCACCATTGATGATCAAGGCCACGTGGTTGTCATTTGGATCAAAGCCATTGAGGTGAGTATCGAATTCCACTGCCACGCTGGGTTTGACCTCATCAACTGGATCGCTTGTCGTTAAATTGATACCAAATCCCAGGCCTTCCCCAGGATTTCCCAGAGCCATCGAACCGCGCGAATCGCTGTGCATCACAAACGCCAGTCCGTCCGAGCCATGCAGGCCATCGCCGTTGATTCCACGTATCGCAAATTGGAATTGTGTGCGGAACGAGGAATTCGGCCCTTGGATCAATGTTGACTTCAGGAATCCGGTACCGGCTTTCGAGGCTTTATCTGGTGTGAGCTGAAGAACGGAACCGTCCTGAGTGGTCGAACCATTAAGGCTAAGCCTGGACGCATCAGAGAAGTCCGCGAAAACGATGTCCGGAGATATTGCTATTCCTCTGGAATGAATATCGAAGATTTGCTCTAGAACGACTGTTTGTTTTCCGCTGCCGGGATCAACGCGAATCATTCCTCCTCCCATGTCAGGTAAGAGAAGAGTAGTGCCCGCGTGGATGGCGATATCAAAAGGTCTGTTTAGCAGATCCCCGGATGTAACGACAGATTGCGACCCAGTGATGGGATCGACACGATAGATGATACCTTCGCCAACTGGACCTCCGCGACTAGGCACTAGGAGCGTGCCGTCTACGTCGATTGTAAGCCCACGCGAGAAGGTGACGCCCGGTAATGAGGAAACAATCGATTGTGTCCCTGACACTGGGTCGACCCGAATTATCCCAATACTATCCACAACAAAGATATTGCCATCGGCATCGATAGCGATACCCAGTGGCGAATTAAACTTGTCATCGAAAGAGACCACTTCGTGAGTGCCTGTTAACGGATCTACACGAATGACTTTACCGCCAGCTGCAGGGCTAGTGGCAAGGATATTGCCACCTTCCTCTATCGCGATGCGAAATGTCGGTTCCAGAGAAATGATCTCCTGTTGTCCAGTAGCGGGGTCTACCTTCACGATACCATCACCCGATACAAACATAGCGCCTTCGGCGTCAAACGCGATACCAACCGGTGAATCAAGTGCCCCACCAATAGAAACCGTGTTCTGAAAACCGGTGACTGGGTCCACCCGGTAAATTCTTCCAGGTCCCATTGTGCCAGGCCCCAGGTCTGCCACGAATACACTGCCCGGCAGAGGGCGTGCACTGTACTCGGGATCAGCTACCGTTCTTCCTAAAACCATTTCCCAGCTTATTTGGACATTAGCAGCTGGTCCGAGTGTTCCAAGATCGAACTGTAAAGCATATGCCAGATCAGTGGGGCCTATTGTCTGAGGCTCTAATGGAAGATCTGTCATAGCATCATCTTGAAGCTCGCTTAACAGAGCGAATTGTTCATTTATAGAATGACTGACGACATTGCTATCGAATCCTGGCGAGACGTCACTCAGCGCTATGAAAGTTCGATTGTCGCCATCGATTTGTTTGATTGGGAAGTCGGCGGATTCAAGAATTCTGTCTTCGTTGCCGTGCGATGGACCACCATTGATATCGAGATCAAAGTACTCAAACCACTGCAGGTCGATAGCGCCAACATTTTCATTTTTGATTACGACTGTTTTTCTCACGACAGACTGGGTTAAGCCAATATCAGTCACCTCATAACTCACAGACACGTCGATCCCTTGAGGCGTATCTTTGTAGTGCAGGTTAATCTTATTTTCTGTCGCATCCCCTTCTAGATTAAATGTCATTGGATTTTGGCCAGTAGCTACGATAAGATCATGTAACGAACTTTCTTCGCTCGAGTCGTCGATTCGAAACCATGACCACTGGCTCGCAATATGGTTCAACTCATCATTTTTCCAAGCCGCTAAACCATCAGGACCCAGAGGTCTAACCGTTATGCTGTCATCACCATCGTTAACGGAACAGACAGGCTCGAAATCAGTCCCACATGGCGCTGAATACACAGGCTGCGCATTCAACATCAGCCCGACGGCGAAGCAAGCCAGAAGGTTGCTAATCCTAGTTCGCACTTTTGTCTTTGTCATGGTCACACCTTCCCTTTATATTTAACGCAGTATTATTCTAGATTCACCCTGTTACCTCGTTTAATCAAATTTCCTTACTTTGTAAGAAGTACTCTGTTGTGCCGTGAGCCTGTTACACATAGACCCAAACATCATGAGCCTCGACCGACGTCAGTATCGAGATCGGCATCTTCCTCCAGTAGCTTTGGCTCTGTGAGTTCAGTCTTAAATTACTAACGTCACTCACCTGATTAGCCACTTCTGGTAAACCTTGTCTACACAAGCAATATCAAGAACTCCTAAACAATCCGTACCAGATACGATAGTCATTGTAAGTAATCGATCCATCGCCATCGTAGTCGGCATCAGGGTTGAACCCAGGGTCGCCTTCCGACGTGCCTAGCGCCGCGCGCAATATTTGACGATCTTCACCATCCACGACCTCATCTCCATTAAGATCTCCCTCTGGAAAGAACGGTCGCGCGTTGATCTCCCAGCTCTGCACCTCGTGGATATTGAATCCATCGCCCGTACCTGCCGCGAATCCGAAAAAGACCTGATTCCCAAGTGATTCGTACAGATCGACAGTGAACGAAAAAAGTGGCGTGCTGGGCTTCTCTTCCGTGTCCGAGAGATACACCCACAGTCGATCTTTCACACCGTCATAATCAACCCATGCAAAGAGCGGGCTACCGCTGTTCAGGAGCAAGGCCGGGCGGGCCGATGCCCGATGATCCGAGACGTCGCCATCGATGATGAGCGCGACATGATTATCGTCTAGGTCTTGACCGATGCGCTCTGGAAACGCATTGAGGTGGGTGTCAAACTCGATCACCAAGCTCGGTGCGATCGCAGCCACCGGCGTGGCCGTTGTGTCGTTGATACCAAAACCAAGACCTTCACCGCCGTTCCCCAAAGCCATCGCACCGCGCAGATCGTTGTGCACTACAAACGCCAGTCCGTCAGAGCCCTGCGAACCGCCGTTGTTTGTTCCCCCTATCACAAACTGGAATTCCGTGCGGAACGAGGAGTCTGGATCAAGATTGAAGGGCATGGCGAAGAAGGCGCTTCCCGCCTGAGATGGCTCATCTTGAGTCAGGCGTAAGGTTGTGTCTGTAGCACCCATGTCGCCGTTGAACATTATCGTTGTAGAATCAGCGAAATCACCGAACACAACGGTGGTTAGATCGGCGCGGATAATGCGCTCGGGGAAACCGTTACCACCTATCATCTGCGCCCGAAAAGCGACCGAGTTACCGCTAAGCGCCTCATGAAAGACTCTGAGTTCATCCACGGCTAGTTGTTCACCATTTGAAAGATCGCTACCGTCGAAGACTTTGACGAGCTTTCGGCCGATCTGCACGTAGACAGCTTCTTCAATAAAAGAAAGCGGCTTACCAACAAAGGCCACGTTATCATGATCGATAGAGGGAAATGGATCGAAGGAGGAGAACGTGCGCTGCTCGTTCGGGAGGTTTGTCTCAGTGTCGGCGACGACTTCGAGGCCACTGCTTGTGGACTTGATGATGCCGCTTCGGTCAGATTCACTCTTTCCAAAGAAGGCTGCGTTCCCGCGGTGGAGGGAGGGCGAGTGTTGAAGTCTGGAGAAATTTGCCTCGTCACCGGGGAATTGAGCCAACAGGTCAGCGAGCACCTTGATACCTCCCGCAGTACTCAAATAGATCCCCTGCTGTAGTGGAATCGAGCCAAGAGCTGGGCCGAATCCAAGGAAGGCTACATCATCACCATCAAGTGAGGGGGCCACGCCAAAACCTGTGAACGTCCCTGCATCAGGCACTGGCTGGGTTGTCGGAATCGTGCTCTCAGTGTTGGCGACCACACTCGGTGGGCCGCCCAAGAATTGATAGGTGCCCACCTGCCCCGACATGCTGTGCCCGAATAGGGCCACGCTACCACTGCTAATGGATGGGGCGAAGCCAAAATCCGAAAAGATATCGTCTGAATCAGTATCCGGCATAATCGTCGAAGTATCCGCCACGACCTTGATAGCTCCATCCACACGCGCATATATACCGGAAAGGCCCGAAGAGATCGTACCGAGGAACGAAACGTCGCTGTCATCCAAGGTGAGCCGTAAGTCGGAATCTTCCGTCCCAAAGTCAATAAATTCATCGTCGCTGTCGGGTATCGGCGTACCTTCCTGCGCTACCGTGTCTAGGTTGCCGGAGAGGGTACTGATGTAGATTCCTTCATTGACGACTGTGCCCAGGTCGGGTACAACGCATTGAGCAACCCGACAGATGAATCCCACGTCACCACGGTCGTTCGCCGGCTCGCTTAGCCAGTTCCAGGCACCCTCGGCAATAGTCGTAAACTCCCAAGTAAGCGAGACCTGGCGTTTCAGGTCGTGAATAAACACATCGGCAACTGCATTCGTGTCGTTGATGACCAAATTATTGGCATCAGACACAAAGGTCACATATCGACCATTCTCGCTGATGGCCGGGGAAAAATTGTTAAAATCGTTAGCCTGTTTACCTTCGCTATCGACATTGGCACGAACTATCTCTCCTGTCTGTCGATCATGGACGAAGATATCGGGCTTGGTATTGGTATCATCCACCACCAAATTGTCAGCGAAAGATAGAAAAGCTACAAACCGGCCGTCGGCGGTTAAGGTTAATGCAGGAGCACCGAGGCTCCCTCCGTTTGCCTGTCCCCCTGCGCTGTCAACGCTGATGCGTATAGTCGCGCCAGTGTCACCGCTAACCACCTGAGGGAGCAGGATGGAGACCACAATCATGCCGCACATGCTGAAAAATGCGATATGAGTTTTAATATCACGCAGCGAGTTGATTCTATTGGTATGGTGCATCATTCACCCCTACCGTGCTGATTCCCCAAGCGAAGGAAACCTTTTCGTTAATTCCTTTGCGTCATGAACTTTCTACCAACAAGAATAATAGAGGGCAGACCACTACTCATCTTATCGACTACCTCTTTATCCTCCACCAAAACAATAAGCTTTATAAATCCTAAAACTGTTTGTTGTTATGTTGTTATGTTGTTAGGTACCACGCAAACTCAATGCCAACCAAGGCCTTTGCACAGTGACGACAAAAGTTTTGCCGTAAACTGGATATTCCAATGCGCTAATCTATAGTCAGTTGTAAGCGTCGGTGCTTTTGTTTTATTAGTACCAAAGGGACTTAGGGCAATGCGTAAGCTGGAAGTATCGAATAAGTCTGTTCTACTATCCGCTTGCAAGATAGAAACCGCCCTCAATTGTGAATCCCGTTTTCTGCATCGCTTGCATTGTGTGCTGTTGGTGGCACAGGGCAGCAGTTGTTATCAGGTCGCCGAATGGTTCGGAGAACACCCTTGCACCGTAGAGCGCTGGGTCCACTACTTTCATGAATATGGCCTTGAGGGGCTCAAGGATGAACAGAAAACGGGACGACCCAGAAAGGTTCGCGACGACCAGCTCAAACGACTACAAGGCGAAATCTCAAGAAATCCATTTGAGCTGGGATATGACCAGCATGGGTGGAACGGAAAGTTGCTAAAAACACACTTGGAGCACCACTATGGTATCGAGCTGAGTGTGCGGCAGTGTCAGCGGTTATTAAACCAGTTGTTACACAACACAACCACCCATGGTGCGCTGGCTCAGTAGAGGATGCCGCACACTTTTGTCGCCAAGAAAGACGGCTCCGTCCTAAAGCAACTGGCTAGTAATTCAAACTGTAAAATAGCCCGACACCCCATCACCCGGATGCAAACCACCTTTAACTGCGGGAGCTCTTCCATAATAACAGTACCTTACGTATACCAACAGATCATGGGGCCAGGGGTTCAGGAGGCCAAAAAAGTGTAAAATTTTCTGACAAGACGGCGTGAACCCATTTACAGGTACTTCTTAAAGGTGTTCGCGGCCACTGCCACAGCAAACGCAAACAACGAGGCGAACAGCAGCACAACAAAATTCGATGCAGTTGAATAGCTGCGCCAAACTAGATGATCCATGTAATCATCATGAGCAATATAGCCGCCTTCTTCACGTAGTGGTAAACGAAAGAACGCTCTCGGCCTCCTTCCTAACAGCAAAGACCTCGTTGCACGAGGCCATCGGCCAAGGCTATTTACCGAAACAACAGGAACACTGGCATCACCAATATGGTATCGCTAGGCGCACGAGAATACCTGTGTCCCCTTATTTTCATCGCGCCTCGCCCGCCATAAAATCTAACGCACTCTACAGGTCGTTCAACTGCGGATTCTAGGTTAAAGCATTGTGCTGATAATATCGCTTTTTTCCCGAAAGCTATAATGCCTGTTGTTTCCAATAATAATGTGGTCGACGAACTTCAGTCCCATGTCCAGTGCCAAACGATCAAGCTTGCTGGTGAACACGTTGTCTTCTTCGCTGGGTGTCGGGTCACCAGATGGGTGGTTATGCAACACTATTGCACCGTGTGCATTTACTGGGAAGGCGGTGCGAAAAACCTCCATCGGCCTGACGTGAATGCTATTGACAGAACCTATAGCGACAACTTCAAAACATAATATTTTATTTTTGTTATCTAAATTAATTGTTATCAGTTTTTCTTTGGCTTCATCTTGTAAATCATAGAATAATTTAACGACATCACTTGGGCAGGTTATTAAAGTGTTCACTGTTTCTTTGAGGGTGCGCTTTTTTTTATAGCGAATTTCAATTTCACGAAGAAAAACAGGGCCGTTGTGTTCTTTTTTCATATCAATCATTTGTAGATGTCCTGTGAGTATTATGTTTTTGGCTCATACCTGTAATGCCCGGTTATCTTATAGTCAAACAGCATGTCATCAAGCTTGGGGCCTGCACCTATGTTGTGAGCGATGAGAGGGTTGCCACTGCTTGATGAAATCCGGTCAGTCACTATGCCGATGTGTGGCAAATTGCGCGGTAGCATCCAGGTTACGATATCACCTGCTTTATAGTCCTTTGCATTATCGCTCAAAGGCAATTTAGTGCCGTGTCTTGTGAAAAACACTTGTAGATTTGGGACGCGTCGATGGTCGATATTGCGGTCTGTGGACTTTAATCCCCAGATGCGCTTGGAAGGATAGGCGCTAAAATGATTTGTCATATCCTCGTGGACTAAACGCTGTAAGTCAGCCCCTATGGCACGATATGCGCGGATGATGACATCGGTACATACGCCGATGTCCGAAGGTATATCACCATTCGGGTAAGGGATAGAAAAATAAGCGCCATCGTAACGCACATCATATTTTGTGCGCTCAATCACTGCATTCACCAGCTGATTCTCAAAACTGCCAGCGATTGAGTTTTGAGAAAAAAGTACAAAAATGGCGATTACAATGGTCTTGTTGAAAATGTAACGCACTTGCGGAAGCGAGTGTACAAAAAAGCGCGTAGCCTTGGTTGTCGGCTGAATAAAGTTGTGCTCATTCGCTAGGTGTTTATGAGGTGAAAAATCATCGCCGAAAAGGCTAAAAATATTCGTCATGATATAACCATCGTCAAGGGCTCATATTGAGTTGTTAATTATCCGCTGGATATGTGTTGATAGTTGTTCAGTGCCGATACAACCTAACCAGATACCCTCCAACACTCAACACTGAAACCACCGCAATACCTATCTGCAAAGCAACCGCCGGATATTGCACATCATGCCAAAACAACAACGCCAAACCACAGGCCAGTAAAATTAATCCCATAATTGTCTGACTCAACCGGCCCATGGGCACTGTCCATTTATTGCCGAGGGCCACTCCAAGTGCCGCTGCAATCCAGCCCCCAAAAGCTCCGGCAAGAATATCCAGCGGCCAGTGGGCGCCTACTACGGCGCGGGAGATGCCTGCGAGGGCGGCAAGTAGCAGGGTGATGATAGCCAATGCGGGATGCACGCCGCGCAAGCAGATGATGCCTGCGAGGACGAAGGCGGTGGTGGTGTGGCCAGAAGGAAAGGAGTTGCGGCGTAATTCAACGCCAATGACGTTGACCATGTCGACGCCTAGTGCAGCCAGTGGTCGTGGGATGTCGATCAAGGGTTTGAGGATGTGTACCCAGGCGGTGGCGAACAGGGCGGCGAGAAATAATGCCCAGATGATGTCGGGGCGTTTGCGTGCGAACAGGCCGAGCAGGCTGAAGGCAATGAGGGTGTCGCCGAAGATGGTGGCGTTGGCCCAGAATGTAGTGCCCGGTTCATTGAGTCCCCATTGGTTTAACCCGATAAAGAGGTTCTGGTTGGCGTCGAATAAAACAATGGCCGCAGCGCTGATCAGGGTGAACGCGGGGATGAGCCAGATCCATGGTGACGAAATGCGTGTGTGTGGCGAATATTGTTGTGTGAAATGTGGTGTTGTCATTGCGGCCACGCTAATGGGCTGGGCGGGTGGCTGTCAATTGCCAGGAGATTGCCAAGAAAGTGTAAGGGTGAATTGTTCGTATTAACTATTTATTATCGGCATCAAAAATGACGGGTGTGCTCAGTGCCTGTTCGTCTAGCCACACTTGATTGCCTTGCAGGCGCAAACGGCCTTCAGCGAACCAGAGGATGGCTTGCGGGTAAATCTGATGTTCGTATTCCAGTACGCGGGCAGCCAGGGTTTCTGGGGTGTCGTCTGGGTTAATGAGCGTTGGAGCCTGAATAATGACTGGCCCGCCATCCAATTCTGTGGTGACGAAATGTACGCTGGCCCCGTGTTTTTTTACTGTACCTTCTCTGAATGCGGCCAGTGTGCGGGCATGGGTGTTGAGTCCCTTGAACGCGGGTAGCAGCGAGGGGTGGATATTGAGCATGCGCCCGAGGTGGTGGTTGACGAAATCGTCGGTGAGTAGACGCATGAAACCGGCCAGCACTATCAGTCGTGGCTCAAAGTTGTCGATGCCGTGTTTCAGCGCTTCGTCGAAGGCTTCGCGGCTGTCGAATTGTGTGTGGTCGATGACTTCGGTGCGTAGTCCGGCACGGTTGGCGCGTTGCAGGCCTTTTGCATCGGGGCGGTTGCTGATCACTGCGCGAATCTCTACCGGCAGTTCGTTTTTTTCAGCCGCATCGATGATGGCTTGCAGGTTGCTGCCGTTGCCAGAGATGAGGATGACGATGGGGAGTTTCGGGATGGGCATGGTGCGGTCTTGTTTTGTAGGGTGGGTCGTGCCCACCCTGCGGGATTTGACGTTTTTTCGTGTTCCTGACGCTATATTTTTGAAAGCAGGAGGCGTGTTAGTTAACGATCACTTGCTCGCCATCACCTGTTGCAGCCTCGATATGGCCGATGATGCTGGCGTTTTCACCTTGTTCGGCAAGCGTCGCTAACGTCTGTTCTACATCGGCTTCGGCCACGCACAATACCATGCCCACGCCACAGTTAAAGGTGCGGTACATTTCGTCATCGGTGACGTTGCCGTTTTCCTGCAACCAGTCAAACACGGGTGGCCGGTGCCAGCTATTGCTGTCGATGATGGCGCGAGTGCCTTCGGGCATGACGCGTGGCAGGTTTTCCAGCAGGCCGCCACCGGTGATGTGGGCGAGGGCGTGTACATCGGTTTTTGCCAGCAGGGCCAACAATGCTTTGACGTAGATGCGTGTCGGGGTCAGCAGGGTTTCACCGAGGGGCTTGCCGTGGAAGTTTTCGGTGAGATTGGCGTTACTGACTTCGATGATTTTGCGAATCAGTGAATAGCCGTTGGAGTGTGGGCCGCTGGCGGCCAGGCCGATGAGCACGTCACCGGTCGTGACCTTGCTGCCATCGATGATTTTGGATTTTTCCACTACACCGACGCAAAAGCCAGCCAGATCGTAATCGTCGCCTTCGTACATGCCGGGCATTTCGGCGGTTTCGCCACCCACCAGCGCGCAACCGGCCTGTTGGCAGCCTTCGCCGATGCCGCTGATGACGGCTTCGGCCATGTCCAGCGACAGTTTGCCGGTGGCGTAATAGTCCAGGAAGTACAGTGGCTCGGCACCTGCGACGATAAGGTCGTTGACGCACATGGCCACCAGGTCAATACCGATGCTGTCGTGCTTGCCGATCTCCATAGCCAGTTTAAGTTTGGTGCCTACGCCGTCGGTGCCGGAAACCAACACCGGCTTTTCGTAGCGGTCGGTGGGGATTTCAAACAACGCGCCGAAGCCGCCGATGCTGTCCAGTACGCCGGGGCGGCGGGTGGCTTTGGCGATGGGCTTGATGCGCTCGATGAGTTGGTTGCCGACATCAATGTCGACACCTGCATCGCGATAGCTCAAGGAGGTGCTCTTTGTTTCGGGAGTGGGGTCGGAATGGCTCACAGGACACCTGTTTTGGAACGGAATTTTGGGTGGCGTATGTTACCACGTCATGCGGTCTATGGAGCAATATCTTGTGCTGTGCAGGTACGACCGCTTACAAGGTTTAGGTGCCAGTTTTCAAGGGTGTATGCTTCATTCCCCGAAACTGTGTTGTTGACTTGGCGGGGTAGCTCGCATAGCGTGCGCTTCATGTGGAAATCAAAGAGTTATGGTGTGACAACGATGGTGAAAATACGTGGCTTTGGCGCTGTGCTGTTGGCTGGATTGTTGTTGGTGCTGCCGATGATGGGTATGGCGGCGGAAGTCAGCGGTTTGTACGAGGCCGAGGTGCAGGTTTTCAGCCAAAAACGCAGTGAGCGGGCGACGGCCATGGCTTCCGCACTGGCCGAGGTATTGGTTAAAGTCAGTGCCCGGCGTGATGTTGCACAGATGGAAGGTGTTGCACAGTTGACACGCCGTCCGGCCAAGTTTTTGCAGCAGTACCGATATCGCGCGTTGTCGGATGCACAGCGTGAGCAAGCATTGCAGGAGGCTACGCGGAATGATGTGAGCGGGGCTGATCCACAAATTGTGTGGTTTCGTTTTGACAAGGCAGCCGTAGACAAAGTGCTGAGTGACAACAGTTTGCCCGTGTGGGGCGCGACACGCCCGGCAACGCTGGCCTGGCTGGCAGTGCAGGACGAGGGCAGGCGTTATCTGCTGGGTGCTGATTCACAGGAGCCCGTGCGCGAGTTACTGACGCGTGAGGCACAGCGTCGTGGCTTGGCGTTGCTGTTGCCGTTGATGGATTTGCAGGATCAACAGGCTCTGCCTTTT
>Ga0316203_1001877_pt1 | contig 12716 bp, 9 predicted proteins | sample 6monrhotite_MG_FD_204940 | JGI IMG/M metagenome (GOLD analysis project Ga0316203, IMG submission 204940) | Microbial mat bacterial communities from mineral coupon in-situ incubated in ocean water Damariscotta River, Maine, United States -... | ecosystem: Environmental > Aquatic > Marine > Coastal... | reverse complement strand
CTGCCTCCGATGATGCTTTCACCGAGGAGTCATTTGTTGATCGGGCTGCGGCTGTACGACCAAGAAACCGGTGAGTTGGTCCTAAAAACCAAAAAATACAGCACCCAAGTCCCCAGGCTTCGTAGCGCTGACCGATCCATCAGCATTTTATTGCAGGCGGACAGCCGAAAACTCCGCAAGCTGCTCGGCCGAAAGTCCAAGGCCCTTGGCCGAAAAAATCGCAAGGCAAACCAAAAAAATGTCCCGTTTATTTGGCAGGTGGAAGGGACGAAGGAAGGCTGGGGGAACCCGCTGTTTGAGCCCTTAAACCTAGAGGGGAAAAAGGACGTTGCCTTGGATAGCCTGTTGCGGCTCAAAACGAAACACAGGTTACAAACCGGGAGTTTCGAGCAACGGATCAAGCTGGTCCAGGTCAGGTCAGGCAAATCAGTTCCTTTGCGCATCAGACAGGTGGCAAAAGAGCTACAAATCCAACCGCTTTCCCCGCTGGGTTCAGAGCAGGATTATCAGCTGGTCGTCAGCCGTGGGGTCTTTTCTACCACCGGGACCAAGTTAGGCTACGAAGACTCTTGGGGTTTCCGTACCACCAAAGCAAAACCAAAGCTTTTTGAAATCACCGAAACATCGCCGAGTAACCAGGAAGAGGGAGCCTCGGTCTCTGGAGGCGTTCGGCTTATATTCAACAATGCGCCAGACCCAAAAAGTTTCAAGAAAGACACCATCCAGCTACTGGAAGGGGACGACCCTGTGTTGGGTCAGCTCCGATTGAAAGGAAAACAACTCAGTTTTGTCCCCAAAAAGCCGTTGCAGTTTAAACATCAATACCGTTTGTTAGTCTCTGGGGTTCGAGACAAGTCAGGGCAAAGTTTGGATTCAACCTACCAGATTGAATTCACCACAGAGGCCGCAAAGGCCAGAGCGAAGGTTTTGAAAGTCAAGACCATGTACCCCTCTCCGAAGGCTAGGGGGCTAGGGGTAGAGACAGATGTTTGGGTGGAGTTCACCAAACCGCTCGACCCGGAAACCCTGGAACTAGGGGTGCTGTTGCAGGCAGGGGAGCAGACAGTCCCAGGGCGTTGGGAGGTGGCGAAAAACCGGCTTAAGTTCACCCCTGAATCCCCGCTGAGCTATGGAACAGTTTACCGGCTGCAGTTGCAATCGTCTTTAAAAGGGGCGGGCGGTGAATCATTACACAAGCCGGTATCTTGGGCCTTTAAAACCCGTGAGCATATGGGGTACCCAAAAGAGTTGGACCCCAATGTCCTAGTGTTCAGCCCAAGCCACGACGAAATCAGCTATGTGAAAAAACGTTCTGGGGTGTTGAAAGTTGGGATAACCACCTTCGATCCCATCACCCAGCTGGACGTCAACGGGAAGCTGATACCCGTGAAGTCAGACACCAAGGCTGAGTTTGAATTCCCCTATAAGCTGAAAGCCCGGACCACAAAATTTCAAGTTTCAGTGGTCACTGCCCAAGGTCTTGGGCAAAAAACATTTGTGGTTCACCTAGGTCGAAAAGGGGACGGTCCTTCGTTCACCTTGATCAGCATTTTGTCCTCCCAGCAAATCGACAATATCGGCAAGGTCGGGACAGGAACGGTGAAGGCAAAGGCGACCAAATCGTCGCTCATTGTGCTGCCTCAATTCACCTATCGGTTTTCCTCCACTCAAGCAGTTGGAATCAAAGCCTTGGTGCTACGGGAAAAATATGCTGATAAAACATACCTTTCCAGGGAGGCTGCCTTCAATCAGCTCGCTTTTGACTGGGCCTGGAAAGGGTCTTATTTGGGGGATTTGGTGTCTAAGGTCGGATGGAATGATATTCGCACTGATAACAGTAGCCTCAGTAACGGCAAAACCCCGCTGATCAGCGAAACCTTTGTCGGATTCAGTGCAAAACAAAAATGGGGACCAAAGACCAGCCTGTCCACTAGTTTGGAAGGGAAAAATAGCAATGCGGTAGCGAAGGCCGCTAGCATTGACAACGAAACAGATGCTGTGGTCAAGACGTTGAAGATTCAGGCCAAAACAAATTTCTGGGCTGTCAGTACCCAGTTGAGCTTACAAGCTGTACAGACCGACGCGATTGGAAAATACAAAGATACTTCCGTCGCTAAAGGCGGGTTGAAGTTCTCGGGTAAGGTTTTGGGGGTTTCCCCGAGCCTAACGGTGTTCCAAAAGACCACCACCTACAAGATATATAACCCTTCTGTCTCGGCGGCCCAAAAGACGGTTGACCAGCAAGGGGAATTGAAAATCAGCTATTCTCTGTTCAAGGGATTGAACTTAGGTGTAGAATATAAACATCTGACCAGTTCCACCAACGTGGGGGTCCCTAAATACACATTGGGAACCGCTGGAATCAGCTTTACTCATATTTGGTAATCCAATGAAACGGTTTTTCTTGATCTTTTGGTTGTTCTTGTTCCTGGCCAGTCCGGTCAGTGCGGTGGCAGCGACAGCCATTGGGCAACTCACCTTAGAGTCTGGTAGCATCAAGATCCGGCGCTCAGGTAAAGACCAGATCATTCGGACAGTAGGCCAAAAAATTAAAATATTTAACGGTGATGAACTACAAACTGGCTCCAAAAGCCAAGCGACCTTATTGTTGCTGATCAAAAAAGACATCATCAACCTCTACTCAAACAGTTTTCTAAACATCGACAAGGTCGCCGGGGACAACCGGGACATTCGCTTACCGATTGGTAAGGCAAAGTTTAAAGTTCGGCCCCTGGGCCGGGCACTCAGACCCGGTCAACGGCGACCCTTTCAGGTCCGTACAGTCAACGCTTTAGTCGGTGTGAAGGGAACCGAGTTTGTGCTTGCCACCGGCGCAGAGCAAACCAATTTATTGACCCTCGATGGGGCCGTTGCCTTGTCAAACCTTGCGACACCAGAAGTCGAAGTCGAAGTGGGGCAAAACCAAGCGAGCCAGATCACTAAGTCCGCCGCTCCTACGCAGCCGGTGCAAGTCTCGCCTCAATCTGTCCAATCCATATTGACTTCAGAAAGCCCAAAAGCTTGGGGCGCTGTGAAGTTTGGCGCTCCGGTGGTTGAAGCTGGGGACAAGAAAAAAGGTGAGAAACAACCTGCTAAAAAGAAAGACGGGCCCAAGTCAGATAAAAAGTCAGTCGATAAAAAACAAACCAATCAAAACGCAGCAAAAGGCGATGCTCCCCCCAAAAAGGGAGCTGTTGGTGGACCAAGTACGGGGACTGGCCCAGTTGGTGGACCAGATAAAGCAGCCGGTGGACTGGACAAAGGTCCTGGACCAGACGGTGGTGCCCAGTTGGACGACCCTGAAGATAAAGAAGGCGGCCCTGGCATTGAAGGCGAAGGCCCCGAAGCCAAACCCGGCGAGCCTTTAGCTGAAGGGGACGACCTTGGTGCTGATGATGCTGGCCCCCAACCAACCGGCGGTCCTGAGCTTGAACCTGGAGGCGACAACGGCAGTTTTTTGGTGATTGACGAGGCCCCATCAGGCTTCGACAATGCTGATTTCAGCAGTGACGAGGGGTTTGCTGATTTTGAAGACCCAGCAATCGACGAAATCCTTCTCGACGATGTTCTCATCGATATCCCGATTGACGATATTGTGGACCAAGTCGGCGTTGTTGAAGACATCATCACCGATCAAGTGGACACACCGGGACAAACACCGGTTATCATACAAGTTAACCATTGAGGCCCAGGATGAACAAAAATAAAACCAGCCTTTGGGTGATGTTATTGGGGATCTTGATCTTCACTGCCGGAAGCTGCAACAAACCTGAAAGCCGAAGCTCCTATAACGAAGGTCCGTCATACACCAAGGTCTCGGTGACCTTACCCAGCCCAAGCCTACAAAGGTACAAACACACCGGTGCCCGAGGTAAAGTTTCATCACTGCCCTTGGACACCCAAGCGTCGATGATTGTAGCTGTCCCGGACACTGAGCCATTCAATGGTGATTACTTTGCGTTAGGCATCACCTATGACGCTAACCTGCTGGACTTGACAACAGGGCAAGTGGATTTATTCCTGCCCCTCGATACCCCAATGCGGCTTTTCGAATACACTTTTTCTAGCCCTGCATTGTTGGTTGATGACATTTGGATATACGGACCGCCAGCGATCACCGGTGCAGACCTAGGCCCCTTGACGTTGACCGCCGGGACAACCTTGGTGCAATTAACCGCTGCGTTGACCCCCCTCGCTGTCCCCATCAGCGTGAGCATCAAGACATCCGCCCTGGCTTTAAACACAGCGACCCAGTTGATTGCGGTAGCTAACTATGCAGACGGCTCCGCACAGGACTTAACCAACCTCGCAACCTGGTCAGTCACGAACCCCAGCCTTGCGACCATCACGAATGACACACAGTCTAAAGGGGCGATTACCGGGTTGGTGCCGGGGCTCGCAGAGGTTTCTGCAACAGTCCTCGGCGTGGTCGGGACCGCCAAGTTGTCCATCGGGGGCACAGCATCCAACAATTCGTTTGCGACGATGTTGAGCGAGGGAACCTTTAGTTTGACTGCCCATGAGAACCTCCCAGGCTGGCTGGATTATTATTCCAAGCGAATGTTATGGGATAGGTTCGAGGAAACCTTTGACCTGATTGACCCAATCAGCAGGACACTGATTCCCTTGGGCAACCCCAACTCGCAATATGTATTATCAGACGGTGTTTGGGTGCTAGACAACATAAAGTTCACTGCTGGCACCATTGACTATGCGACCAATGTGCTGAACTTTTCTAACCCCACGGGCTCCATCACCTTAAACAAAACGATTCCGCTGACCGGAACCGCCGAGCCAGTCAATGCAAATAACGGCAGCTCGTTTGTTGTATTCATGACCGACCCACAATCTGCTGCCTACGAACTGAGCTACCAAATCACGTACCCAGCTGACAGGTACATACTCGAAAAGGTTGAGACCACACAAGACGGAACGAACCTTACTTTTTATGATATCCCAAGCTTTTTGAGCGAGTATGCGGCCTCGACCGCTTACTCAAGCTTTGACTGCCGAGACAGCTTCCACTGCCTTAACTTTGACTATACGCCAGGACAGACTGCTGGGAATATCATTGAAGTTACGACCGATAATTACCAGACGCAGATCAGTAGCACGGTGGCAGGAACCTGGAATATAGCTCCAGTGCAAGGTCAATCCATCTTGACTGCCCACATCACCACCGCTGGCTACCAACGTGGGCCTGGGGGTCCGTCGCTCTGGGCGGTAGGGCCAACAGACCTGTTATACCGAGGCTGGATCGATCCTGCTGTCCAGGAGGGCACTTTCAGCGAATACAACCTCGCTGCGATCACAGAAATCCAATCCTCAATTTTCAATGCCCCTTTTTCCTTTTTTATTCCTTCTTCGTACAACTCAAATCCTACGACAACCACAGGCACGACCACAGGCACGACCACCGGAACAACCACGGGAACGACCACCGGTACAGTTGCCGCCACCCCGGCCCCGGCCCCTCTAGCATTGTCCTTTGACGGCGCTACGAAGTCCATCTCAAATGGAACAGCCGCTGCCCTAGGGATAGCCAATAGCTTCACCATTGCGGCTTGGTTTAATATTGCAGACAACCTCGCCAAACAGCCGATCTTACATATCCAAGAGGGTACCGGGAACAACGAGATCGAGATATACTGCACCCCCACCACCGGAGCTATTGGGGTCATACTGACCGATGCTACCACAGGTGCAACTGTGTTCAAGCAGTACGAAGGTGCGACCGGTCTTTCCTTGGATGCGAGGCACTTTGTGTTGGCTAGTTACGACGGGACCACGTTGAATATCGAGGTCGACGGGACACCGGTCTCTGCGACCCTGGTTTCAGACGGCGCCGTGGCGTTGGCCGATACCGCCCGGTTTATCACTGTTGGTTCAGGGTCTGGTCCAAGCTACTTGTTTGGTCAGGTCTATTCGGTCATGGCTTGGAACTCTGTATTAACAGCCAGCGAAACAGTGGACTTGTATAAAAACGGTATCTTCACAGATTACGGTTTTGACTTGGGGGCTTACCTATCCTCTGCAAACTTGATGCACTGGTGGCAATTTGATCTAGATCCTAATATTTTAGGATCTGACGCTGGTTACTCCGCTACCTTCATCGATTTGAACGCTGGCTCCTCAACCACTGCCGACCTAGCTACTTTTCACTGGTTTTCTCCGACGAACCAAGCCCCAGGAGCGGTCATCACTCCAGCAGGTGGGGAACAGTTTAACACCGGCGTGTTTGCGGATATCAGCTGGGACGTCACCCTGCTCACCGGAGGTACCGTCGATGTCTATCTATTGGATGACCCGACAGGTGGGCCGTTTATAGTTCCCACTGCCCCAGACTTAGGAACCTTGGTTTCTAGCTACCCTTGGAGCCCCATCGCATCAAGTTTGACCAACACTGGCAGCGCTTCGGTAGATCTCCCAAGCTCTTATTACGGCACTGGATATCATTTCCTGCTGGTGGATAGTTTGGGCCAGTGGGACGTGACTGACGGGACCTTCTCCATCAACCAAGGGTTCACTTACTATACACCTGGAGCGTATCGGTTCGATGGAACCTCAGCCTTAGGCAGCACGCTGCAAGCGACACTTGGGGTGGCCAACACCTTCAGTTTAGGGGTTTGGTACACCGCTGGTTTTGGGACCGGCGCCCAAACACTATTCACCGCCAACGATGGCACAATAACCAACTCAATTGAATTGCGTTTAGACGCCAGCGGCTTCCCAACCATCACCATCGACGATGGCGGTTTAGTCACAGAATACAGTGCTGTAGCTGCTCCTTCGCTCTATGGGGGGCACTTTATCGCCGTCACCTATGACGGAACGGCCATACCTCTGATGTATCTTGACGGCGTCGCTGTTACCGTAACTGCAGGGGCGGCAAATACGGGGCTTGCGGCCCCTACCGACACAGCTCGGTTCGTCGAAATGGCGCAAAACGCAGGTGCCCAGCTCTTCACCGGCGATGTGATGTCTGTGGCGCTGTGGAGTTCTGTCTTAGGGGCCACCGAAGTCGCCGATCTACACCATCACAACCAGGGCTGGTCCAATGGGCTGGACACTGCAAACTGGGCGGCCTATGTTTCTGCGGCGACCTTGGAACATTGGTGGCAGTTTGACTTCGCACCTGTAGGTGCCTCTGGACTCAGCGGCACAGACCTCGGGCTTGGGGTGAACCTATTCGACATCGGTGCCGGCTCGTTCAACATCACCAGCGGGCAACTGGTCGCTTATTCACCTTACGATATGTTCAACTTCGCCACCGGTGGTTTATTTTCCCCTATCGGCGGCGAGACGTTCACTTCAGGGACAGGGGGCAACATCACCTGGGGTGGGTCAAGCTTCATCGGCTCAACGAACGTTGATATCTACTTGATTGATGACCTGAGCAAACCGGCCTTGGGAGCCAACGACCCAGACTTATTTATGCAGCTTGCTGGGGTGCATAAAATACATTTGGGCACGGCAACATCCACTTCTGGTACCTTCGCCTTTGACCCAGTGAACCTGGGCTCACCTACCGGTAGCCATTACCGAATCCTGATTGTCGGAGACGCTGGGGAATGGGACCTCAGTGCTGCGGACTTCTTTATGAATTAAGGGTTGGTCAGTTTCAACCAAACTATGTTAGAAAAGCTGTAAAACAAACCAACACTCATCTGAGGGAATATGGATGATATCAAGGCGCTTACCTGGAAGACCCAATGGAACACCGGGTTTGACAGCATTGACCAACAGCACAAACGGATTTTACAGGCGATTAAGGCGCTCAACCGAGAGTTCGACGTCGAGACAGACCAACCGATTGCTGAAAAGCTCTTCTCTGCCCTTGAGGCCTACGCCAAGGTGCATTTCACCTACGAGGAATCGGTGATGACGAAGATCAAGTACCCCGGCTTGCCGGAACAAAAGGTCGAACACCAGATCTTTATTGATCAGATCAAGGCGTTCCGTGAAAGCGCTAAAGACCCCATGAACTTTGACGACATCATAGCCCGCACCCAGGGCTATTTGTTAGACTGGTTGCTCAACCATATTTTGGAAGTGGATATGTCCTACAAAGCGGCTTTCAAAAAAGCCGGGGTACAATAAGCAAGAAAGCGGCTGGAGACAGCCGCTTTTAAAGCCCCAACCAAAAACGACCCACAGACAAGCTACAACGGTGCAACCCAGCAGCCCCACAACTTCAATCGCCGGGGTAAGGGGCAGCCCTAGGGAGCACTTCGAACAATTCTAGGGTTTTGCTTCTTGTTGGAACTCAAGACGTCGGTTGGTCTGCCGAGAGAAGGCAGCCGCTTCGTCTCCCAAGCGTTCGGCCTTTCGGCTCCCTCGGGATAGCTCAGTGACATCAACAGGGACCGCCTAGAGACACCCAAAACCACGCAGAACAAGCTACAGGGTTGGATACAACAAAGGGATCACCTCAATTGCTGGAGTTTCGTAGGGATGAACCTCACGGACCACTTCGATGTATTCTAGGTATTTTGATTGGGGGACATGGAATTCGAGACGTCGGTTGGTCTGCCGGGAGAGGGCTCCGACGCTCCCTTCAAAGGGCTGCGCCTTTGAGGTCGGCCGGAATTGTTCGGTGACATCAAAACCAATCGCCCAGCACTCGTAGTTGCCAGACGTACCAACACCCACGTTGGCCAAGGCACGTAAAATCCGTTCCTCAGCTTCCGGGGGTGTGTATATAATCAGCTTAACCAAAAAAGCTTTGTGTTATTCTGCTGGTGCCGCAGGGGCAGCTGGAGTAACCGGTGCACTGGTTTCAACGCCCACACGGTCCATCACACTAGACTGTTGTTCTTTACTGGTTTGGTAAGTCAGCGTAGCACTAGTCATCATGAACAAGGCCGCCATTACTGTGGTGAACTTGGCCATGAAGCTCTGCTGGCCTCTAGAAGATTGAGCTTGTCCCATGCTCCCGAAAGCAGCACCCAATTCAGCCCCTCGGCCAACTTGAAGCAATACAGCCAGGATAATAAAGATACAAGTGACTACATGGAAAGCAACTAAAAATCCGCTCATTGAAAATAACTCCTAAGAGGCCTTAAAAATGTTTAAAAATTCTTCAGCAACCAAACTAGCACCACCGACCAACAGCCCATCAATATTAGGCTGAGCCAGTAGCTCTGCTGCGTTAGCTGCTTTTGCACTGCCACCATATAAGATCGATGTCATTTGTGCAACTCGGTCCCCGGTCAACTCGATTAACAGGCCCCGAATCATCAAATGAATCTCTTCGGCTTGTTCTGGGGAAGCGGTTTTTCCGGTGCCAATCGCCCAAATAGGCTCATAAGCAAAGACCAACTGGCCCCAAAGTTCTGGTTCCACTTGTTCGTAAACTTCAGTCACTTGGGCTTTGATCTTGTCAATATGGGTGCCTGCCTCTCGCTCTGCTAAGGTTTCACCGACACAAACAATGCTCTTCATTCCCGCTGCAATCTGGGCGTTTGCCTGGGCGGCGACCTGGATGTTGTTTTCCCCGTGGTCTTCCCGGCGCTCAGAGTGACCACTCAAGGCATACTGGCAGCCCATCGCTCGTAGCAATTGCGGGGAAGTGTCCCCGGTGTGTGCCCCTTTGACAAACATCGAAGAAGTCTGGGCCCCTAAAGCGATACAAGAGTCGGTCAACGCTTCGCCAACCCAAGAAACCAAAGCCATCTGAGGGATGACAACCATTTCCACATTGTCTTTGTACGGGATGCCTACTTTGAGTTCAGCAATCAAGTCAAAGGCTTCTGAAGGCATCAGGTTCATTTTCCAGTTGCCAGCAATGATAATCTTTCGAGACATTCTTATTTCTCCGCTAGGGCTTCAATCCCTGGTAAACGGTTCCCTTGCATCAATTCAAGGGAAGCACCGCCACCAGTCGAAATATGGGTGATTTTGTCTGCCAATCCGGCCATGTTGATTGCGGTGACCGAGTCTCCGCCACCAATCACCGTAACCCCAGGGTTATCGGCGACCGCCTGGGCGACAGTCATGGTGCCTGCTTTAAAACTTTCCCATTCAAACACGCCCATCGGGCCGTTCCAAAAGACCACCTCTGCGTCGCCAATCAGGCTGGCGAAGTGGGCCGCTGTCTTCGGGCCAATGTCTAAGCCCATCATCCCAGGGGAGATTGAGCCTTCTTCCAAAGTCGCCGGGGCGTCTTCAGCAAAACTAGGGGCGACGATGTGGTCAACCGGCAGGTGAATGCCTTTGCCAAGCCGCTTCGCCTTGTCCAAAATCTGTTGCGCCAATTCTAACTTGTCTTCTTCAACCCGAGAATCCCCGACTTCAATCCCTTGAACCTTGAGGAAGCTGTAGGCCATCGCCCCGCCGATCAAGATGTGGTCCGCAAGGTCCAGCATGTTGTCCAGCAATTGGACTTTATCCGACACCTTCGAGCCACCGGTGATGGTGATGAAGGGGTGTTTTGGTTGGGCCAATAATTCGCCCAAATACTTCAATTCTTTGAGCATCAACAAGCCACAGGCGGCATTGTCGAAATGTTTGGCGACACCCTCAGTGGAGGCATGGGCTCGGTGGCAGGTGCCAAAAGCGTCCATCACATACAAATCAGCCAAGGAGGCCAGTTCTTTGGAAAACTGAGGGTCGTTGTTTGTTTCTTCTGGGAAAAACCGGATGTTTTCCAACAACAAACAATGGCCGTCTTTGAGGCAATCAATGGCGGTTTCCGCCACCGGACCAAGCAGGTCTGGAGAGAAAGAAACCGGGCTACCTAACAGTTTTTCTAACACCGCAGCGACTGGGCGCAGGCTGTACTGTTCGTCTCGTTTGCCCTTAGGCCGCCCTAGATGAGAAACCAGCAACACCTTGGCTCCCTGTTCCTGTAGGTACTGGATCGTCGGTAATGCCGCTCGGATGCGGGTGTCATCGGTGACCACCCCTTCTTTAACTGGAACGTTAAAATCAACCCGTAGGAAAACCTTTTTCCCTTTGACCTCAAGGTCCATGACACTCATTTTATTCATCTAAAGCTCCTCAGCAGTTGTACAATACCCCCCATCTTGCGGCCCTTACCCGACCCTTGTCAAGCAATCCCCCCCTGCCGAAACAAGCAGCCCGCAAAAGGGCTCCGAGAGGGGCACCAGCGACCCGCTGGTTCAGGCCAAGCCTTCGCCTCCCGGCGCAAAGAACCAAACCAATCAGCGGCCACAACGGACCTAGATTATGTAGCCCCCACCCCCACCTTGGAAGTCCACGAACACCCCGTAGAGGCTTTGCGCTGCCGAAGCCCTGGGAACCGCCAAAATGTTAGGGGGCCTAGCCCAAAGACTAAAGACCTAACTCAACTTTGACATGTGTGCCTAAAAGGAGAACAGTTTAGGTATGGAACAAAAAACAATCCTATGGGATTTAGAACACAGCCGAAAGCTGCGAGAAACCAGGGGCGTCTCTTTCGAGTATATCAACACCCTTATTGAGGCAGGGAGCTACAACATCGTTGAGCACCCTACCCGGAAAAATCAGCAGGTTGTCGTCGTAGTGATCTGCGGGTACCCCTGGGACGTTCCTTTTGTCGTCCAAGAAGACGGCTCCTTATTTTTAAAAACGGCTTTCCCAAACAGAAAAAGGAAAAAGCAATGAAACCAGACTACAACGACCCGAAAATATTCGAGCCTATGGACGAAGAAGAGGCCGAAATCATGGCCGAACGGCACTTGTACGTGCCGCTAGGGAAAGAAGAGGACGCTCGAATGAGGGCACTGTTACAGGAGGCCGCAAGGAACACCCTCAAAAAAACAGAACGGACCAATATCCGGCTCAACAAGGCGGACATGCTGGCCATCAAGCAGCAGGCAGCAAACGAAGGTATTGGGTACCAAACGCTCATGGCCTCGATTTTACACAAAGCCATCACCGGCCAGCTCGTCCCTGAATCCAACAAGCACCAGTAAAATACCCGTCCGAAAAGCCGACCAATCCCGCCTAAACCCCAACCGAGAACAGGCGGATTCCCTCCCCCGTCGAGCCTGTAGTTCTAGGTTCGTCTGGAACAATAAATTAAGTGACAGTATATATATTTCTACAGTTCATTGAACACCGCCCCGAACACGCCCCTTACGCCTTCCGAAGACTCAATTTTACCCGAAGACCCAAAGATGCTCCGATTCTAATAAAAATAGGTATTCAATGGAATGGTTCCTCCCCCGTATTCCGGCTTCTAACGAGCCATGATAAGATAGACGCAAGACGTAGTTCTTATCTAACACAAAGGGAGGAACCGATGAAAACACAACTAAAAAACCAACAGATTGCAATCTTAGGGATTGATTTAGCTAAAACGACCTATCAAGTCCATGGGATTGATCAACAGGGCACTACAATTCTAAAACAAAAATGTACCCGGCGCAAGCTTGTCGAATTGCTCAGTAACCTTAAGCCTTGCACGGTGGTCATGGAATCTTGCGCCGGCTCGAATTATTTCAGCCGCAAGTTTCAAGGTTTTGGGCACTCAACCAAACTGATTGCCGCCCAATTTGTGAAACCCTTTGTCAAAAGCAACAAGAACGATGTAGCAGATGCTCAGGCTATTGCAGAAGCGGCATCACGGCCCTCAATGCGCTTCGTAGCCACCAAACAGGTTTGGCAGCAAGACCTGCAAAGTCTGCATCGTAATCGACAACGGTTGATCAAAAACAGAACCGCTTTGATGAACGCCATCCGGGGAATTTTGTATGAATATGGGGTCGTGA